>JGI20166J26741_11597362_pt1 | contig 11709 bp, 6 predicted proteins | sample TergutCu122P5_FD_26741 | JGI IMG/M metagenome (IMG submission 26741) | reverse complement strand
CCCCCAATCTCTCTCATTTGACACAAAATGAGAATCTCTCACACAGAACACTTTTACTCTGGTCAGAAGACCCACTTCATGGTCAATTCTTTATGAGTCATATCTACTACATAAAACAGGAAAAAGTTCCTACAACCAGAAACGACCAGTGTGAGGTCTTTTGCTGTCCCTGTCTACTCCTCAGACCAACACATGTCCAACAGGACTGACAAACACCAAGGGAGTGTCATATAATATCCGAACAACAAACCATCTGTATCTGAAAATGTTTGTGTGCTCAATGTACAAAACTTCATAAAATGAACAAACAATGAAGACAAACTTCAGACCTATGTCTGTCCATCCACATACAAATTTTATCTCCAATACTTTTGTGTTAACTCCTTCTGTGCCAAGATTTCCTTTCAGGTAAGTGGGAGCTACTGTAAAGTAAATAATTATCAAGGATCATATGTGCAGGGGTGCACAAATGTTACAAAAATCTAGGAGCCACCTCAAAATTCTTTGTGCCAGAATGGTGACAAGAAGCAGCAGCTATAGTGAAGGTCCACAAATACTAAACCACACAATACAAGATTTAGTCATCCGGGCAACCTGGCACTCAGGATTTGTGAACCCCTTCTTATACGCATATCTGTAAGATGACCCAGCCAGTATCACGTCAAATTACACACAACATCTGTAGCATGGAAAGGGTTAACATTTTAAGAGATTCAGCAGAAATAGTTTCACAAGAAGAACAGAAATATTAAAACAATATATGGCACAAATGGTGGAAAATATACTTTAGCAAGCCTCTGCATCTGTTCTTTGCCATGATCCCTGGCCTTGCCGGGAGTAGTGCTTGGAAAATTACCATCAGCTTCTTGACCGGGCCACACTCGAAGATCCAGCATTCCCTGGAACACATATGCAATTGTCATTTAAAAAATATATAGTTTGTTTTCACATACATACTGTGCATCTTGATATTATCAAAGTTTTCTTATTCACCAAATGATGCACAAGTGAATTGTCTTAATAAAAATTTTTAAATGTACATTAAAATTAACATTAAAACGGCTCCAACATGTTTCAGTGCAGTCACACCATCATCAGGGAGCGTATTACACATGCAAGCACAAGTAAGGTGCTCCATGATGATGGTGCGACTGCACCGAAATATGTTGGAGCTGTTTTAATGTTAATTTTAATGTGAATTTTAAAATTGTTTTTAAGACAATTCACTTGTGCATCAGTTGGTGAATAAAAAAACTTTTATAATGTATTTTGTTTGTTTGTTTCTTGCTTTCTTTCCATCATCCATACACTACTCAGTTTAATTCTGAGTAATCTCTGAAGTACACCATTTGATGCCTACAGTCTCATATAAATATTACTTGGTACTCAAATATTCATGCTACACATTATTTCTCCCTTCCTAATTTTCAAAGTACTTAACACTCTACTCTCCTATATTACTCATTCTTGTAATCCCCATGTACACATCTTGTTGTTCTTAATGTTTTCGGATTGGTAAAAAATTTCAAACTTTGATCCAGCAAATATCATTTCTTTTTCTGGCTTAAAATAAGTTCATGTTTCAACTACTGAACTACTGCATAAAGTTCTCAATAAACTTCAATCTTTCTCTGATTTTTAAGTTAACTTCAAATTTTAGCTACCGAAATACTGCATAACATTCCAAATGAACTCTACCCTCCATTATTTCAAAATCAGATCACTTTTGGCATATACAAAACAAAAAGTTGCAGGGAAGTGCCAATTAGTTTCACTATGCCTGTCTGTCTGTCTGTCCGTTGTCCGTCTGTCTGTCTGCAAACAACAACTCAAGAACTGCTAAATGGATTCTCATTAAACCTGAAACTGAGAAGTTTTACTATAATTTGTTGACCCATACCTATTTTAGTTAAAATCAGACATAAATAATGGACACTTTACATGAAGACCCACATACATTTCTCCATGCACCTCAAGCACAACTCACTAAATATTTTCTGCTTGCAAAAATGTCAATATTACACAGAGAGATAAAGCACACATTTTACACTGAGTGAACTTCTACCAGAACTCATAAGTTTCTGAGCTACTTAAATAAAAAGTAATTACTATGGTGCCATATAATGTGGGAATTGGACTGCTCGTTCCACCAGATCTCTGCCTGCCTATTTTAGCCTACTTATAACACAGCAACAAGTGTGCATTCACAACCTGCAAATCTGGAGACATTAACACACAAACTGCACCAAATTTGTTACATTAAGTTTACATTGTGTAGCTCAGAACTTTGCCTCTTGTCCTTTTAATCATGATAATAGTTGTGTGAATTTCAAATTCTTCCATTAACTAAATTTTTAATGTCAGCATTTTTACTTTTTAACTTTACACATATCTAGAGGTGTCCAATTCTCTTTTAACATTTACTGACCGCACTTCGATGTTTCACTACTTAGGTTCTCCATAGCAATAGCATCTTTAATTCTAATTAACATCCTTATTCCACAACTGCTGTTTCACAGCTATGTTTACCTTTATGTGTAAAAAAAATAACACTGTTTGAATGATGGTCTACAATTTTTAAAACATCAGTTTTACTAAACTAAAAGTAGCCTCTGTACAAACATTTTTACACCACCCCTCATACATTATTCATAAGACAAAAAGCATACCTGTCTAAACACACCATGCTTGCCAAATAAGGAAATAGTGGTCCCTCCAACAGGTTGGATTTTGGAAGGACCCACTGTATCATAGATAGTCAGTGCCAACTGAGCATTGCGGGGGAGGTCACTGAACATCACAGGTAATGTCACCCACTCATTCCAGCTGCAGAGAAATAACACTGCTTCAAATTTAAATGAACACTTTTCAAATAGCTCCACATACATATATTGTTAATGTTATTATATGTAAATGGGCAATTCAAACAAGAGGGATGATATGGACCACATATGTACAATTTATAAGGGCATGAACAAATCTGAATTTGGAAACCCCTTGGAGGAAAAATCACTAGGGAGATGGAGGTACTAGCTGATAGGACAATATATAGTAGCTCTCACAGAAAGAAGTTTTGAAGATGTGCAATGGGTTGAACTGGTACAGAATAGGAAATAATTGTGGATTCTGTGAGAACAGTTTTGGACCTTTGGACTTCAGGATATTTCCAGAGCAGCTGAATAAATATTAACAACAAACATTATATGGTAATACCCCAGCTTCAGCACTGTGAGAACAGGGAAAAGCATAAAAATAATCACCATGCATAAATAAATAAAACATTTGCCAAACAATTAAATGGGAACTGCTACCACCAAACATACTTTGATTTTTATAATATCCTTACGCAGTCATCTGGTATTTTCTGTCATTCTGGTTGGTTACTAACACCCATGAACATTTTGGTCTTATATTCAAGGTGTGTTTAACAAGACACATCCCAGGATACATACATTTGTATTTACCACTTAAATGCTGATATCCAACATAATAAGAAATAAAGAAAACACTCAATTTCTCCACAGTCACCAAAGCAACAGCCATCTGGCCCAACAGTACATGGAATCAAGACAAACACTCTCTTTCTCCAAATAATCACCAATGAGATTAAACATTATGTCCCAACAGTATTACAAATAAAGAAAACCCCTCCATGCCCACACACCATCACCAAAATGGTTGTGCTACCTGTACCAACAGTAGCACAAATAAATAAAAACCCTCTAAGTCCCACATAATTACCAAAGTTACTGAGTCATCTGCCCCATTCATAAACCACATGTTCAATTCACAATGACAAGAAATCAAAGCTGTGTTTACAACAACCACCATGCTTCGGTTTTTCCTTCAGAATCATGTGCAAGTGGAATTTTGGGATTTTAGTTCTGCTGGATTAGCATGTCTTGGACATTCTGACCCTTGAAGATGGAACTAATATGCTCCCCAAAACATCAGTAACAAACCAACCTATGCTGTGCAATAATCCAAACAATAAAGATCGCATGTTACAGTGTTATTTTCAATGGCTTCTACAGTGGCCTGAAGAGGTATAAGTTGGTCACGCATTCCAAAGTCTAACTAGGATGGTGGATGCATGAGACATTCACAGCAAAAATTCTCAGGGAGTTGGAGCTGAGGGTTATGTGTCTGGTTTGCAGGATGCTGCAGCATCCTGCAAACCGGACACATAACTGTATTGTAATACTGTAATATTGTAATACTGGCTTACAGATGTGGATGTTGTCCAGTGGAAGTTATAACTTCCTTTCATCTGAAAATGTTTATTCAACTAGTATTACCAATGTATGAAATTCAGTCCCATTCACAACACCTTTTGCTCTAAGAGTAAAACAAAATGTTGTAAAGTTACCAACAAAACACAACAACAGTGTACAAATGTTATTATTTTATTGTAGCAACATGTTTCGGTCTTACTAGACCATCTTCAGGCCAGCATTCAGAGATATAACGTACAACATATCTACATGAATAGAAATCCAATACACTCTAAGTTGCAATTTACATTCATACATGTACAACCAGATATTAATATGTCAAATGTGTGACTAATAGATCCACAACCATAATTCAGTACATCTACATACACATATACAGACGTGAATACTTAAAATCTAAATTACGTGCGTGATATACTACAAACTTGAACTCAAGTGCTGATGTGACTACGAGATTCAACCAACTTCAAATGCGAATCACAGTACCTTCCCAACTTGTTCAGAATATTAAGATACCCACACACTATACTTTTTAGCCACTTTTAACACATATAATTTTTGTAAGTTGTATAATTGTAAACTAATTTTTATGTACACCTTGTAAGTAATATGGGATCCCACAGCACATGATATGCACTGATTGTACCTCATATCTCTGAATGCTGGCCTGAAGATGGTCTAATGAGATGGAAACATGTTGCCACAATAAAATGCTAATATTTATAAACTGTTGTTGTGTTGTGACGATAATTTTAAAACATTCTGTTTTACTTTTAGAATTCAAACACAATGGGATGTCCTTGATTAAAACACCTTGTGCTCTGCATTCATTTACTTGAACATCCATCTTGTCAATAGTGTGCAGTATCCCAGCACACTGTGGATGATGTGTTCATACTGACACATACATCTGCACTCACAGCAACCTGACAAACAGTCACTATCGCCCACCTGCCCTTGCACCAGGCATTCCATGTCACAATGTTTCCTGTTGTTGAGGTTTATGGCCTGCCACAGCACATGTCATCAGTCCACATACAATATCTATCTGTATACTTCAACCAATACTCTGATACATTCTATAGGCACTGTTGCCAAGCCCATATAAAGTCCCACAGTCATATTATTGCTGGCAGTGAAACATGGTTGCATCATTACACCCTGACAATGAAGAAAAATGTCATAACATCCATGGAAAAAAATGACAGAAAAGAAACAATAAAAGCAAAATATCCTTGCCAGCTCATAAACTGTTCTTTACTATGTCAACTTCCACACAGTCTGTACCACAAGGCAATTCCTGGAGCAGTTTTCCTGAAAATGTCCTGCCCATTCATCACACAGGCCAGACCTTGCACCTTGTATTTTAACATTGAAATCGACCTTATAGATTAATATATTGTTGACTGTGAAGTGCATTGGTTGGTGTGTATCATTCTGCATAAATACTTCCGACACAATGACAAGGTGAAAGATGACATATGTATGCCAAATGGAAGAAACATTGAACACTGACTTCTTCCCCAGAGAAATCAAACAAGTGGTATATTGCTGGGACAAATGTCTTAATCACCCATTCAACTTTGTGGAGAAACAGATATACATACACCATTCTTCTTTCTTATGTTGAACGTCTCTACTGAAGCAGTAAATGCAACTGAGATGCACCACTGAATTTTACTTTTGGAACAGCCTACATACTTGGCTCCTATTTCTGCCATCTGATATCAACCAAAATATACAAATTTTCAGATTTGCATAGCAATTATTTATCAGTTATGTTATGGGGTTCATGCACCATGTAGTGATATAGGTGCAAAAACCCAAAGGATTACAATAATCAGACTGCCTGCCAACAGCAGTGCAAACAGTCAACATCATACAACTTAAAATTCCACGAATAACTGCTTCAACAAACAGTGTACATTTAGGTCAGCACAAAAGTAAATCATACAACATGCCACAGTCATGTAAAAAATATGAAAGTGCAAATATCCTACACCGCACTATGTGAATATAATGCAATTAAGTCAAGCCAATTCAAAGCAAATATAACCAGGAAGAGGCACCATGTCATAGAAACAATACAATGGAATATGGTATGGTCAAAGAAACCAAAACCATACGCTGCACTCTTATTACAAGACAAGACAAATGCTGCATTGATTAATTTTACCCTTATGACTCTGAGCATACCTGCAGTCATCGGAATATTCGCAGAAAGGATTCATCACAACTACAAAAAAAAATAAATTTCAACTATCTGAGAAATGGAAGTTCACCCCATATACATACAGAAAATTAAAAACATTTTGTATAGGTATTTTCCTGACAACCGAAGATTGTAAAGGGGTGTTATCTATCTTACATTTGGGTAAACACAGTGCCTATTTTGTTTGATTAAAATCCTCATCCACAGTCTCTAAAAAATAAAAAAATTCAACATACCAAGCATGATTATACAATCAAACATCTTCTCATTAAGTGACATATCATACAAGGGCATTACATTAACAGCTGCAAAACATCTTGTAACTGCATGCAATCTGAGTTATGCACAGTGGTATATGTTAGATTATGGTCTTCTGGGATTTGAAGAAATGTAGTTTGGTGGACAGGTACCACAATTTTGAAGTAACCCTCATTTTCCACCTTCAGGCTAAAAAATGATACAGACAGCAGGTTCTTCCACAATGTTGGTACATTCCTACAAACTACACAGTATCACATCCAAGATGACTGCAATCTTATTTTTTTACTTACTTCCATCTTGTTGTGAAAGCTTTGTAAGAAGTAGAAACTGGTAGAGTCAAAGGGTGGCCATCAGAAAACACTTGACAAACCACCATCAAATCTGCAAAGCCATTTTGGTATAACCCAGAAAATTTTAACATTGGATTAGAAAGAAGCTTGTCATATTCTGGTTTCTGCTGCTTGCCTTCCAGTGTACCTCTGCAAAAGTAGAACATGTGTGAAAACAAACTGACAACAATTGTATTTGTCAGGCAAGTATAAAAGAACATACAAAGACATAAAAATGTGCTGATTGAAGATCATTAGTAGAATAACAAAGTTAAGGCAAGACATACACGATACAATATCTTAACCACTCTGATGTTCATCTTCATTTACCAAAATACAAGTGCCCAAATCATGTTTGATTTGACTTTAACATTTCCCTATCACAGAACCTGTAATATACCCACAGTAGCCAATTTATGTTTCAGATTATCTTCTGGCTTGTGACACATTCCAGTTTTGCAGGTAAATACCGACGTTTCGGGGGCACAAGCTGCCTCCATCTTCATGGCCTACGCTCGCCTTGCAAAAACTAGTTACATGACAAAAAAATAAAACGGATGATTCCAAGAATAATGCATATGCATTTTAACATAAGCAAATATAGCACGAAATTGACTTAAATAGCATCTCAAAATACAACTGTTGACTTCACACATTTTTATACTTCACACATTTCCTTACATCTTAATTTGTATTCTTGTCTCCAGAGAGGAACTATAGACATAATAAAATCTGTCATCTAATTCATCCATATTAAATACACATCACTCACACGCATACATTATGTGACAAACCAAATTCATCACAACTTCCGTAACCACGGATAACCGCTTCCACTACATCAGCTGTCACAGCTGTTTATGCGGTCTTTGAATAAGTAAGCCGATATATCGCGAGTTGCAAGAAGTGCGAGGTTTTATCAAAAGATGACTCAAATATATCGTCTCTGAGCTATAATTATAAGTACGGTATTCATGGCTCCATCAAAGTCTATCCGAGCTTGGGTAATCCGTGGTGGTTCCACTGGTGTACCACAACAGGCGGATAATTTGACTGTCACTAGTTCACAAGGATTCCATTTGTGATTTTATGGGTTAAGCCGCGGTGTAGACAGGCAGGTGGGTTCTAACATGCCGGAGGAATGGGCTACCTTCATCCTCAGGTCAACGGTTATTAATGGTAAAAACAGTTAAATTGGTATATAGATAGCAACATTTCGACATGCGGTCTATAAATTATCTAGGAATGTACTGAAAACTACAGCGTCTCAATAAAAGCGGCGTTCTTGGAACTATTGTACACATGAACGAGGTTTGATATTGTCACGCCGATTAATATTCAGGCTGTGGTCTTACGTGACGTGATTCCACGCGGTCTGGTGGAAGTCAGAAACGTTTTGGAGGAACTCAATTTTCATCTTAATCTTGATCTGAATCTACTCTAAATATGGCAGCAATACGTTGCTACAAGGCGTCACATTGCAGAAGGGTACTGACTTAGAGTCCAAGACGAGCCTCGGGATTCGAACCACCGCACCTTGCTAAGAAAACCTCCTGGACGTAGTTCCTGATATACGAGCTGTTGCTGTCATCAAAGGACGCCTCTATGAAACACATTCTGCAAAAGCAAAATGGAGACCAAATGTTATGAGAGCGATGTGGTTCATCCGAGAACAGCCCATGAAGGCCCAGAGGGGGAGTAGATGTATAGCTTTATTCTTTCTTTAACCTCGGCGCAAGATACCCCCATCTTGCGTCAACCACCCACCCCCGGGTGGTTAACGCAACGGCCCGACCGCTAAAACTGCAGGAAGAAACCCGGTATCCATTGTACAGAAGACTGGACGGTCTGGGCGGGTCTAAAAATTTCGTCCCGCCGGAATTCGATGCCCGGACCATCCAGCCCGCAGCCAGTCGCTATACCGGCCCACGTTATGCGAGTGACGCGCTGTTAAAGAACGGCTACATGTCATTACATAGTGCACCGATTGCTGATAATTGGTTCTAACGATTTAACTGTTTGCGTGAAGTTCTTGCACGCTCCGAAGGAAGGTTTTCAAACGCTTTGTGTTGCGGCATGCTGATGATACATCCTACAATATAAAGAAATGATAAAACATTGTTTTATTGTTATTGTTATTATTATTATCATCATCATCATCATCAAATTGCGGAGTGACAGAAGCACAAGAAGAGGACGAGCTTGCTGTTGTTAGGGTCGTACAATTTCTGAAAGTGCTCCATGCGGACGTACTTGTAATTTACAAATTTACCGGTGGTACGTAAGCACTGGTGTTTAACCAAAGACAATAAAATTACAGCCAATAACGTGCTATCTTGAATGAAATTAGTACGTGGACATTTATGACAGAGTGGTTGATGCATGGTTGGAAGTGCATTATGTTTAGGGCGTGGTTGCACGTTTATGACACGTGGTAGGACAGCAAACGTAGTTACGTTGTGATCAGTGTGAATATCGAGAGGAGAACCGGAATATTGGAAAAGGTTAGTTTGTGTTGACAGTCTAATGCCATTGTTACGTTCGTTAAGTGAAAAGCGCAGTACTAACGGTAGCTTCGTCTTACAGGGATAATATCACTTGGTGTATCAGTTTCATGCCTTCTTTAATAAAATGAGAAGTAAGTTCATCAGATGGTTGAGTAAGTGTCTAAAGATAACCAGCAACAAAGATTCTGCGGTTGTGTCGGAAACAAGTGGCCAATTAAGAGACAATGTTATGCGTGCTTCAGATTTGCAGCAGAAGGTAGGGGATGAGACTGTGGAGGACGGGTCCATAATAGCAAGTCAGCATGGATTTGATTTGGGTCATTGTGATCACACATGTAGTGTGGTATCAGCAGGTGCTTTGATTACTGCTACAAAGTCAGAATCTGCATGTAATGAGACAGATTTAAGAACTTATGAAACATGTTTGACATGTGAATCCTCTCAATCTTTACTTCACATTCAGACATCTCAGAATACACAGTCGTTGACCAACAAGTTGGAAGCTTCCATATCAAATGCATATGCTTGTGATGCTTTTGTGAATCATGATGTTTGTACTGACAACTTATCTTCTAGTTCAAGCACCTTGTTACATTCAAATTCAGATTTGTCATCACTGGAATCCAGTAAATACTCTGGATTAACTGCAAGTGAAATAGCCTTGATAGAAAATGATATTGAATTACACCTAAATAGGGTGTGTCCGACTACCTACTATGATTTCTGCCTTATAACTTGTGACATAGATAATGAGGAAGCCACAGAATTCAGATCAAAATTTTGCAGGGAATATAATTTGATGGGCTGTATGTTGTCTGATGGTAATTTTGCAAGTTTAGGAAGAGATATCTTTGTACAGTATGAAGCAATGATGAACAGGAGTACTAAGGTATTCTTCTACCTTACGGAAAACTACAAAAAGGATAATGTTCATCTCCGTGTGCAAAATGGAGCTGTCTACCAACAACTTTGGGAACAAATATGCAAAGACAAAGATAAATGTGTTCCTGTATTTCCAAATGGAGTTTACAGATTGGGATTAGCTCTGTCAGGTATATCTGGTTTGGATCCTACCCATCCAGAGCTTATGCGTAGACGTGTGCTAGCAACATTTACTGACAGAGTACGTAAAGTGCGCATGTTGAAGGAGGCAGAGGCTAAGAGAAGAAGATCTGTCTTTTATAAGAAATTGTGTGAATATGTTGCTGAGTGCTATAAAGAAAGGAAAGACTGTAATCATAGACAAGGCAAGGCTTTAAGTATGAATACCCAGCTTGCCTTGCATGAAGGAGTGAGGAGACAAGAACTTGAAAGATCTCCATTTTCTGACATTGAAGCATCACATTTGGAACAGGTGTTACCAGTAGAAGAAGAAGTGAAGAATATCATACATAAGCTTGTATCTGAGAGTTGTGAAAACAGCCTTGTATATGATGGTTTGCATAGCTCAGACATACAGCCTAACAAGAATAATAGCTGTAGTGAAGTCCATATTTCAGAGTCATCAAATATCCACATAGGCCCTCACATTGAAGTGAATGTACATATCAACAGATCTAGAGAAGGGGGCAGTTACAGTGCTGGTTCTGATGATGCTGTGGAATTAAAAATGATGTAAATTGATACAAGATTGTACATATCTTTACAAATGGCAGTCATTTGCTTGTGCCTCTTTTGCATGTAGTACAGTGGTTTCCAACCTGCGGGCCCTGAGAATCACATAACTTAACAGAAATTCTTGCTCTTCCAGCCAGTACTTAGTGTCTTTGTTACTGTTGTTATTATTGTGAGGAATAAAATATGAAATAATTTGAGACTGGTTCTAAGGTTGTAATAGTTGGCATTAAGTATTTTCTCAGTTAGCAGAGCCTAGAAGCATTGCTGCTAATGTTTGGGGTCAGAAAAATTTTTCTAAGTTACAAAGGGGTCCTCGTATGCAGAAGGTTGTGAACCACTGATGAATTAGTTACCACACATCAGATAAGTTACACAGTTTACCATCATTTATAATTCTACTAGAAAAGCGACATATTTTTTCCTACATATCAGTGTTTCTCAACCGCCAGGCCGCGAGAGGTTCTCCTGGAATTTGTCATTTTAGTTTTCTAAGCCTTTTTCATGAATAAATATTTTATAGTGGAAATATTCTGAGGAGAATAATATTC
>JGI20166J26741_11597251_pt1 | contig 11710 bp, 2 predicted proteins | sample TergutCu122P5_FD_26741 | JGI IMG/M metagenome (IMG submission 26741) | reverse complement strand
CGCCTATGCCAACAGCGCTTCCGTCCTCAACCTGACAGCTACCCAGGGCGCTACGGTGACTCTCTATGCTCAGTGGGCCTTGGCAGATAACACGCTCTACAAGGTCACGCACTACAAGGTCGACAGTCAGGGCAACGCAGTTGCTGCGGACACAGATACCCTTTCAGGTACGACGGGCGACCTCACCGCTGCGGCTACGCCCAAGAGCTACGTGGGCTACAGCTATCAGTCTGGCTATGACAGAAACGGTAACACTGAAGTCATACGCGCCACGATCGCTGCTGATGGCAGCACGTTGCTCAGGCTCTACTACACCGCAGATCAGGTGACGCTGAACCTCGACAGGAACACGACGGACCCCGGATCGAAAGACGGCGCCGTCACGACCAAGCTGGTCACCTTTGCAGAGAAGGTCGGGACGCTTCCCGCTGGGCCCACGCGTCTGGGCTATAGCTTCCTGGGCTGGGCGACGACCGCCTCTGCCTCGGCGCCTGACATCACCGCGGACTCCGTCGTCGACTGGACGGCCCCCCGGACGCTCTATGCGGTTTGGCAGCCTAAGACCTACACGGTCATCTACGATACCAACGGCGGCACGCCTGCGCATATCAACGCGAAGGACGTGATCTGGACGGACAGTGGTCTTACGGCGAGCGCGCCAACCCGCGCGGGCTACGCCTTCGCTGGCTGGAACGTGACTGCCAATGGAACGGGAACCAACGTCCGGGCGGACGCGCAGTTCAGGGATCTGGCGGCCAATGACGCCGTCGCTTCTATCACTCTGCGGGCGCAGTGGACAGCCCTGAAAGGCGATGACACGGGCTCGCAGGAAACCACCAAACCGCCGGTCACACCGGTCAAGCCGGGAAATACGACAGCTGAACCAAAGCGCCTGGCCTCTCTGGCACTGCCTGACACGGGGGAAGTAGTTTCAGTTTCGATTCCGTTGCTGATGCTGGCCGGCGCGCTGCTGATTTTGCTGATCGCCTGCTCTCGTCGCGACGAAGAAAGGGAAGGTGAGTAGTCGCCCCGCCGTACTTCGCTCAGCTTCGTCCCTCCTGGCACGAGCGGCCTGTATTTCTCCCCCACAGGCCGCTCGTTCCAGGGTGCTGAAACGGGGAAATACACCGAATGGAAAATTCTTAAGAACCAGGGTAACAAAAATTTTTACTGATGCACCTTGAATACATAAGAGCGACTGTGTTCAGCCTTGTGTATAACGTGGTAATACACAGCCGATAGAGGAGGGCTTTATGCGTATGAGAACTGAAAAGAGGGGCTTGCTGTTTTTGCGGCGACTCCTGAGTGTCGTCGTGGCGTTGACGATCGGCGTTGCGCCGATGGCGCCGCTTACGGCGGGCGCTCTCACGGGCGAGGGGGCGATCAGTTACCTGAAACCGGGCACTACTGAAGTGAATCCCGGCGGGCCGGACATCGCCGCTTTTGTCGACGCCTATAACAACCATATATCCGGGAGCAAGGCGGCAAGTCCACTTGACGCCAACGACCAGAGTAAGGTCACGATCTCGGTGCCGTCGGGTGAGACCAAGCCCGCCTACGACATCGTGGTGTTGACAGACGCCTCTGCGTCGGGGAGCTTCGCGCCGATGACGGCGGCCTCCCAGAAGTTCCTGAACGATCTTGCTCAGAACGTGGTGGGCCCCCAGGGCGCTGCCGACGTCAATCTGGGCATGGTGAGCTTTGGCACCGTCGCCTACGATCAGTTCACCGCACCGAGCAGCGGCGCGGCCGCCTCAATCTGGGACCTGTTCACCCAGGCGGTGCAGCAGGGCGAACTCAGCACGATTGCAGACATGTTGCCCGCAGGATCAGTTCCCGCGTCCTATCTGCCGCTGATAAACGAGCTCAAGGCGGTTCCTGACTTCAGCGCCGCCTCGCTTGCGGGGCCCTACGCTCAGTCCTACAGCTATCTGCTGGGCGACACGACCGCGGGCCTCAAGCCCCTGAGCGCGTCTGCGAGCCCGGCCGATCCGACTTCAGCCGCGGCGCTCTATAACGAAGCTGCGGTAAACGGCAGCAGGCAGGCTCTGGTCTCTCTGCTGGCCAACGCCCAGGTCGTCGCCGACAACGGCATCAGCTCAGGTCTGTATACCACGCTGGGATACACGATGAGCAACGCGGTTATCGGTACCAATCTTGAAGCGGGTATCAAGGCGGCGCAGCGTCTTCTCGCGACGGGCAGCGCCGCGCCGGAAAACAAGTATCTGGTGATCCTGACTGATGGCGGCGCCTACTACTGGGATGGCGCTGCGGGCAACGTCGCGCCGGAAAACTCCCTGACCAATGTGATCCACAACCAGGGCGCCAACAAGCTCTCCTGGGGACAGATCAGCTACGACTATTACAAAACCCCGGCGATGACGGCGCTCAGCTATGCTGATTTCGCCAGCTTCCTGGCGGGCACTGACGTGCTGACCAGCACGCAGAGCCAGATGACGCTCGGTGATTGGCAGGCCTATCATGCAAACGCTTCCGCCTATCCGAACATCGCGCAGATCGCCACAAGTTATAACAACAATCCCGTTGGCTATCCCTATGCGGCGATCGAAAAAGGTACGGCCCACGCGGCAGCGGCGCTCAAGGCGGTTGCTGACAGCAAAGCGGCAAACATCGTCATGATGGGTTCGGACTATAACCCGTCGTACCCGCAGCCCTCAGAGGTAGCCGCGCTGTTCCGTGACTATGCCAAGACGCTCACGTCTTCGTACTACGCCGTCAACGCGGCGACCGAGGAGGCAGATGTCGAGGGAGCATTCTCAGACATCGTGAGCAAGCTTGAGTACAGCATAGCCAGTGCGACGCTGACCGACACGATTGGCCCGGACTTCGATCTGGTACTGGCGGGCGCGACGCTGGCGCCCTCCGACATCACGCTCAGCGTGGGCGGGACGAACCTGGCCGGCGTCATCGATCCGGGCAATGCCAACAGGATCCTCTTTGGAGCGGCGGACGCGCAGTCCGGCCGGTATCCCTACACCGTCACGTATACGCCGGGCAGCGCCGAGCAGGTTCTGCTGACGATCAACGTTCCGGTCAAGGCCGCAGAAGGCCTGAAGCTCAGCTATACGCTGAAACTTATGCGGCAGACGAATCCGACAGGTTGGCATACCAATGTTGCGCTCAACACAGGCGCCGTTTTGAACTACAAGGATTCCGCCGGCAACGCCGGCAGCGCAACCTTCCCGGTACCGGTAACGACCTACTACGTGTCACCCGTCACCACCGACCAGCTCACCGGACACGACTTCTCCTATCCGGGTAACACCAAGGAGCTTACGGCGGATCAGGCCAAGAAGCTTGCCGGCGTCACGGTGACGGATGCGGACGGCCAGCCGATCGACCTGTCTCAGGTCACGGTCGACGAAGACCAGCTTGCCGCCATCAACGCGGCGGTCAAGGCCAACAAGGCGGGTAGCTTCCCGCTGACCTTCGTCGCCCCCGACGGCACAGAGATGACCATAACCGTAACGGTGACTCATTCCCAGTCGCCCACGCCTGGTTCCAAGGGCACTACGATGACGCCCACGACGCCTCCCAAGGGAGGCCGCCTGCCGACCACCGGCGACGCGGTCAGCGTGATAACTCCGTTGGTCTTTCTGGCGATCGCCCTGCTGGTTGTTTTACTGGCCAGCCAGGAGCGTCTGAGGAGGGCAGAGGGCTGATCGATAAGGCGATTTTGGCAGGGGAAGTGACCGACTTCGTATCGTCCGGATGCCCGTCAGGGCGTTCGGGCGATACGAAGTCAGCACGATGTGTACAAGATAATTTTGACTTTATTTAGAAAAAACTAAACTTTTTTTCAGAAACGGGGTAACATTATTGTGGGGACAGCTCTCCTATATAACTTAAGAAGTGTTCATGCCGCGGGGGTTTCAGTCCAAAAGGACTGGTCGGATATATGTGCAGCATGAAGACAAGAGGTATAGGCGGGGAGAAGATGTCTGAACCAAATGGAACAACTGACTTTGATCGGGTTGCAGCCCTGGTGCGAAAAGCGCAGGAGGGGCAGCAGGATGCGATCACCGATCTCTACAAACTGTATTACCCACCAATCTATCACTATGTGCGCAAGCGCTTAGGGCGCGATGATTCGGCAGCAGACGTCACGCAGGAGATATTCATGCAGGTCATGCTGAAGATCAAGGATGTGCGTGACCCCAAGGCCTTCCAGAGCTGGCTCTACCGCCTGGCCTCCACGCAGTGCCGCCTGCATCAGGAACGCGCGCTGCGCCGTCGGCAGGAAGAAGCAGTCTACTCTCTTGACGATATGATCTGGGGAGAGGGCGGCAATTCGCCGCATGCGTTTGACGCGGGCCTGGTATCTGCTGAATGCGATCCCGTAGAAGAAGAGATAGCCAGCGAGCAGAGGGAGGAACTCCTTGCGCATATCAAAGCGCTTTCCGCCGCGCAGAAGGACGTACTTATCTTCCACTACTATCTGGGCTTTTCGACCGATGAGATAGCGGGTATTATCTCGGTCTCGTCGGCTGCGGTGCGCAAGCGCCTCCATGACGCCCGCCGGGCGCTGCGGGAGGCCTTTGCTGCTCAGGGGATCAGCAGCAGCGCAGGATCCTCTGACGTGACGATCCGTCAGATACTCGACGACCCGGACGACCAGGTTGGAGACGCGCGCAAGAAGCATCAGATCGCGGAGCGTCTCGCCATGCTGGCGCCGTCGCTTACCACCGCGGGTCTGAGCGCCAGAATGCAACGCGTTAAACGTCCCGATTCGATCAAAGGCATGCCGGGGCAAGTGGCTTCTGCCGCGACCCAGGGCGGTTTGGACAAGATCTCGCTGTCCGCGCGAATCGCGGTGTCGGCGATGACCACCGTGCTGGTGATAAGCGGCGGCGTCGGTGTCGGCATGATGCGCGCGGCGCAGGCGGTCAATACGCCCTCGGCGCCCGTGCTGGTAGCGCGCCAGCTCACAGCGGCCCGCGTTCCTGAGAAGGCGCCGGCTGCGACGACGACAGGCGATAACACCCCAGCGCCGACGGAGGAGACGCCGCAGGCGGCAGCCGAAGTTGCGCCCGCCGCCGCAGCCGCGGTCGCGCCTGCCCCGGAGCAGATTCCGGAACCCGCGCCCCCGACGATCAGGGTGGCGCATATGCAGCTTGAGTACCCCGTCGGAGCGACGACCAGCGCGGCGACCATCCTGGCCGACGCGCAGACGAGCGCGCTGGCCGCCGACGGCGACGCGCTGCCCGTCAGTCTGACGGGCTATAACAATATCGACTTTTCACAGCCAGGGATTGCCGTAGTGTTCCTGCATACCGCCGACGAATACGGTACGCAGGCAGAGACGGTAACCCTGTCGATTCATATAGCAGAGGAAAAAGAGGAAGAGAAAAGTATTCGGGAGGAAAAGAGTGCCCTTCCCATAGGAGCGGGCATGGGAGAAGGAGGAGTTTTCTAATGAGGAAACAAAAACCAGTATCGATGGCATTTCGGCGGGTTCTGACCGTCGTTCTTGCCATTGCGATGTGCCTGGGGACGATAGTCAGTCCGCAGCCGGCAGCGGCAGCGGGCGCCTATACGCCCGGCATGCTGGCGATGTCCGGAGCATCTTTGAAAGTTGCTGACATTTATGTGAAGCCGACGAGGCCGCCAGGCGCGTTGGATAACACCTATGTGGCGAGCAACGCTCAGATACCGCTTACGTTAACCTGGAACGTGAAGTCAACGACGGACCCAAGCTACAGCGCGGATTCTGTCTGGTTTGGCATCAGGGTATTGGTTCCTGATAACGAAGGTCTGAGCTTTGTTGTGCCAAGCTGGCTTAAGAGTCTGAGCGATAACACCCAGCCTGCGCCCGCGCCCGTCTCTGACGGTATGGGGCATCTGGTGCTGGAGGGACAGTACAACTATGCGAACACCGCGCTACCGGCGGGGCCGGGCAGCACCTTCAGCACAGACATTGCCGTAAAGACGGCCTCTGGTACGCCCGACAACACGACGTTTACGCCTGACGCGCAGGTCTGGCTTGTGGCGGACAGCCCTAACGGCGCGACCGGCAGTGTGAAAGCTTCAGTCAACAACGGAGCGGCGCCGCTGCCTCCGAAAATCACGATCATATCGAGCCCGGATTATAACTCAAATGTCAGTCCGCCAGTGAACCTGGTGACGGGCTACTACAGTCCAAGCGCCGGGAAGATGTTTACAAGTGCGGCCGCAGCTCAGGCTGCCGGCTATAACGACGCGGTATATGGGCGCGTATACGGCGCTTCTATGGATGTTTCGAATGCTTACAACACCGGTACCGAGATGCTCGATAAGAACGTACCGCTTACCTGGAACTCCTCGATCTCGGTGATTTCTGGTTGGAATACAGCCAGTCAAGCAACGATCACCGACCCTGCTTACACGCCGGTAGTAATCGGGGCGCGCTTAAATACCTACGTCGCCGGGGTACCTACAACCAGTATTATTCCCGGACAGCCAACTGACATGACGCTGGGCGGTGCTGTTCCTCATCCTAATAACAACGGCGCCAATCCAGCTGTCGCTACTCCTTCAGTAACGCTAGGCCCTGCGGTAGGCGGGGTAGTGCCCATGCAGGTGACGATGACGCTTAACGACCCCACGTTGAACAACGACTCCTTTTACACCAGCGTGTACGTCATGATCTTCGTGCCGCTTGATCCGACCTATACCGATGCGGATTATAACGATGCGACCACCCAGCAGCGTCTGGTGATACAAGATACTCAAACAACAGGGCAGTCGGTTACGGGGGCCCCGATTAATAACCCGAATGGGACTACCTATCTTTCCGGCGCTCAGACTATTTTGCCTGGATTGCCGCCGGATCCTCAGGCTGGCGACTACAGCCGCCATGTTCAATTTGATGGTCTTCCACAACCGGTTACTGCCTACCTGGGCGAGGGAGTTTCTGCGAAAGCAGCACTCACGACTACTACCAACGATTTGGCGCATGTATATAACGCGGCGAACGTGTTTATGAAAATCGACGATGAGGCCTATACGCCGACCGCGGTTTACCTTGATGGCCCCTATTCAGGCAGTAAAACCATTCTGTATGCCGCAAAGGCCGATGGCAGTGGCTGGACGAGTCTCGACGAGATGAACACCACCCACGACAATGATCCCAAACTGGTGTACTATGATTCGCTGGCGGCGCTTCAGGCGGCTGGTAAGACCTGCGTAGGGATACTGGGCGAGCTGCGCGGCGGCATAAGCTCCCCGGGTACCGTGAACCTCAGTGCTACCCTAAGTGTCAACAAAGACGTAAATCTTGTCAGCAAACAGTACTCGATTCTGGAAGATGTGCGCGCCTGGGCGGGCAATGCGCTGGCGTCGACGACCGACAGCTATAAGGGGACCAACGGCGGCGCTCTGCCGGCGCTTCCTGCGAACAATGTCTTCATGTACTCCGACGGATCTGAGTCGGGCACAAGCACAACCTATAAGCAGCCGCTCTGGAACAACGGCGCGCGCGTCACGCAGTACACGAGTCGCCAGGAGGAAAACACCTATGGCGATACGCTGCTCATCGTCGGCTACTATCTCAACAACTTCCGCACCGGCAACCTGAACGGCGTTGGCGCGCCGGTGGACTGCTACCTGACGCCAGCAAACAATACGACATCGTTTAACCTCAGTCGCGACGAGCGTATCGCGGATCGCTATCTGACCTTTGACCTGGTCTGGTCAGGACCGGCCGGCACGGAGCCGGTGGGAGGACCCGCGATGCTGTTCGGGCTTCCCGTTCAGATGTCGTCGCCTTATATCACGATAATACCGGGGACGGCTGTGCTCTATCGTAACGACATCGGATCTACGCTGGACTATTCGAACTTCATCCCCGCCTACTATACGCCGGGGGCCGCCGTGGTTGATCCGGGTACCTTCAACGGGGGAAACACGACTGCTGCCTATGCGCAGTCCGACCCGCTGCCGGGTTATGCTGGCGGTACCATGAACGGCTTTCGTGTTAACCTGTCGGGGTCGGGGACCAAGAGTGGTTCCTACACCATTGGCTATTCGGCATATTTGGGCGACGCCTTCAATCCTGCAAAAGACCTTCCGACCGGAACATATGCACAACAGTTTGAAATCGGAGGCGTAGGCGCGACGCGCGGACTGGTCGCCTTCCCCGACGCTTCCTGGGCCGGATATGATCCGGAAGGCATGAAGGTGGGCCAGAGCGGAGGGGCAATCATCCAGGTCGATCGCGACTCATCCTCCAACTTCCGCAAGACTGCGGCGGCAGCTGTTATCGATCCGAATGGTCAGATCGATTATCGTACCATCTCTGCAGCAAGTGGCGTGGCCTTGAACGGTTACTACGCGCTTGACGTTTTGCCCTATAACGGCGACGGGCGCGGTACCAGCTTTAACGGCACCTATATCGCCTCAAAGGCGACCGTGGCGGTCTCGGCCAATACGAACCCCAGTACGTCTTTGGATGTGTACTACACGACGGATGCCGCGATACGCACAAAGGGAGCTTCAGGCGCCCGGCCAACAGCCTTGGATATTAAAAACGCAGGACCGCTGACTGACGGCGGGACGGCGCTCGGTGTTGTCTGGCACCTGGCGGTCAAGACCGTGAGTAATGGAGTTGCCACGTATGACTTCGGTGGCGCTAATCCGACGGCTCTGGTCTATACGGGTACTATCGCGGCTAACGAGACGCCTCTCATGGATGTCTTCCTGAATACGAGCGGCAACAAGGCAAATAACGTCTATGCCAATGACGCGTCGTCCTACGCGCAAGACTACATCGACGCGATTCCTTCTCAAATCATGCCGGTAACAGTGGTCAGCCGCAGTATCTCAGGTACCGCCTGGATTGACTACGTAGCGGGCAATATGAGCGGCACAAACGAAAACGGCGCGCGTGATCCGCTCGAGCCGGTGCTGGCGGGCCTGAAAGTACGGCTCTGGCAGGGTGCGACCGAGGTTACCGCCGATGTTAACGGCAACCCCTATAATGTGACGACGGACGCCACTGGCCACTATGTGTTCAACGACGTACCTGACAGCGCGACTCCTTATCGGGTCACGTTTGAGTCCGGAACAACGGACATCTCGAAATATCTCTGCACCTGGAAGAACAAGACGGGAGCAGATCCCACGCTTGACAGCGATGTTGCCCGCGTCTATCAGGCCGATGGCAAAACACTCAAGGAGGCAGATTCTGATCCCTTTACGCTGCCTGCGCTTGCAGCTAATGCGAACATCAACCAGCAGATCGACGCCGGCTTTCTGCCGATACCGCCGCTGACGATGCAAAACATCACGGTGATGGTCGGCAAGACGGCTAACGGTACGGCGACTACAACCTATCTGCTTCCGGATGGTTCGACGCCTACCTTCAGCTTCACGCAGCCGGTGGATACGAACAAGGCGACGCTGACTTCTGCCGCTAATGTTGCGACAGCGACGGGTGTGACGCAGGGCGTCACTCCGGCGACGGTGTCCTTTGCCAACTCGCTGGGCGATGTGTTCACGACGAACTATACCATCACGGTTGTGGGCGCTCTCAAGCTCATGTATGACGGTAATGGGAATACGGGCGGCACGGCGCCGACCGATCCTGCTGACTACGCGTCCGGCGACGGCGCGACGGTGCAGCCCTTTGGTACGTTGGCGCGGACGGGCTACACCTTGAAGCCTAACTGGAACACGGCGCCTGACGGTTCGGGCACAAACTATGCGCCAAACGCCATCCTGACGATGACGAATAATACGACGCTCTACGCGCAGTGGACGCCTAACCAGTACACGGTGCACTATGCGCCCAACACGCTTGATATGGATCTTAATCTTCTGGTGGGAACTGTTTCCGGGACGACGGCGGACTCTACGCACCTCTATGATGTGGCCAAGAACCTGACGGCAAACGGCTTCTCGATCCCAGGCTATACCTTCATCGGCTGGAACACCGCAGCCAACGGCAGCGGAACCTTCTACAGCGATACGCAGTCGGTGACCAATCTGCTTGCGACTAACGGCGGCGAGATTACGCTCTATGCTCAGTGGAAGATGGCCGCTGCCTACAAGATCACCTATGTCCTCAACGGCGGGAGCGTTGCGGGAACCAACCCGACGCAGTATACGCCCGCCGACCTGGTGGCTAACGTGCTGCCTAACGGGCACCATGGCTATTCGCTGATCAACCCGACCAAGCCGGGCTATCTCTTTGATGGCTGGACGCCTGACGCGGCGACGATGGCGTCGCTGCCGCAGCTGTCTCTCGATCACAATATGTATGTCGAGATCCCGGCGGGAACAACGGGCGATCTTAACTTCACCGCGGCCTGGCAACCGATCATGTACTCGGTTCGCTATAACCCCAACACGGTCGACAAGAGCAATACGCCGCTTGTGGGAACCGTCAGTGGCACGATGGCGAACTCGCAGCATCTCTTCGATGTGGCCAAGAACCTGACAGCAAACGCCTTCTCGATCCCGGGTTACACCTTCGTGGGTTGGAACAGCCAGCCGGACGGTTCCGGTACGTCGTTTGCCAACCTGCAGTCGGTGATCAACCTGAAGGATACGGACAATGCGGTCTATGACGTCTATGCTCAGTGGCAGATCAGCAGCAATCTGGTGATCTACTACTATGACGGATTTGTGCCGGATGGCGCCGATCCGCTCCCGGCTTACTCGATGCAGAATTATGGCACGCAGGTCACGGTCGCCCCGCAGCCGGCTTCGGTTCCGGGCTATACCTTCGCGGGCTGGACGACCTCGTCTCCGGGCGTGACGGTTGCCAGCGGTAAGTTCGCGATGCCCGCCAACGACGTCGTGTTCCACGGCGTCTGGACCGCAACGCCTTATACGGTCAACTACGACACTGATGGCGGCACGCCTGCCACGATCCTGCCGATGACGGGGGTCAACTGGGCTCAGGCGGGACTTCTGCCTGACTCTAATCCCACCAAGACGGGCTATACCTTCACTGGTTGGAACGTGGTCGATCCTGTGGGCGGCAAGGCAGGCGTCACGGCTGACGATCCTTACTCGCTGCTGGCAGGCAATGTGGACACGGTCCGCGCGATCACGCTGAAGGCGCAGTGGACGCCCAACAGCTATCCGGTCACCTATGCCTATACCGGCATGGTGCCGGCTGGCGCGCCGGGTTTGCCCGCGTCTTCGATGAACGAGTTTAATACGCAGGTCACGGTCGCTACGGCGCCGACGCTGCCGGGCTATACCTTCAGTGGTTGGTCGACGGCCTCTCCGGGCGCGACGATCTCTGCCGGTAAGTTCACGATGCCGGCAAACGCGGTACTGCTGACCGGATCCTGGACGGCAACGCGGTATACCGTCACTTACAACACCGACGGCGGAACGCCTTCCTATCCGGCTGATACTTCGGTCTTCTGGCCGGACACCGGACTGACGCCGGCGACTCCTCCGACCAAGGCTGGCTATCAGTTTGTGGGCTGGGATGTGAATACGACCGGCGGTATGACGGGTGTTCAGTCCTCTACGCCCTATTCGCAACTAGCTGGCGGCAATGACACGGTCATGTCCGTCGAGCTGATAGCGCGCTGGGCGCCGGCAAGCGCCACGCTCTACAAGGTCCAGCACTACAAGGTCAACTCCGCAGGCGTTGCGGTTCTGGCTGATACTGAGACCTTTACGGGCACGACCGATCAGCCGACGGCGGCGGTCACCCCCAAGACCTATGTGGGCTACACCTACGCGCCGG
>JGI20166J26741_11597140_pt1 | contig 11711 bp, 9 predicted proteins | sample TergutCu122P5_FD_26741 | JGI IMG/M metagenome (IMG submission 26741) | reverse complement strand
CTGTTCGCTCATCACTCTAGCAACTCCCAGACAGGACTGAACAGGTTCTAACCCAAGCAGGAGGGAGGGTGGAGGTTATGGCTTCACTCTCTCAAGGTCGGACAGCTGCTGCGCAGTGCGGCTTGTTTACACACAAATCAGTCCCGGTCATATTTGAACCACCTTGTACATATGGAAGCATACGTGGAGAAGTAGATGCTGTAAGTTCAACTGTTAACAGTTTATGTGTGTAAGATCCGAACAAATGGGGGCTTCATTTTACTTACTAGATGTGAATGCTTCTTCTAGAGCAAGAGAATCAACCATGCTGAATGGCTGCCACAAAGTCTTGGTTTCCACTTCCTTTTTGAAGAACCAGTGATGGTACACAGGCCGGTACATCATTCCTACCTGGGCCTGAAACATAATGTGCTTCCTCTTAAAAACTATCCAGCTTCTTATATTCCAACCCCACACGACACAGCAAGGCTCATTCAAAATTGTTTTAAAATATTTAAAAGTACTGACATTTCACTAACACAAGTCTATGAAATACAATGTCAAACCATATTTGTATACAACACAGGACAAATGGAAATTGCTTTGTTATTATGTTGCAAGAATAGCTATGCCATGATATCATGAGGGACAAGGATTACGGAACAGAATAAGAACAACACAGTAAAAACATTCATAGACAAAAAGAATTACCTACCATCTATTGTAGAATTAATCTGCATTGTATACACTCCATTTTGACTTCACAGAGAACACAATGTGCTTCCACCAGAGAGACCAAAAAATTAATGCTGTATAGGGACATAACCCCTGCTTATTATCAGCATCATACAGAATACATAAATAGTAGAGAAGACTGTGCAGACGAAAGGCAGTTTCTGGTTTTCAACCTAGCAGTATATAAAAAAAAAACCACATGGCCTTAAATGGTAAGATAAGATTTGAAATGTGTGTGTGTGTGTGTATTATAGCAGGTGAGAACCTACAAATCATACTTCGCCCTATTCTTCACAGTAGTATATCAACAATCAAACTATCCAATGCAACATTCATTAACCAAACACTAATAACAAATAAGGCGGCAGCGGCGGCAACAACAACAACAACAACAACAACAACAACAACAACAATAATAATAATAATAATAATAATAATAATAATAAAGTTCATAACTTCAGTATTAATGAAGGCCAATGATTTTTGATGTTACTGTATGATTTTATTAGCTTTGTGAACAACAGTGTCTATGCCATTACATGGTATGGCTTCTATATTGTTGATTCGTTGACAATAAGAAATTTATATCTGCAATAAACAAACATCATAACCAACAAAGGATCCAAAATTGCATGGAACACATTTGTAAATTCTGAGTACTTAAAACAGTAGCATGACTTTTCACTGTTTTATTCACAATGAACAATGCTGGAAGAAAATACTCTCACAATATCTGAAAGGCTGTCATACTGGAACTATCCCAGCTCCTCACTGAAACTTTTAATATCTATCCTTAACACCTTCACTGTCAAGGGTGCAACTGAACCTGTAGACATAGAAGTTGATTCATTACCAGATTAGTAAACGATGGTGGGACCACTGAGGACGTAGTCTGGTTCTCAGCAGTCACTGGGGACTGGTACTGGTACTGCAAGGGTGTAGGGGTCAATGTGGCCATTCCTGATGTCTGTGGCACTGCCATTGTAATGCTAGGTGCTCCAGATGGAGCCACTGTCGTAGATAGAGTCAGGTTGCTGAAAGGAACAATAGGAGGGGTTATACGAGGGGGTGATGTAGACAACCCTGGTGGCTGTGCGTACAGTGGCTTCCTCTGACTACCAAGTCTGTACGTGTTGGTGGTTCCAGCTGTAGAAAATAAAATAAAATCATAATAATGATAAACATATGTTACAACAAATAGAAACATCAATTATCGCTGTACATTCAACAAAAGAGCTAAAGAAGAAATATGTGGTTTACTAGTACATCATTATTCAGCATTGTTATAGTATTTCAACAGATAAACATTTCTACCAATGCCCCAGAATGAAGTCTTTAAACACAAACTGGTCCTGTTTGCAGTTTTACTCAAAATGTAATTTACCTTACTTCCCACAGTCAATTTCCACTGTTTTTAACAGAAATGTCTACCAAGAAAGGATACAAAATTCAAAGTTCTCACAGTGATGTTTATGAGAAAATGTTACTTCCAAGAGATTTCTTGACCATATGTTGTACAAATTTTCTGACTTGTTCATCCAAGTTATAAATGCAGCCCATCCAGTGTTATTATAACTTTCCTAACAATAGCAGATAAACTACATAAATTATCACAAATTTCTTCAATATGGAACATGCTCTACTTCCTTCATCTCTCCTGTGCACAAAATAAGAACATATACAATTCTAACTTTTATTTTTGTATACAGGAGAGATAAGACGAACTGGAGGGGGGAGGGTTAACTTCCTTCTGGAGAATAAAATAACAGAATTTAATTATTTTTAAATTCTGCACATTACAGCCACTCCAGTACAGCACTGAAAGATCATCCAGAACAATGACCTGACATAAGGGCCAGCCCCACATGTACTGGACTTCACACAAAAGCAAGCAGATAGAGTGGGATGGCATGGTACTTAGCACTACTCCTACACTTGTATTTGGAAGGTACCTGATTTCAGTCTAGCCAGGACACCATCTATCCCAATTAAGTTAGGTCATGGTTTTCCTCAGTCTCTCCAGGCATACACCAAGACAATATCTTAACTAAGTTGGGTGAAGTAATGGTTTTCCTCAGTCTCTCAAGGTATATACCAGGACAGTATCTTAACTAAGCCATTTCAACACTGCTACATATTCTGATACTAACAGTAGTGAAACAAAAGCACAAAGAAGCCAATACTAAGCAATTTCCAGACTTACCTCCCAAATAATCATTCAAGGACAGTGGTATTTTAAGCCAGAATTTTCCAAACTTTAAAAACAAGAGCACTGTATCCATTCTAAACTTACAATGACAACACAGGCCTTTACTCACAATTTCAATTGCTCAAATTAACAAGAAGGGATGACATGGTCGGCACAAAGGCTAGCCTATGGGCTTGTCAATCTGAGAATCTGATCATAGCAAGGGTAAGAGGTTTTCCTCTCCTCCAAATAGCCAGGGCCTGCTCAGGGGCCCACCCAGCACTCCAATTCAATGGGCACCAGGGTACTTTCCTGTCACTACAGTGGCCAGAACATGAAGTTAACCACTCATCTCCATCTACCCTCAAGGTTAAGACTGAGCAGAGTTGCACCTCTGCTCCCCTTGTGTGGCTTCATAGTGTGGGTACGAACTATCTAGTGAAAGGAATAGCTTAACTGCAATATGCAGCCAAAAGATGGCAGACATGGGTGTTTTGCACATAATTCTTTGTCAAATAGGCAAAGAGAATTTCTAAAATGTTGACAAGCCAATATTGGTGTCATGACTGCATCAGGTTTGGTGTCTGTCAACTAGTTAGTGTGAAATTAAATCCATCACTTATGGTATGCAACCAACAATAGTCAAAGGGTGTTAATTCATATATTCTAAGACTCCAACATGGTGGTTACTTGTGTAGCAGTAAAAATTGTTGTATGGACAGCAAAAACACACAGTATCCATTAGTCTTTCATATACTCTCTTATGTCAAAACTTAATACAAATCTTTCAGGCAGTTGTTTGCTGGTAAATAATCTGCCATATATCAGGTGTGACAGCTCTGGCAGTATAGCGACCATGCTATGGGCTGGATGATTCATAGGTCAATTCCTGGCAAGGGCAAGAGACTTTTTTCTCATGCACAATGTCAAGACGAGCTCTGGGGCCCACCCAACCTCCTATTCACTTGGTAATGGGGGGGGGGGTTCTTTCCAGAGGGAAAAAGCAGCTATGGGATAAATCCCAGTACTTACCTCCATCTAGTGTCAAGGTTAAGAATGAGTGGCGCTGAACATCTGCTTCACCTACATGACTTCATGACATGAATAAGGACAACTTAAACTTCACCTCTACCTTTACCATTACGTCTAGAGCTTCGTACAGTTAAGTTGAAGGATGTGTGCATGTCTTCATACTAAAACTTACCCAATGGTGCAACAGTAGCAACTGGAGGAAATGAAGTGGGTGCAGACAGAGGGATGCTGCCTTCCTGCTTCACTAATGGTTGATATTGTTGATACTGAGATGGTGCTAATAAGGGAACTGTAGAAGTAGACGATGATGACTGCAATTCATAGCTATGCTGGAGTTGGGATAGGGATGAGCTTGTAGATGAAGTTGATATCTGAAACGGTGGTGTTGCCTGATGTCCAGTAGTATCCGATGCTGAATGAACAGGATCAGGAATATTATGCAACAGAGTGGTCCCTGTCACATCATGTGGTGGTGACTGGAAACTCCACTGCACAGGAGAACTTTGGTCAGCTCTTGGAGGTGATGGTGGGAGCGCCTGAGAGGCAGTGGAAGAAATGGGTGCTATTTGCAAAACTGGGGATGAAGAATGGGCATAGATAGGTGATGAAGTAGGTTGCTGAGGATATGTTACACTAATTGGCTGAGGATGAGGCACACTAAAAGGCTGAGGTGCATAACCTTGTGGAGGTTGAAGCTGAGGCTGTGACTGTGCCTGTAAGTTGTAAGCTTCTTCAAATGACTCTTGTAAACCAGAAGGCTGTGGAAGATCACTGAATAATGTAGTAAATGGCTTAGAATCAGTATTTGCAGAACTTAATGGATGTGATAGTCCAACAATGGATGACGACGAGGTAGGAGGATCTTGCCCAAGGAAACTATCCACTTCTCCAACTTCTGGAATGAGAAAAAAGTGCCACACATGTATTACAAGCAATTAATACACTCACGTACATTATCAAGCAGTATGGTGCAACACCAGGACATCTGAACTCAGAAGTACCCTCTCATTTGAATCTCAGCTGACCTACAACCCCTCCTGACTGAGAGGTTTCATGACTTGCTCAGGCTCGGTGTTAGTTGATGGGATAGTATTCTAAAAAACTGGTCATGAGTACCCCCTTCCAAGCCATTATATACTCATTATTCATAACCATGTTCCCATTTCTTTCAATGCCTTAAAATCTCTGCAGCTGCAACAGTGTCATTAAGTAATCTACAGATCATTTCACCCATAAGCTCAACATGTATCCCTTCGTACCTCTCCCAGTCCCACTCCTGGTATGGATTAGACACAGCCACCTGCAATTACTTGGCCTTTCTCTTGTTACCCTACATTTTCCTACACTTTTAGGAAAGATTTTTTGTACCACTGTGTTTGTGTCCATATGCCAGTCACTACATAAGAACTTCCAATTCAACAGGCAATTTCTTGTTTATGATGTCAACAAGAACACCTCTTGTGGAAAGCACATCCATGCACATGTCCGTCTGTGACCTAGCAACAGTGACTAAATCATTCATCAGATTTTTATTAAATTCAGTATAGGAGGTCTTTATCAAAAGCTGCCAAGCAAATGTGAGTCTCGTGAAAATCTGCCCAGTGACAATCACACCTTACTTAAGGGTGTATACATACATCTCCTCGTACTGTCCACACTTCTTGACCAATTTTCGTGAAATTGGGCACAGGTGATCTCTACACAATTCCATTCAGTAACAGTAATTGTAGTGAAAATGTGGGTGCAATGAAAGCTATAATTTACTTAGAAGCATAAATAAAATCTATACGTTTTTTCAACACTTTCATCCAATTTTAAAAAAAATAGGTGTAGGACATGGCTACAACAAAACAGGCAATAAATGTATAACGTGACATTGAGGCGCGTTCATGTAACCATTTTTGCAGTGGAAAAGCAATCCGTAGTACATACACTGAGTGTGTGTTTGTAGCCTTAGTTATCCAGCAGGCCACATGCATGCGCCATATTACATTGTCATCTGTAGCTTTCTGGCTCTACAGCATTTTTCCATATTACCTCTTAACAGCATGATTTTCGGGGTAAAGGTTAATGAACATAAAACGTGTTTTTATTTTCTCTACAAATTCGGTTGGAAACATTTCTCATTCTAAGAAAATTCAGCGAGATATAACAAATGTACATCTGTCTTCATGTCAGGTACCTGTCATTCTTGTCACATTTTAATGAAACTTACCAGGTAGCGACAAATTTTCGAAAAATAATCACATACCATATTTCATAAAAATCCGTCCAGTGGAAGCTGATTTATACCATGCGGACGGGCAGACGTGACGAAGTAAATACTTGTTTTCGGAATTTTTCGAACGCGCCTGAAAATTAATTGATTATACGAGCTTCCCAAAAATTGGCGTAATGAAAGCTATAGTTTACTTCGGGGTGTAAATTAATTTCCATCCCTGTTTTCCACATTTATTGTCCGATTTGGATAAAAGTCGGTATAACAGGTCAGTACATAATGCTTTTGAGCAGATGCGAGTTTCTTAAAAAAAAACGGCGCAAAGGTGACTGTACTTTTCTTATGGGCGTAAATCAAATTACGCTAATGAGTGTACCTGCACACCGTACGAAATTTTGAAAGTAAAGAACGCCTAGGTGAAGTGTGTCCACTACGTCACACAGTCGCCTATTTGCAGTCTTCTTTTTTTACTTTCTACAGTTCAATGTTACTGCAAACAACTAAGTACGAAATGAATCAGGTTCGCATTAAACTAAACGATTAGTCACGATACATTTAACCTTCACAGGCTCCTAGGATGTTCAGTAACACACACACACACACACATACACACAGTAGGATGTGACCTAAATCCAATTGGATGCGTAAAAACCACTTACCCATTTTTGCATTTATAAAATTCCAAGAATCGCGTGTCATAAGTTATGGGTCTTCAACCACTACACAGCTGCTAGTCTCAACTGAATACAGACACAGTCGACCTCGGATTATAAATTGTGTCGTTACAAACGGATGTCGCTCTAAGCGAGGTGTATGGCAAACGTACAGGCAAAGTATTTCAAGCCAAAACACAGACCTGCAGGCATATTACTTAATGTTACAGCCCTGACATATTTCAAATTTAAGTTACATTTAAAATTTAAAAATAATAAAAATTATACTTAGAGAATTGCAAATTCCCACATAGGCCTACGCTAAAAAAAATACATTAACTTACATTTAAAATTTAGGAAGAACAAAGATTGTCACGAGAACAGGACCGTCCCCTGTCAATACTGTGTTGCTAAAACCATTTAAGCAGCCGTTCATCGACATTACTTCGTTCAGGCTTTCGAAATAACTTTACTCTCAATGCTTTCTGTTCAAAATAGATAATAATTTTGGTTATGTTTTTCCAAATCGTTTGGATAGTAGAATTTACGAGACCAAATTCCCGACACATCAGCTTTCTTTTTTCCATTTTCTATTTTTCGTGTCACTTAAACTTTTCCTGTGACGCTCAAAACCTTGCTTTTATTCGTGACTGTAGCCAAGGTTTCACCCCTTAGCAGGCCACACGGGCCCAGAGGGGGAGTAGAGGTATATCTCTACTCTTTCATGACCTCGGCACTAGATGGGGGAGGGTTGTCAACGTCACGCCCCGGGACTGTAGCCATTTTAACACAAAATCAGTATCTTGTTAATTGCAGGAATAGAAACGCAGTGGGAAACTCAACGCACAAAGTGAATTATCCTTACTACTGTCAATCTCCAGGCCTGGAATTTATATAGCTACGCGTAAGAGTAGAGGGCTTGTTTTCTCAAGGATGAGGAGAGGGTAGAATTCTCAAAATAGCCTAACTCTTGGAAAATTATACTGGAACGGATGGTTGGCAAAATCATTATATCCGCGGTAGATGCTCTTATGTCGTACTAAGCAAGGCAGAAAAACATACGCCTTAAGGGGAAATGGTACCACAGAGTGTATAACTTTATAAACGAGGTGTCGCACAAACCGAGATCGTTATAACCGAGGTCGTTATAACCGAGTTCAACTGTAATTTCCAAATATGACATTCGGTGTTAGGCATACTATATCGACTCTGCTTTCATTTGTTTACGATACAGCTCTCTTAACTGCAAAACCAACAAAACTAATAAAAATCAGGGCTGCACAGATCCCAGGTGACTATATTCTGCAGGGTATCGCCTAACACGTATAGGTCCCGAATACGAAACTTGCTCCATTTCACCCTTCAGGCGCCTAGCACTGTCAGAAAACTCCTGAGTTTTGGAAAATTTGTGAACCCCTTGCTGCAGATAACAAAGAGCACTGGGTTAAAAATTATTTCACGCTGTAAGGTAAATAAAAGAGTCCCGCGACAGTCCAAGGTGGCCCAAGGGGTTCCGGGTAGGTTAAGGCCCCGGATTTTCTAGACGTTCGGCACTACGAGGGTGGTAGGTCGTCAGCCATACGGACCGGCCGCCTTTACCCCAGGAGAAATCCCTGGTACTCATTTTCAGGGGCTGAGTCGACCCCAGAGCACAAGGTTGCGTCGGGGAGAACCACGGAAAAAATCCCCAGTGACACCACCGGGGATCGATCCTGGGACCACCCGACTATCAGGGCAGTGCCTTAACCACTACGCTACCCCAGGCCATTATTTCACGCTGTATCTGTCTAATATTCACCATATACAAGCATGTTTCCAATAAAAGTTACAGATCGTAATGAGGTCCACTTTACACTACAAGCCAATTCGCCTATGATTTACAAAACCGCTCTGCGGCCCGCGTTATGATGCTGCAACCTGAATACGACTCGCAAGGGTCGAAATTCAGCCGACCCCTGATATAGACCACACAGTGTCGGTTTTTCCCCCACGGGTTCCGAGACAGCAACGTGAGGCGAAATATTGACAACTCATCGGAAGACGACACGATGCGGCGGGACATATGAAGCAAGTTAATGCGGAAATATCGCTACGTTTCTTCGATTCATCTAGCAATCTTTTCTTTTTTCTTTTTTCCACAGCTTATCGTGTATGACGTCGCATTTGTTCACACTGTTAAAACACGAGACAGTCACTAAATAAACGGGGTCACAGAAAACTTCAACCCATGTTTTACGTCATCACAGGAAACTGAAACCACACAGGACACTGACTGGTCTGGCAGGGGCGCAAACGAAGTTACACCAATACGATTACGCAGTTTTGCGGGAAACCGGAAGTGACGATAAGTGTCTTATTCCATTTAAAATTTAGAAGAAGCATCATGACAATACGAGGGCAATTAAATCAGGGAGGATGGGACATGATTCGGACATGTTGCAATGAACAAGGGGGTGTGAGATTTGACGTTTTCGCGCCGCTGACTGTGATTGATATGGTCCTCTGGGATATAGCGTTTTATAGCCTGGTCACTACTCTATCCTGAAGATGGCGGCAAAGCGTTCCCCTAAAGGCTACTAAATTTCGACCACACTGCACGCCATCATATCCCAGAAGACAGTCTCCTTCCAACATGGCATAGATCAGAAACTCTTACAAAAATTTCAATCGAAAATCTGAAGGAAGGATAAACTTCGTGAAATCCAAATTTAGCTGCCGGAATAATATAAAAATATATCTTAGATAAATATGGAAAAATGGTATGGGCTGGTTCAGGGCATCTTCATGAACACGGTCTTGAATGTCCCAATTCCACCTTGACCAGCTGGTTAACTGGTTAGTGCCAGCCATAAACGGCCATCCAAGTGCCTTAATATTCCCACATTGGTGTGGAAAGAGGCAACATACCTGACATTACATCTCCACATTACAGTATGAAGACCAATCAGACCAGCCCACTGACATAAAGTCTCCATATTTGAGTGGCGAAGTAAAGGACTACCATTTGGTGAAATAATGCCGCGAAATTTGACTGGATACACCAAGAAATGCCAGTCTAATAATGCAGTTTTTTTGTAATTCAACTGCGAAGACAAACGAACAGCACAATCTCGTTACCTGACACTGAACCATGCAATTTATCAATGCGTATGAACCCACAGAGGAAATCCCAGCAGCGATCACTTTTGCATACGAGCTTTATTTCCAGCTACTGCATAAAGCTTAGTTTTGCGCTCCTACATGTTTCGGCCACCGACTATAGCCATCATCAGGGAGCCATATACTATAAAGACACGAGCAGCGTATCGTATGTCCAGTAATTTGACAATTTCACTGTAATCCATCCCGTTAGGCTACGACAAATTAATACTGGCATATACATTACCGTCAAACACAACCAACTTTTAATAAAATCAACAATAAATGCTACATGTTCCGGCCCTTAAGAACCATCACCAGGCATTAAAATGCACGATTTAAAACATAAGTAACTATGCGGGGGGGGGAGGAACGAAACAAAAAAGGGAGAGGAATAATGGTGCTTAAGGAACGAAACATGTAGCATTTATTGATGATATTATTAAAAGGGTGTCTTTGATATTAATATATATGACAATATTAGTTAAGTCAGTAATTTGACCGAACACCATATAGGACATGTGTAATGTGAAAAAAAAATGCTTAAAATAAGACTGACAAACGAAAGAACGCAATGAAATAGTACATCCCATATCTACGTGGCAGGTCATAAGATTTCTCTGCAAACACGAGACGTCAGAAACGTTGAACAATATCCGGTATCCTCCGGCCAAATAACTCCGCCCAGATACCCTCTTCCTATCTCATATTGAATTGTTCTAACGTTTGTAACGAAAAGTGGAAATGCCCTGAATAAGTCATTACTTAAGACGGCGTAAGAAAGCCGCGTTATAAGACTGCATACGGTGATAATCTAGTTCAGTGCGTACCAGCTTATGGCGGTGGGCGGTTCATCTCGTCTACTGTCAAGCGTCAAAAATCAAGTGCTGCACTGTTTTTCGTCTTTCTCAGAGTTACGTGTCAGCTCTCCCTCGTCTTTTGTACAGCACAAAAAAAAATATCGTTTGCAATTCGTGCATGATTCAAAATCGAGAAATTTAGTTAAACATTAACCAACTGTGTCGAACAACGGGAAATTTTGTCATCAGAAAGAAAGCTAAGGGCCGACACACGGGTGTTCTAAATACTAAACCCAATAAACCCTTATTAGTTAGTACTATACAACGCACAAACAAATAGATTAAAATAAAGACTGGCTGGAAAAGGAAATCAGTAAACTGCCGCTCCTCCCATACAAAAGCGATAAATGTGCATCATGAAAGGGATATTGTCAAATCGAGCCGCTACGTGCCTAGTTCTCGCTCTGTTTCAATTATGCCAAGTTTCAACTGTTGCTCAAGAGCGAATTCTACCTGGCGGTGGGCCCGAAGCGATTCCAATCCAAGAAGTATACGCAAATCGTTACAACAATGACCTACGGCCTCCGGGTGCTCAAGGTCTGCCGAAGGAACCCGAGGTTACATCCACCGCCGCCATCATCAAAGAAATACTTCAAGATCGGCATTTAAGAAGTCCTGTGGCTGTGGTCATTGACTCTGCGCCTCCCTTCCTGTATCGAGCCAAGGCGCTCCTGCAAGCTGCCGTCTCCACCAGCATGAGCATTAACACGGTGCTGATCCCATACAACAGTACCGGTGAGTAGGACCAAGTTTTACTTAATGTAAAACCTGTTTCTAACAGAATTGCAAGTTCCTTGAACATCCTGATATTTCAGAAAGCTTTGCTTTTAAATCAGGTACCTCGTATAATTAAAATATTGTACAGAGCACACCCACCGCGATTAAGAATTTACTGGTGACAGCAAACA
>JGI20166J26741_11597029_pt1 | contig 11712 bp, 8 predicted proteins | sample TergutCu122P5_FD_26741 | JGI IMG/M metagenome (IMG submission 26741) | reverse complement strand
AAAATTCAATATATAAAATAAAATATTTGTTATTTCTGTCTTGGGACTGGGAGGCGTGGTGTTTGACTCAGTCTGGGGGGTAATACCCCCCCCCACCCCCACCCAAAGAAACACTGCTTGAAATAAGGGGCGGAAATGTTTTCACTGCCTAGGGGCGCCATGGTAGCAGGGTGACAAATTGTGCGCCATAAAATAGTGTAAACAAACCCTTTGTTTACACTTCTTTATGTGAAATACTAAATTACATTCGTATTGTTGACATATACGTATATATATAGCGTATCTCAGCTAGGTTCATTTTCTAGGGTGATGGTTTTTTGCAGTTGGTTTTAAATTAAAATAATATCTTTACATTATAGTGAACCCAGCTGAGACACACAGTGTGTACAAACATCACGAATGTGATTCAGTACATTTTAGTTGGTTTTTAAAGAACTTGGTGTGAGCTGCCTAAGGATGGTACTATAGCACCGAAACATTTCGGAGCGCCAATGAAATATACGATTCTACATATTATATGTGCGTTTGGTTGATCTAAGGAAAGAAAAATGTAAAATGCACGGAAAGTCTAAGTTTAAAATACCTATTACGAATAACGTTCTCTTGATATCCGGTAACTCTTCGGTTCCGGAGGTGCCAAATATCGCAACCTCCTCTGTACTTAAATACATCGGTATAATTTTTCAAGGATATTTAAAAATATCTGAATAAAATCAATCACCTCTCCACGTTTTCTTAATTGCTATAGATGGTGAAGGCATTCGGTCAGAAGAGCAACAATTTAAGCATTCCCTATAGCTCAGATGAGTTGTTAGAATACTTTCTAAAGGTTCTTGCCACTGCGAACTTTTATCTCAGCTCCTTTCACGGACTGTTAAGCCTCCCGAGACGCGATGTACGATGCAATGGTGGCGGACCGTCGGCCTGCCGCTTTGTCTGCAAGGCAGGAAACTGTCCGCGCTGTATTTAGCTCATTTCTTTCTACGTAACGTGGTCAGGGTCTAAACTTTAAATTACTCGAGTCGTCCGGATTCGACTATAAGCTCCACCAGGAACCCCAAAGAACTGGATCGTATTTTTGTTCGTTTCAGTACGTGCTGCATTATTTCACTTAGCAGGAGTATTTTTGACCGCATGAATATCACATTTAGTGCTGACAACATATACGTATGTCCCAGCTTTCTCTGTGTATGCTTTTAGCTTCTCTTCACCTACTGCATATATGTGTTTCCAGTCATCATTGTATAATAGACTTGATACTAAGAAACGTATTTCGTTATTTATCATTAATTCAGTTTTATCATTCCAGTTCAATATCCATTCTTTTGTAGATCTTTTGTTAGGCGCGTTCGCATAAAAACAAGTGGCGAAAAGCGTCTACTGGCTTCATCAAGTCTGTCCGTTCATCCGTCTGTCTGTCCGCTTGTAACAGCGCTGCTGCCACTGGAAGGATTTTCATGAAATTGATATCGGCGACTGTCACGAAAATCTGTCAACTCCAAATTTGGTAAAAATCGGACAAAATATCAGGCACTTTATACGAAAACTTTATTACGTGTATATTGTTGAGAGCAGTACGAATTATTTTGTAGCTAGGGAACCCAGCCTTCGTTGCCATGGCAACATTGAACGGTTTTATACTGTTGACAGCTGCATGTAGGTCAACAGCAAAAAGGGAACGCATTGCTGCTATTTCCTGGCAACAATGGTTACGCGAACGCGCCACATTTTTACGTTATACTTACATTGTTTATATCTTATGTTTTGTTTTGGGGGTTTGAATCAGCGTTCAAAATTAACTTTTTCAGACCCCACAGTTTATAATTAAGTCCTGTCATACAAGTGAAGGTAAAGTTTTTCTCTGTCCACGCCATGACGGTATATGGTTGGAGTAGAAGTATAACTCCATGTATTCTTAACCGCGGCATTAGAGGGAGGTGAGTGGTCAGCTTCACGCTTGGGCGCTTTACTTCCGTTACCCACTGAACATGAGCATATGTGGGTCCCAGCGCCCAGTGTGGGTCCCAGCGCCTAGTGTGTATACCGACTGCACTATCCCGGCTCGCAGGTCTGACCTGCTGCGCGGGAACTAGGTATTGATCCAGTCATATAAGCTTCTTATACGCTTCTTAGGAAGAAGGTTCATTTTAAAGCATTTTTTTTTTGTGTCTTGTAGGTTGAGTTCGTATATTTTAAATCTGTCTAGTACTAATGCATTTTTGGTATTAATGCGAAGTGATATGATTGATGTGAGGTTAGGTTAGGTTGTAGCTGGGATGTACTTTTGTCTCAGTTACTAAACAAGAAAGTTTATTGTTGACAATAGTCCATGACGGATCGTTGTTCTTCTAAGGACCAAGTGCATTTTTGCACACCCCTGCGTAATAGCATTACGACATTTCCTTGCGTTTTCCCGTTTCGATCGAGGACATTTTCTCAACTTTTGTACTGTATGTCTTCAAATTTGAATTGTTCCATCCAGGTTTGGGGTTGTGCGGCAGTTGATGGCCTTTCAGGTAAACACTTGTTGACATTTCCATTTGTTTAGGGTACTGACGCTACGTCAATAGGTAGTCGGATTCCGACGTTTCAACGCAATGCAATATTCTTATCTTCAAGGGACGAAGTGTAGAAAAAAGTACCCAAGGACCTAATAATAAATTCTTCGGGGTTTTCACATTTGAAAACAACAACGCTACTTTGCTACGAGACAGGGGATCCGATTATACACCGATGCATCTACGTACTCCGCAGGAACGGAAGACTCAGCTACATCGCTGCGAAAACTGCAATTCTCGCAAAGAAAATTGTTACATCCTATTCACATATTAGTTTCCATATTGTCTAATACTAACGTGTATAATTTTATACAGATTTACCTAATCTAGTGCCGGGTTTAAGAATATTTGGGTTGTATCTCCACGCAACTATGTCCCTATGGCATGGTGATAACGTACAAGGACAAATTTACACTTTTTTTATTGTATTTTTAATCTTCTTACTTTCAGTTTAGGTATACTTGACTATTTTTCGCAAAGATGTATTATGATCTTTTCGATGTTGAATTAGGTTTTCTAGGTCATAAAAAAAAACAACGAGCCATTACAACTTTAAATGTGACTAATTTATTCCACTGTTAGATCATTATTTTTCAATAGAATCCCTGAGCGCACTAATACATATACCCTATCTTGGTACATTCCACAATGATTAGGAAGCGGAAATGGCTATTCGTGAACGGTTGTGTATGTAAGAATCCGATTTCTACATGACAGATTTTTTAAAGTGGTGCCAAGATGGGACAAACACATCAGTGTGGTGGGGGATTATGCATAAAAATAAGGATACTTCACTGGAATAACTGAGCTACTTTTAACGCTGTAAAGACTTGTCATTTAATTTCTGTGACGTGGGGAACCTGGCTTACTGAATATTCTGTTTACCAACCGCTTCTTAGGTCCATGATAGAACTTAAGATACTCAAGTATATGTGTAGAGTGATAGGTGTTTAATAACCTGAAATAAAGTTAACATAATGAAAAAAAGGTCTAATGATACCATGAAACTCAATAAAAATCCTTGATCAAATGAAGTGGCTATTTCAGATGCAGTTTATTGGACTAATAAGAAGCCATGATGTTTTATTTCATTAAGTGCAATCTACCTTGAATGGCTCAGTAAAAGAGCTAGAATCTTGTTTAAATGCTGGACAAATAATTTATCAAGATTAACTATCTTCTTGGGTTTGATATCACATACTTGGTTAGGTATGTCAGTCACTACCAGTTTACTTATTGTCACATCTGTCAAGAAAGTTGTCTTTGTGGTCATCGACATAAGGACCTCAAAATGGTTCATGTGCATGCAATGCAACCACAAAGGGGAATGGAGCTATAGCTCCACATAAAAGTACCCTTAACACTAGATTTACATGAGTGATCAGTTTTATGTCCCGGATGTCTTTATCTGATGTACCCACTTATTACGAGGCTGCATGTGCCTCAGAAGCAGTACTATTATTTTGAAGCAGAAAATAACTTATTGGTCCTACTAGGAATTCGACCAGTCTCTCAACTCCCATAGCTTAGCCTTTGTACTGAGTATGCAAGATGGGAAAGCCTTAAATCTCATACAATTCGTACACATATCAACTTACTGAATATTATGTTGCCAGTGGCAGTTATGAAGATTCTCTGAAATCCCTCCACGAGCGTACCATCAATGGAGGTCACATGCGACACACAAGCCTCATGAGACGAGGTAATGACGTCTCAACAAGAAGACGACAGCGTCACAACTCCATATGTGGGGATGTGGTGCATCTAGATCCAGATGTACAACAGCAGCCTAAAACTGCGGTTCTCATGGTGGCTCCTAATTCGACTTTGGTTCGAAGAGCAAGTGAAAGATCAGTAATATGTCCATTGACAAATGAATAAAAGCACTTTTATAGGCTCTCTGAAACGTGACAGATCCGTGATTTTGATGATTTTGGCACCATTGATGTTGGAAAATTCTCTTATTTTTATGTTGGTTTTCTACGCTGCAAATAGCGCTTTTGAAATCTAAGGTAACCAATTATTGTGTCAAAGTAGATAATTACTTCAGGAGCAAATGTTTAATGTCTTGGATGTTCAGTCATGATTTTTGTTTTGCACATGTTTGACTTCAGGACTTCTCAGTATTGTAGAATCTATCTTAGTTTGAAGTAATATTAAAAATTCCCAAATGGTGGCTGCTGAGAAAAATATAGCCTGATGTTTGGAACTGTTTTAAAGCAAACACATTATATCAGGACTTACTTTGGAGCCTGAAAATCAAGAGCTGTGACTCAGATTAATTCAATACATTATGTGTATATGTGTCCTAGATAAATGCATAATGACATATGTTTTTTGATCTATGTAAATGTGATACATGACACTTTTTACTGGCAGACTGGTGTATATATGTAAGGATTTTGTCTAGTGACTTTATTCATTTCAGAACACTTTAAGAATGTTACTTTAAACTTCATATTTGAATCATCTTTCATGCATAAGAACTATGTGACTCATTTAGTTTTCTTTCTGTATGATCCATGATAGAAGATTTATATGATGAAGTATAATGAAAATAATGGCAAAGTATGGAGCATGCAAACAATGGCTGTTTTCCTTCTCTGTGTCATCAATGGCCCTGGTATAAATGAAATTCAAGTACATGACATTTTGGTGTGATAATTAATCACAACTGTCTAAAGGTTCCAAACAGCACACAGACAGTAGACAAGAAATAATGTTTTAGTGCAAGGAAGGAAGTTTGAGTGTGTCCCTGACCTCGTGTTAACAGTTTTCTGTGTCTGCTTGCTGTATAAAGGAGTAGAAAATTAATTGAAGTCAAGTTTAATACCATGACCATGACATGGAAACTTACAGAGAATGAAGGCCAACGGTCATGTTCAGATGCTGGAAGAGATGTAATTAATGGATGTGTGTGCTGGACAGCTGAACATGCAATTCAGATCAGGTTCTGTGTATAGCTGCAACTGACCATGTGTATTTTCTCAAACTAAACAAACTTAATGAAGTGTGAAAGGGACTGAACGCTCATCAGTGTAACAAATACACATTAGAACAATATCTTAAGGATTGTTATAACAGGAAAATATTAATAATTTAAGTTCAATTTATATCAGAATTCTGTGAGAGGTCACTTTTGTATTGAAGTGTCTTTTAATTCAACTCCAATCAAATTTACAGCTCAAAATGCCATTCATACTAGATGATAGAGTGATAACATATTGTTCAAAACCTTAAAATTTCTACTTCTCTTCAGTGGTCTTATTTCAGTGAGTTCTTACTGGTGCCCCATTTCAAATGAACCAATATTTTTCATTTAATATAAATATCACTCTGGTTCTATTTGTTTGTGATTAAGTCATAACAAACTCTGTTCTTCCTATCCTACAGTAACCCACATTATTAATGCCCTGATCACTGTGTTTATGAATTGTCACTAAGAAACTTTAATATGCATTATCTACTGTCATTTTTAGAAGTGCTTTAACTTCTGTGATGGTGACAATAGTTACTAAGCACAATGAGTTCTATCACTTCTCATTAATTTTTCAGATGTTATATTGTAGCTAAAATGATGAACAAAAATTTGATAACAGTTGTATGTGACATTAGGCATCTTACAACAGTGGAGGTGTTTATGAATGTTACACACAAAGAACAAAGTCAGAAGGTTATGTCTATTTGTACAGTTCAACAATGAGTAATGTTTCGTGGTTCTGAATAAATTCTGGTGTTGGTGATTTACAATGAAAGTTGACACTAAAGTAAATTTGAATTGAGAATGGTCATAACTAATTCAGATTTATTTATTAGTTGCAGTGCTGATATCTGTGTAAAGTAATAATAAAACAAACTGTAGACAGTCCTTAAGAATCTTCAGTTTTATTAGAATAGTGATTACTTTATTAGGAAAATTACTTCCTAGTTCATGGTTGTGAATATGGTGTAAGATTTTAACATAAAGAATTCTGCACTGCTGGTAAACATACATCCTTGCATTTTTTTAGGGAAAACATGAATTTAAAGGTGATGTTATACTGCTGGCTTTGAAATTAATCTTTCTGTCTTAAACATATTTTATGCAGTAAAGAAAATAGTAATATTCACAAATAAATTTCTCACATCATAATGAAATATGTAATGTATAAATTGGAAGTTATGACAAGAGAATAACTTATGCAAACTAACAAGGAGAGTTACTTTTTTTGTAAGAAACTATGTAGGTATCTTCTGGTTTGAATTTGCTGCTTGTTTCGTACCAGTAATTTAAACATAAACTTTAACATGGTACAAATTATGGTGCTAATATTGATGAACTTCCAGACAGTTGGTGAGATTTACATTACATTTGTCAGTGTGTATCAGTTCATATGAAGTTGAAAGGTACACAACAAATATTAATTAAACACTCTGAATAAAATAATGACACAGGATGTGTCTTCTCCATCTCAGGTGACCAAGCATAATAAAGTCTTGCATAAGAAGAATTGAATAAAATTTTATTGGCCTGACAGTCATTTCAGGTGGTTCAAACACAAAGTGTTTCAAAAGACAAACTCCATGTCCATAATCAGGTTTTCCTATGACCTGATCAGAATCCTGATGAGACAGATTTGGTATCTGCAACATTGGTACATTGGTCTCTTGGACATTCAGATCCCCGAATATTCTGGACAATTTTGGGCCAAATATAGCCCAATATTTCTCATTAAAATTATTATTAAAATATGTTATCATCATTATCATTGTCGTCATCATCATCATTACCATACTCACTGCCACCACCACTGTCTACTGTTTGGTACAATATTTTTGCTTTATGGAGTTTTACTTTACTTGGAGGAAATGCCTTCCCAAAACATGCCTGTCCAAAGGCTAAAGGTAGCAACCCTACCACTGGACTTACCTGGCTGTGGGCTCATATTTCATTCAGTGGAAATATTGACTCCTGGTAAGTCTCACAACAAGAAGCCAGATGGGCTATTCCCAAAAGATGAAGTGGCAATTGTGTATTTTGTATGTTAACATATTCCACAGAATTTTTCGTCAGTAGTCAGGATCCCCAGATGCTCCTCCAATGTAGTCTGGATAACCAAGAGACTGCTACAGTGTATGTGAAGTGCCTGATGCAGCTGTCAGCCCAAGAAGATTTTACTGAATTTTGTTGCCACAAAATCTTCAAGACATATAAAATGAAATCAGTTGTACACCATACTGTGCCTGCTCAAAGAAATTATTTTGCTTGTAGGCTCAACTATTATTTGTAAAGCACACTTCTTCTAACTTTAATAATAATTATGTTAAAATGGAAGCAGTACAACAAATAAAATGCAAAGTTACTTGTGCTGGTCTGAAATAATTGCCAATATATTGTGTAAGCTATGATACACAGAGAATGGAAAGCACAGTTTCACAGTGTTGTGCATAAGGTATCATTACTGTGCATGTATATATACACTTTACTTTGCAGTCTTCTGGATAGAGCTCCATATTGGTAAAGTTTTTTTGGCAAGTTGCAGGAAATGGTTGCCTTGTCTTCAAGATCAAGATACACAGTGCTACACAAAACAAACAGTTCAGGCAAAATGTACCACTATGGAATTGTGAAGTCTGATATGGCAATTGCATATTTAAAACATATGTGTTGGATATTGAGTGTGTACATTACAAAATACACTCGTAATGAGTTTATCCAAACTGTGAATGGAGAGAGGTGAAAGAATGTTGCATTTGTTTGTGCAGTAAATATGTTAACTTGGTTGTTGCTAGCCACCTGACTTGAAAATCTCAGAAATTTTAACAAAACTGCAGTAAGAACAGAATTAAGTCTGAGGTGTTCATACTTCTGGGGTGTGGTGTTGTGTCATTGTGTGATTGGTACTGAACGTTCTGAGACAGCATACTGCTTTTGTCATCAAGGGTTGATAGGATATTGGATCCTTGAAGTTGAGGTCACTATGCTGCCTTGAAATGTTAGACACCCATCACTCCGTGCCACAGAGCCATATCCCAGAACAACAAGCACATGAACAGTGCCTCAGTGAAAGCCTAAAAACTTGCGTGTTTAAGTTTACATGAATTAAAAGAGTAAAGAAAGCTGCCTTCCTCTTGTGTCTGAAATTCATGTTTCATATGTGCAAAATATCCTGCACATCAGCCAAATAATAAATCTTTCCGACAGGCCTAAGTTTTTGTAATTTAAATCCTCCTGGAAATTTTTATCTTATTATTTTCATATTGAGCAAATTATCTCAAGTGATAACTCATTTGACTCAAATATAAGAGGTGCCCAGTTTAAACCTCAACCTGATACCGAAAGTTGTACCTGTAGCTTTGTGTGGTTTTCATAATTCCTCTCAGGCCAATGCAGCGACTTCAAACAAATCACACTGCTTTCTTCTTAATCCTTTAAGGCTTAACATAACCAATACGATTACCAGATCTGGATGAGTTACCCAATTGATACAGGATCTTTAAATAACATATGATTCAGCCTTCTCTACTTCTTGCTGTAACAGAATGCAAAGGACATTACAATTTACTTCATTTTAATATTTCTCTTTACATGTAACTGCTCTGCATTTTGTGTAGAAAATGCTTCTTTTTTATGTTTTACAATCAGGGAATAGAGAATTTTAAATCCCCTGGTAATGTGGGGTTGGTAACTGGATTTTAACTCTGCCAGATGGAGCATACAAATGCACTTTTACAATAGCACAATGCACAACCAATAAAGTGTAAGTACTTTGATTACAGTTTATAGTAATTACACGTAGTGGAATTTAATTCAAGTAGGACGGAAACTGAATGTGAAAATAATCTCTGATTTCAAAAAACCTGGTGTATAATACTAATCTCATTACTTTTACGATATTATTTTCATCAAAGTAAATGCTTTCAAAAACTGCATTGCTGTTCACTGTCTTCTCCACATGCATATTGCTTTCACAGTTAGAGTAGGAGAAATTTTTAAGATGTGACATTTGACCCTACTGGCAGAAATGGGATGTCTTAATATATTACAGACTAAATAGTGTTGCCAGCTGTATCAAAATGTTTGTACTTTGCAAATCCCAAACACATGCATGAAAATGCTAAATGTTATATTAACTTATTCATCATCTCTTTTAACTTCAGCTGTCTTCACCTGCACCTGTAACTATCGCTCTTTAACATCTCTGCAACTATAGCTGAAAGGCTGAACTAATTTACAGCATCCATGTCATCTTTAATTTGGCAAATATGTTGTTACTATATTTAGATGTAATTTTAAAATGCAAAAATTATTTTAGGCTGTGAGGTTTCAAAAAAGTAATGCACTTAAACTTACACAATTAAAGAGTTAATTTTCATTATTCTGCTCATTTTACTGTAGAACATGTGCACTGTTATATTTGTTGCTAGTTACAATGTAAGAAATAATATTTCAATTTGGGTCCATTAACTCTTCAAATATTCCATATATTAATCTTTAAGAACAACTTTGCTGCCAGGGAATGTGGATGATGGTAAGAGTACTTTAAAATTAACTCGTTGTACAAAGTTCAGTAGTTCGTTTTCAACCATTATCTCATAATTCCTGATGAAGGAGGTAAGGCACACACACAGTATCTGAACACACACTGCAGTTTGTTTGTGCTTCACAGTTTCATGGATATCTTACACTTGCTGAAGTTATGATTTTCTGACATCACTGTACTGTACAATTTCCAAGTTACCACTACTATGGGAAGTCTTCATAGTAGATCATAATTATTTGCCTTATGGCATGTACTTAAATGGGCCGAACTGTGCAATATTTATATAATTACTGTAAATACAAACTGTCAGCTAATGCTAGGCCCATTTTTGTAATAAAGTGCCTAATAGCTTGATTTTATTTAGTAATAAGAGAAATATATCATTGTAAAATTGTAATAATATATATATATGTATACATACAAATTTCATACCTATATGTCTGTTTATTTACGTATATTCTCATAGCATTACCTATAACCTTGATCATAATCATAATCATCACGTCTTCATTTTAATTGTTACCATTAATTACAGCGTAATCATCGTCACGTGAAATCTCAACCCAACTGGCTGTCTCTACTCATTGTGGGCACATTCTCGTATTTTTGCATTTTCAGCTGTTAGTGTGAGGCACATTTGCCTGTGAGATTATTTTATGGTGTTGTCTCAGGTGCATGAGTTATGCAATTTGCAATGCTTTTATGTTTTGGAAAGAATCTGGATTAAGTGACATGGTTGAAGCTCCTCTTTGCTTCCACATGGAAGATCTCAATGTAGAGGAGCAGATGGTGTTGAAATGGATCTAAAGGAAACAGAATGTAAGGGCATGGGCTGGATTAAACTGGCTTGGGATATGGACAAATGGCTGGCTGTTTGAATGCAGAAATGAACTATTTGCTTCCTTACATTGTGGGATATTTATTGTCTTGCTGATGGCCTATTAACTTCTGAAGAAGGACTCTGCTTCACGGTGCTGGTCGGTTACTTAGTAAATTCTCTCACTGAAATGTCAAGTGAGGGGTAAGCAACCATAGTTTTAGCCTTTATAAGCATATGGTAAAAGACTTCATTGGTCAGGATACACTCCACCCTGTGGCCCATGGCTGAATAACCACCAGTACAATAGACGCAGGACAACGTGTGCCTTCTCTAGTTTTCTGTGCTTAACACAGACCTTGTGCATGCAGTGACATTGTTGTCACCATGCAAATATTCAAGAACATGACAGCGACTTAGTGGATCATATTCTGAAATTATTACCATTGCCAGCCAATACACCATGTGGTTTAACCACATATTGCATAGAAATAATATTTGATACAGCCAAAGTATTGAAATTTGATATCATGACAAAACTCTAGGGCGAAGTGTTCATTGCTGTTGGATCGGGTAATTGCCATCATTTATTCATTATGACCCTTTCAATGTTCCTTCCATCTAACAAAGGAAATAACGACACATCGTTTAGTGTTTTGAATTTGTGCTGATGCTGTCATTATAGTGTGTTTTCCAGTTACAGTTAATGGTGGTGGGTATAAACAAGAGCAGAACCATGGTGTAAGGTAAATGCAGGAAGAGATGTGTGCAGTAAGGTGTTGGAACAGAAGGCAAATTTGATCCTGTCCTAGTT
>JGI20166J26741_11596918_pt1 | contig 11712 bp, 9 predicted proteins | sample TergutCu122P5_FD_26741 | JGI IMG/M metagenome (IMG submission 26741) | reverse complement strand
GGGTACCTTTTATAATACTGTTTAAAGAACTGTCGCAAATGTAATGAAAGTACGCAAGTTCTTAATACACAAGGAGACTCTAGTGATCAGTGAGCACTAAAATAAACATTTTATCACTGGTTAGTTAAATGTGGGAATTTGTGTGTGACCAAACTACAGTACAGTTTGTGCTAGCTCTGAAACTGTCCACATTCATGTGTGATCCACTGACACAACATATGTGCTACTGTGAGTGCGAACTTCCTGCACACGTGACTCAGTGCTTACAGCTAACAACAAAGAACACTTATTTAATACTGCAGTTGTCTTACCACCTGCCAAAGTGCTCTCCAGCACACCAAACATACGGTCCGCTGCGTTACACTCACATTTGCCACTGTAACCCAGTTTGTTGAACAGATCAACTGGCCATGCTATAAACATATCATACTCTGCAAATGCAGCAAATCCTGCTGCCAACCATCACAGCATCAACAGCAGAGATCACTGTGAATGGCAGCACAATGGAGTGGTTACAACAAACAACTTGAGCCCACCACTTGATAATTATTCTCTAATAACACAGTGAAGCACAATGGCACCCACATTCACACAAAATCTACATCCTGCCATATAGAGTATATCTATTTACTCTCTATACACCAATTACTTTACATTATTAACCAGTTTGTCTCTGTAGTGGCAGCACACTGTGTTTACTGTGTGGTAGGAACATGAATTTTAAATGAGTTCTCTATGAGAGTTTAGCTTACAAGGGTTAAGTAAAATATTAAAGTTACATATCTCACTGCAATGATGATCTCAGTCTAACCAATGGCATGATCCCAGCAACAGTGGTTTATACAGCCCACAATTTGTGCTTAAAAAAATTTCTCAAAAAATTAACTGAAATGCCTGAAACCTACCTTGCATCATGCTGTAACAGAACATCATAAACAATCATCTGTCATGCTCATCATGTCACTTTGTGAGTTAACTTCCAATGGCCATGTGCATTCAGGTTTCCAAGTAGCTTGAATCACTTTGATACAACATTAACTTCAATCTCTGTTACTGTTTAACCCACGAATGGCAAGCGGCTCCTGGCCATCAGAAAATATGTTGTGTGCCTTGTGATGTACATGCACTTTACGTTAACCACAAGTTAGCGTCCAAATGCAGTACGAGTACACTGAGGCTTTGTGACTTGCGGGCTGGAATCCTACCTATTACATTACATGAAATGTATCATATACTAGTATGGAACCCAACTGCAAGTTGGAAAATCATGATGTAAAGGTATAGTAAAAAAGGATATATATATATATATATGTATGTCACTTGGCAAAGAATTGCAATAGAATACTGTAACATGAACAGCAGCTGGCCAGATCAGTTGCAACAGAAATCACACTGGCATGGCACCATTCCATGAACACCACCTTCAGTAAAACATCAACATGTGAAAAAAATGGTTAAAAGATAAGTGCAGTATATCTTCTACACACAGCAAGTTTCTACGTGTTATCAGAAAAATGTATGGGTTCATGAACACGACAATAATTATGACATTCTATTTTCTTAAACAAGAAAGACTGTGGGTTCTAAAACAGGCATAAAGTCTGACATTCAAGGTTCCTGAATGTTGGAAAAACCACTTAAATCTCAAATAAAAATTAAAATATGTAGTAAGCCTATGACCATTTTACATAGTTCACATATATGGGTTCTACAGATGAAAATGTAAAACCAGAGCCAACAGAACAGACCATCACAGCCTGCACAGTTTACCTGTCTCAGGAATACCATACCTCCTGACTAGAACATGTCCAACATAATGTTACAGCTTCACTTCTCAATCAGCCAGCTGTTAGTTACCGTTCGTGGCGTGTCTGACTGCGTCTCTGCTGGGCCAGCCTCATTCTCAGCTTCACTATCATGTTTTGGGGCAATGAACCGGGCACCTTAAATATGCTCTGAGAATAAATAAATATGGTAAATTGATAACATAAGTCTGCTGCTACAGAAGACTTCATTTATGATCAACAACTGTAACTAATGGAACTGATCTAACATCACATAACCAATCAACTAACCAAACCAACCAACACAAATTAATCAACCAATCCACCAACCAACTAACTGACCTAAACTAACCTGTCCAATTTAAACTAACACAAAGTATTGAAGTAACTCCACAAAGCAAAGTCCTTCTGGAGAAACTAATAATGGTGTAGCTTGTCAAGAAATTCTCTGCATTTGCTAGAACCCAGAGGTTTACTGCTGTGTTCACAACAGCCTGCCACTTACTCCTTAGCCAAACCACACCAAAAGCCAATCTGCCACCTACTACATATGAAAATGCTGCTTACTACCACAAACACAACACAAATGACACAAAGACATTACAAAATCCACTTCATAATGTTACCAATGTGTCATAATGTTACCAATGTTTATGCTCAGTACTCCATGGGCGATTAAATCAAGAAGAGTGAGATGGGCTGAGCATATGGCACACATGGAAGATAAAAGAGGTGCACACAGGGTTTTGATGGCGAGTCCACTTGGAAGACCCAAGCGTTGATGGGATGATATTGTAATGGATCTTCAAGCAGTAGGATGAGGAGACATGGAGTGGATTGCTCTGACTCAGCATAGGTACAGATGGCAGGTGGGTGCTTCTAACTACAGTAATGAACCTTCGGGTTCCACAAAATGCAGGGAATTTCTTGACCGCTAAGGACCTATTAGCTTCTCAGGAGGGACTCCGCTCCTTGTAGTTAGTTACCTAGTTATCTCTATGGTCACTACAGTGACGAACAAAAACTGAAATACAATTTTTGGGAGTGATACAAATCCTCTTTCAAAATGTTTTCATTTTAAATCACATAACTAAAACTGAATATCTTGATTTAAGTGCCAATGCTGCTTCAAAATTCTAGCTACTACAGAGTGTGATAAATGACAAGGCAATTGTGTGTATACTCAGTAAGGATAGTAGAGTAATATGGCTGTCACCTGCATAAAATCATGGCAACTCATGACTAGTGAATCTCTGGTAATTTCCTTAAAACATTCGGCAAGTGATGTCAAGTCATTACACTGGAGAAGAGAAACTTCGTTCCTCTTTATCAGGGTCAAACAAACACGGAAGATGATCTTGGAGCCTTCATAGAATAAGCAATCCCATATCCTCAGGACAGTCTGAAACACAATCAGATGACATTCAGATACATTTATTTAAATTCTAGTGCGAAAGATTACAGTCCTGTAGAATGTGATGCCAGATTACAGTCCTGTAGAATGTGATGCCAGATTACAGTCCTGTAGAATGTGATGCCAGATTACAGTCCTGTAGAATGTGACACCAGATTACAGTCCTGTAGAATGTGATGCCAGATTACAGAGCATCTCATCACACAAAACTTCAGCTTAATATACACTTCTCCCCTCTTTACCAGAATCAAACTGCCATCACCATTACAACAAAATTACACCACAAAACCTTCTCTTCAACCAACATACAGCACAGCATTTATATATGCAAAAAGGGACACTTTTTATTTCCAGTGGAGTGTGTTTAAGGTAAAGGAAATGGCAAATCTTCCCCTGTCCATGTCATGCAGTCACACAGTGAGAGAAGATTTATAGCTCCACTTATTCACAACCTCACTACTTGATGGAGGCAAGTGGTCAACTTCATACACCAGCCGCTCTATAACTGGGTATAAAAACCCCCAGTACCCACTGAACAGGAGTGGTTTGGCACTGTAAGGAAGCATAAAATTGTTTGCCTCTGCCAGGATTGAACCCTGGATCATCCATCCCCTAGCCCAATCATTATGGGGTGTGACCTACCAACAGTTCATGTTAAAAATGCATGCAACCAACTTTCTACACAGCTCAAAAGTTTGTATGACCATCCAACAAATATGATGCAGAAGGAACTGTTATAAAGCCTTGTGGTTGGAACATGAACTGCCAGGTTTCAAATCAAAATTTCTGAGTTTAGACTACACAGTGCATTTATTTTGTTTAACACAGTATTTCCCCACACAGAATTCAAATGCTGGCATTTCTACAGGAAGCAAACTGTCTTGTATGTAGGGATGAACTGGATCTTTAGACACAATGTACGGTAATTTGTCTTTAAAAGGTTAATGACAGTCCAAAAGTTAAGAAGGGTAATTTTGCAATGCAAGAGACTTATCAGTCACTCTACTGGGATCAAACCAGAAGGAACCTATCACGTTACAAATGACACCACAATACAACAGCTGAGGCACAAATGTGAATCTCAGTAACAATTCATATTTTACTGCACACAGTGGAGTTTGTCTTAAGAAAATGACTTTTCACTCAGCTGGCCAAGAGACTTCTTGCATTCAAAGGTCCATTACCACATTAAAAAATCCTACACATCCACACGCCAAGCAATATAAGGCATTAGAAACATAGCTCCTATTGCACTGCTTGTGGTTAACGTATCACCATAACGTCAAGTCACAGTATGGCCATGTGGCAACATGAGAACAATTCAAGAAAACTGTGGAGATGGGTTGAAGAATAATAAAATCAGTCTTTGTGTTTTGAAAAACTTCAACTGCTAAAACCTCTGGCACTTTAATTACCAAACCACTGCATTATTAATGCTCTGAAAACAGTGTAGTGCCTGCTCTAATAATAATAAACTGCATTTTGCCCACACAGTGTATTTGTGTTCTATGTGATTCTAACAACTGTGGCAGTTACACTGTTTCTCTTCACAGTATTAACCATTTAAGCCAATTAAATGAAGCAGAAGAACTTCTGACTTGTATCTGGTGCAGCTATCATTGTTTGTGGTTTTCTTCAGTCCCTACAGGTGAATACCAGGTAGTACCTTAACACAGGCTACACATATGCCCTTCTCCACGTCCTGTCAAATTAATCGTTTATTGAATAGTCTTCTAATGTATGCTGCATACTGTAAATTACTGACAGACTCACAACATAAATAAAAAACCAATTCAAGTCTTGTGGGGTCTGACACTGTGTTGTTGGACAAGTAGTTCTTGATGTTTTGACAGATGGCACTGCCTTCAAATTCAGTCAAGCAGTCCAAGTCACATTCCAGAAGGCCTGAATCTTCAGCAACATTCGTGTCAAAACCTCATATCTTACAATAAACAAAGAAATAAAAGCAATAACCAGATGGTCTCTATAATGTGCTTCAGTGTCTATTGTGTATGGCGTGAGATGAATTTTGTGTGTGTGTGTGTGGATACTTGACTGTTTTGTGTGTGTGTGTGTGGATACTTGACTGTTTTGTATGTGTGTGTGTGTGTGTGTGTGGATACTTGACTGTTCTGTATGTGTGTGTCCCCTTGCAGTGTTTATTAAGTAGTGCTGTTGGTAGGATGGACAGAAAATCCACTATTCTTCTGTGCTGTACACCCTCAGTGCTTGGTAAACCAGAAACTTATATGTTGCCAGATGACAGGAACACCTGTTGACTTCCATGTGGTACAAATTTGTGCCTGGGGGACAATCTAAACTTGGGTGTGATTACTATTAAGAAGCAAAGAAACCTGAAGCACATATGCCAAGTCATCTTGTTGTGTGTCTGTTTCAATCAAATTACCAAGTGTGGTCCTTGTCAACACTCACACACCTCAATCGGGAGGACCTCTGCAAACAGACAGATGAACCACTTTGTCGTAATCACAGCCCACGGCAAGCCAATGGATGAAACGTGTCTATGTACCTCAGGAACCTTCAGTCTGAAAATGAACATCATCACAGTACTATCTACAATTGACATCAGGGAAGAAACCCAGATAAATTAATAGCTATTTAAAGTTTGGAAGATAAACACAGTAACTCTAATATTACAGGAAGTAAGAGCATGATGAAATTAATTAGTTCACAAATGATATATTATGAAATAAATCTGCTGTGGAAGTGTGCCTTTGTGCCACTCACTAATGCTCAACAGCATTCTATCCACATGTCCCACAAAGTGCTCACCAAATTACACCAGTATCTTCTACAACCAGTTACCCTATAACCAACTTCACCCAAATTAGATAAGAACCATGTAAAGGCAGGTAGAAATAAATTTATATCCTCGAACTAAGTATGACTGTCCCTGGACCAAATGTTCACAAAACTCATTCAATCAACAATCGCACCTGATCAGCTCATCCAGCACGTCAATGTCTGTGATGACACCATCCATTGTACGAGTGTAATAGTTTGGGACAATGCGTTCCACCAGACCTTTCAGCAGCCAGAAACTTGTATCTTCACTCTTGGTAACAAGCAGGAGCAAGCCAGCAATATAGTTCAGACCCTATTGAAACAAGGGCCAAACATCTGTCAACAGTATGTTTGTGCCACTGCATGGACACAAACTGCAGCAACTCTCAAGGTAATAACATGGCAGAAACAAGCAGATTAAAAAATGAACTTTATTGTGCTTTAATTAATTTATGGAGGAAAAAAAATCTGAACCATCTACTAAATTATGAACATGACAAATGTTTGGTTAGGTTTAGTTCCACTATATTCTTGTGCACCATCTCCACACTATAACAAACACTGTTCATAAAGTTATGTGGCCAAACAAAGTATGATTTTATGTCTCTTACTAGCCTGCATGTTCACACCTACTGGGCCATCATGAAGCCTTTAACACACATACTCAATGTTATAATCAACAATTTCATTTAACAAACATTATATTGCTCATAACATCAAATATCACACAATACGTAATACAGTACGTTCTCTATAGTAACCAAACTCAGTTCCCTTACATTTAATTCTCCATTTATTCATGTGCCAAATCAGCATGGTGGCCAGTTACAGGAAACAAATGCACACGGAGATAACATCAACAAACCAAGACAAGAAATAACACCACCTGCCAGACACACCTAACCCCTAAAAAAAAAAAAAAAATAATTTAAAGGAATGGAAATTCACACTGAACATGATCACAATGAGTACACCATACTCTGCGTCCGAGACCCTTCTCAGATGTTCATACCATTGTGAGTAACCTCCACTTTACATCTTAGCCCCTTACCACTCACTGCACCAAGGCAACACTGACTGTTCTGCTTCACAGTATGCTGCTACAGTTATCGTTATATTTCTATGAAAAGCTTATTACATCAAAATCCCATTAATCCAACTCAGAAGGGCCCAGACAGGTGCTGCATTATGGAATATTCCAGACTATCAGATGGTACCTATAACAACTTAAGTTGTTACCGGTAATTGCCTGTTACTGCTTCCATACTTGGGCTGTATAACTAATCAGAGGGCTATTCCATTTGGATATCTCCTTCATCTGCTGGTTCTGAGTCATCAGGGTCTTCACAGCAGGAGAATTTGATGGAGCAGGAAGGAAGTGGTCAGGACAAAACTCAATGGTTGTGTACAGACACTCTTGGAGGCCTTTTTAAACATGTCTCTCAGATATGCTTGTTTCAATAATGAAACTTTTTTTCCTGATAAAATCAGAACTTCCAGTCTAGGAAATACTTACCTCCAGTGCCAGATTTTTAGGATTTTCAAGTTACTGGACGTTGGGTTAAAGGAATTTTGCTGCATATGTCTACGTTGATTTGTCTTTGTTACATTTATCGGTCATATATGACCTCAAAACACCTGCATATTGTTGTGTATTACCTAACTCACACAAATTTCACACACACATGACACATACACTGAAATGAGAAAAACACACTGCTGCTGCTCATTATTATTATTATTATTATTATTATTATGTCAACAGAAAGAATTACATGGAACAGTAGTCACAAATAGTGTGGCATGTTTTTCCCTGCTATTACAAACCCAAAAATACCTCAAGGTGTAAAAGAAGCAATATTTCAGAGTAAGCACAAAAGCAACATCATATAGACCTGACATTAAGCCCCGATACTCACTGATATGATGACAGCCAACATGCACACATAAACTATAGTCTATACGCACACAAAACTGAAGTGAAACCTTAGCTACTACAAGGAAGCACATAACTGGATTACTTTCTCTGCTTTGTTTATATATGTTTGCAACAGCAACTTTGGCTTCTTGGACCATCAACTAACAAGGTGAGGCTCATACAAATGCAGGACAAAAGCAACATGGGTATAAAGACAAATATTACGATAACAGTAGCATATTCTGTTACAAATATTCCTTTCACTAAACACAACAATATCTGTAATGATGAGCAAAAGAAGTGTAATCAGTTAACCCTTTAATGCCGAACGACTTCTAAAGAAGTAGTGCAGTGAGCGCTTTGAATTGCTGAACGACTTATAAAGATGTCGCAAACAGTGTGTCAAAATTTGGAGGAATTTTGTTCACTCCTATGCGATAAAATACAGTGGCTTGCTAAGCAGCAAGACCCTTGAAGGTCAGGGTTTCTTTATGGCACCAGAATGTACCCCTTCCACTTCCTAAACCCCTCCACAAACACCGATATATATGCCGACACTTAGTAACTGCACATTTTTCCCAGCTGACTAATACAGTTTTGACACAGCTTGTTTTGATTATCGCTTGCTCTGGAGTTCACTGTGGGTTGCAATATCAACACTGGCCTATGAAGCGAAAACTCTTTCTTAACCAGAAAGGTTGTCAGTGGCATACTGTACCCATATAATTCAGACAGATACCCACAAATATCAGTTTACAGCTACAGGAGGGCCCACAGATGTGCCTCTTGTAGTGCTGGGGTAATCTGTAGGGGTTGTGGGGTAGTAACATGGAACATACAGCCGTCAAATAGTAACAACATCTTGGGCACCCTCGAATAGCTGGAATTTTATACAGTAGTCACATCGTAGCTTTAGATCTCTTTTGCTGTCACTGTAGAAGACTTTCATATCTGACTAGTATTAACATTTCTACAACTGTGCGCAGTTATACATAGTAGTCTAAACAAGGCAGACGATTGTGGGTATAGAGCAATGGCCTGGGAGGGGGACTTGAGGAGGAAGCCATCAGTGAAATTCTGGTTGCTGACACCAACTCAGAATCAGGTGCTGTGACTAGCAATGTTGAAGACTATTTTGAGGAAGAAGAAGAAGAGGAACAACAACAGCAGCAGCAGCAAGCCTCAGCAGAAGTCCCATAACAAACACTGGCCAGCAAAATCAACCCAACTGCACTGCTGCCTGTGTTCTTCTCGCAGCCAAAGAAAGGGCACAGTGTATAAGTGCACCAGATATGACGTGGGCCTGTGCGTGATGCCTTGTTTCACAGAATAACACACAAAAGTAAATTTGTAATAAATCACCCTCTTTGTGAATACTGTGTGTCGTGATAAAACAGTGATCCAAGGTGCCACAGACCTTATGCAGCAGCCAGAATTATTTGAGTAATGAACTATTTACACCACATTTCACATAATGCATGCAATTCACATGCCTAAATTTATTATAAAAATAGGTGAACATATTTTCCTGGATTAACCAATTCATAAGCAGAGTGCAAAATTTTATTCATTAAATTTGAAAGCTAAGTCTATAAAGTATGCTTTTTTTTTCCCCCTAAGAGTAGGCAATAAAATTTAAAATCCCCAGTAAAAATTCCAGACAGGAAGCATTGCTCTGAGGGATTTAATTCCGCCATTAAAGGGTAAATACTACAAAAAACAAAACATTATTAAGCCTTGGTTTTTAACAACCATGCAGTGACGCATGCATAAGCGTGATGCGGCACGCAGAAGTCAAAGCTGTGGTTTTGAAGTGGTATGGTTTTTAAGAGTCACGCTCATGAGTGTCCCGCCATGACACTGCATGGATGCCGCTGCATCGTGCGGCTGTGGCAGCGGCATCTGATCCTTGACTTCTGCATGACAATGCAGAAGTCTTGTGACAACAGGCAGTTCATAGTTGTTGCTTGTTCATGGCAGTTGTGTTTTTGTATACCATGAGGTGCAAGGAGGAATTTGATGAAAAATCAATAGACTGTGCACGCAGCTTTCCCATGATATATGACCTGAGAAAGAATTCATACAAGGATAAGATTGCCAAGGATAACGCTTGGAAAAGCATCACAACAGCTCTGGAACATGATGGTAAGTTCAGTGCATAATATTTTGTAGTTTTTATATTGTTTTAATATTCAAAATATTAGCAACACGTAAAAGCAAGCTATAGTTCACACTTGTAACAATTACACTAGTTAAAGTTTTTACTTTTCTTTTTTTCAATTAACTCTTTCCACATGAGCTAACTGCCAAGCCACTTGACCTTCCCGACTACAGAAATACTTTCAAAATTGGTACCTGACGTTATATGTTTAAAAGTCAGCATTTCCTTTTCTTCTGGGCAATGGTTGTGTATTACGTGGAGTGTCCATGACATCAGACGGTGTCTCATCACAAGAAGACGAAGAGTGTTCGTCTCTTAAAAAATTATAAACTATGGAAGCCGCCAAAACGATAAGTACAGTAGTGTCCAAATCTACAGCTATAAGTGTAAAAAAAATCCTGAAGTACTGGCACAGAATAGCAAAGGAATCTTCGCATGTTCTTCTAGCAAGACAATGTCGGTAGTTGTAGATAGCCTTGTCTGTATCTGCTTTTGCTTGGTCATGAGGATAAGGTCTCATCAATGTAGCTGTCAGCTTGAAAGCCTCATCTCCTAAAATTACGTACGGTAAAACTGTCTGTGTTCCTGGAAGAGGTCCTGGTGGCGGGAGTTTAATAGCTTTTGAAAGATTATTCCCAAGAGGTGACTTGGCAAATATCCCAGTGTCTCCGTCTTTTCCATAAGAACCGACATCAACTGCCAAGAATTTGTAGTTATGATTACCAGAGCAAGCATAACGATAGAACAGAAGTCCTTGTAGCTGAAATAACATGACCCAGAGTTACCTAGGCAAATTATTCTTATGTGTTTTCCATCAATTGAGCCACAGCAATGAGGGAAGTGCCACCTTCTGTAATATCCATCTGCCATTTGCTTTAGTATTTCCTCATTAGATTCCAGAATAGCCACTTTTTGTAGTCTTTCACAGATTGCATTGAGAGTCTGTCGAACAAGAACACTTATCCAGCTGTAGTGGATTCGAAACAGAAAGGTTGAAGATCTGTACAACTCCCCGGGAGCCAGAAATCTGTAATTACAATTTAAAATAGTCATAGTTGTCCCGATGGCCAGCACTAGTAATACAAATGTTTGTAATAACAACGCTAATAATAATGCCTTTGAAAAAAGAGGACTTTGCAGCATTTAGGTATTTTCTTTCAATCCTTACAGTTGACGAGTGCAAAACACGTTGGCAAACTATACAGGACTCATAAAAAAAATAACTAAGAAAATGACAGGATCTGCTGCACCAGTAAAATCAAAATACAACAGAGATAATCTGAAATTTTTGGACAGCTGCCTGCAGGACAGACGGTAATTTGTAATGCAAATTATATTTACTTCCGTATTTTGTGAAAACGTTAATTATTTCAATGAATTATGTTGCTTCAGGTCACGTTGTACTATAGACAAAGAAGATACACAGCTGTCCACAAGCAACGATGACAGTTTTGATCATGGTTCAATAAATGAAGAGGGACAGGGAAACACTAACGATGAAGATGTCAAAGAAGTGGTTGAATATGAAGGTGTAAGTGCATCACTTAAAGAACATGAATCCCGCGATGATTGCAGTTTGAGGCAGAATCTGCAAAACGAAAGCAGTCACAGTGAAGGATCAGAAAAGAAA
>JGI20166J26741_11596807_pt1 | contig 11713 bp, 10 predicted proteins | sample TergutCu122P5_FD_26741 | JGI IMG/M metagenome (IMG submission 26741) | reverse complement strand
TGGGCGAATTTCATCACGCCGCCCCAGGTGTACGACGAAAAGACGTGGGCGGATTTCCCCGCGAGCCAGTCCAAGACGACGAACGCGCTCTATACTTATGACGGGGATCTGAAGAAAATCGGCGGCGTATCGGGCCTGGCGGAAGGCGAGCAGGTATATTCCTGCCGCTTTATCGGCAACGCCTGCTATTTCGTGACATTCAGGCAGGTGGACCCGCTGTTCAGTGTCGACGTGTCGGATCCGAAGGCGCCGAAAGTGCTCGGCGCGCTGAAGATACCGGGCTTTTCGCAGTATCTCCACCCCTATACGGCGACTTTGCTGCTCGGCCTCGGCAACGACGCGAACGCGGAAACCGGCGCGGTCGGAAACCTCAAGCTTTCGATGTTTGACATCACAAACCCCGCGGATGTGTCCGAGAAGGACAAGCTGCTGATCGAGGGGCACGTCAATTCGAGCGTATCGACAAACCACAAAGCGATCCTGGTGAACGCGGACCGGAAGCTCATCGCATTCCCCGCGGATGACAGCTATCTCATCTATACCTACGACCCGGCGGGCGGATTTTCGAAAATCGCCGAGATCCCCGTCGACCGGCAGGACCCGAACGACTGGCGGCTGATGGAGATCCGCGGCCTGTTTATCGGGGACGTCTTCTACGTCGTCTCTCCAAATAATGTAAAGACCTATGACATGAAGAACGGTTTCGCGGCGCTCGGCGAGCTGAAGCTGAACGATAACGCTTGGTCGGTTTCGGCTTGGGATTATGCCAACGGCCTCTACGGGGGTATCGGGATCATGCCGCTGGGCGCGATAGAGTAGGCCTCTTGTCGAAGGGCCACGAAGAATTATAAAATTTCCCAATAATCTTGCGTAAAAGACTTTAAAAAGCTTGAATGAAAAAACTCCTGAAATGCTTTACTTTTCGCCATGATTTGATTACAATTTGTACTGAGATTCTTTAAAGAAAGATTCTATAGTTGATCCAGAAGTAAAATAGGAGGAACACAATGATCAAACAAAGTAAGAAGGGGCTCGTGCTGGTATTGGCCATCGTCTTTGTGGTGCTGATGTTCGCGAGCTGCGGTGGTAACGCGCCGGCAACAGGCGGCGGAAGCGCTCCGGCTCCGGGCAGCAGCGCGGCGGCTCCGGGAAGTTCAGGCGGCGGCAGCGCGCCGGGGACCGCTCCGGCAACAATCAAAATCGGCATCCCGAACCCCACAACAGGCCCGCTTGCCAGTTTCGGCATCGGCACGGATTGGGCGGAGAAGCTCGTCGTGGACTATGTCAATAAAGACGGCGGCGTCTTCATGAAAGAGTATAACAAGAAGATCCCGCTGGAACTTTACGTCGTCGATACCCAAAGCGATTCAAACAAAGCTACGGAAGTGACGCAACAGCTCATTACGAACAATCAAGTCAACCTGTTGCTCGCGCGCCATACGCCGAATACGGTTTTGCCGGTATCGCAGGTGGCCGAATCCAACAGCATGCCGTGCATCGCGCTTGACTGCCCGATCGAGGCGTGGCAGAGCGGCGCCCCGGCAGGCGGCTATCAGTGGGTCTACAACTCCTTCTGGAGCGTTGAGAAAGACGCGGCTCCCCTGTATATAGATATGTGGAAGCAGGTCGGCTTGGGCTCGGGCACAAAGGTGGGATTCCTCTTCCCGAATGACGCGGACGGCATCGCGTGGCGCGCCGTGTTCGAAAAACAGGCTCCCGCGGCGGGTTATGTGATTACAGACCCCGGCGACTATCCGATCGGAAACACCGACTGGACGGCGATCATCAACAAATTCAAGGCTGCCGGCGTTGAGATCATCTGCGGAAACGATATCACCCCTGACGTCGTATCGTTCATGAACGCGGCCGCGCAGCAGAAACTCTCGTACAAGCTGGTGACCATAGGGCGCGGCGTGCTCTTCCCGACGGACGCAAACGCGATGGCCCCGGAGATTGCCGACGGGCTGACAAGCGAGGTTTGGTGGAGCCCGTGGCATCCGTGGTCGAGCTCGCTGACCGGTATGACCTGCCCTGAATTGGCAAAGGCGTATGAACAGTCAACCGGCCAGGGCTGGTCGGCTCCGATGGGTTACAAGTACGCCGGTATGGAAATCGCCGTTGACGTGCTCACACGCGCGGGCTCGCTTGATCCCACAGCGATTCGCGACGCGATCGGGGCGACGGATCTGGATACGATGGTAGGCCATATCAAGTACGATCCAACCACGCATGTAGCGCCGACGCCGATCGTCGGCGGCCAGTGGAAACTGAACGCGGACAAGAGCGCGGTAGAATTGAGGATCGTCAACAACAACGCGCATCCGAATATCCCGACGAACGGGACGATTACGCTTCCGGCCAGCGGCGACGGCCCAATGCCGGCAGCGCCTTTCTAAAGATATTACAATAAAAAAATCATATCCCGGGGCGGCATAAGCCGCCCCGGCAATTTGTTGTTTTAACGCGCCGTTTGGCCAACGGATAGAAGGACAGGTATGGGAACAATACTGACGGTAGAGAATTTGCATACGGCATACGGAAAGTTCAAGGTATTGCATGAACTTTCGTTTGAAGTGGAAGACGGGCAGGTGCTGGGAATTATCGGCCCGAACGGCGCGGGCAAAACAACGTTGATGAACGCGATTACCGGTCTGGCGCCCTCCTATGAGGGAAGCATCGTCTTCAAGGGGAAGGACATCACCAAACTCAGGCCGGACGAGCGGTGCCGTCTCGGAATCGGGCGAACCTATCAGATTCCAAAGCCTTTCGAGGGGCTGTCGGTATTTGAAAACGTGCTTGTCAGTTGCGCGTACGGAACGGGGCGAAGCGAAACCGACTCGGTATCGGATACGGTAGAAGTTCTTAAGCAAACAGGTCTTTTTGCAAAGGGTGACGTTTTGGGGCGTGAATTGACGCTTTTGGATCGAAAGCGGCTTGAGATTGCGAGAGGGCTCGCAACAAAACCGTCGTTGTTGCTGCTGGACGAAGTGGCGGCGGGCCTGACGGACGCGGAGGTCCACGAGGTTATGAATCTGGTGGATTTCTTAAAGGGGACAGGCATCACGATCATCTGGATTGAGCATGTGATCAAAACGATGGCGGAGGCGACGGACAAGCTTCTCTGCCTCGCGGTCGGGACAAGGCTGATTTACGGCGATCCGGCTGTCGTGATGGCATCGAAGGAAGTAGAAGAAGTGTATCTGGGAGTGGAAGACGATGAGTGAAGAAATCCTGCGGGTCGAAGGCGTCGACGTATTTTACGGCGATTTTCAGGCGGTACAGCAGGCGTCCTTTTCGGTTGAGAAAGGTTCGATTGTTTCGCTGATCGGGACAAACGGCGCCGGAAAGACGACGCTGATGCGCGCGATTGGCGGCGTGCTGCCCGCGCGGAACGGAAAAATCTGGTTCAACGGAGAAGACATCACCGGGCTGCCGACGCACAAGATCGTCGACCTCGGTATCTCTCAGGTGCCGGAAGGCCGCCATCTGTTCGGGCGGATGTCCGTAAGAGACAATTTGATCATGGGTTCCTATACAAAACGCGCCCGGAAAAATATGAAGGCCGGGCTTGAAAAGGTTTATGAGCTGTTTCCCATGCTGAAAGAAAAAGCCGATCAAACAGCGGGCAGCCTGTCCGGCGGGCAGCAGCAGATGGTCGCGATCGGCAGGGCTCTGATGAGCGAGCCAAAGCTGATCTGCTTTGATGAGATTGCGCTCGGTCTCGCGCCGACCGTCATCAAGGATATCTACGCGCGGGTCAGGGAATTGAACGGCGCGGGCATGTCGATGATCCTTGTCGAACAGGACGTCCGGCGAAGCCTCAAGCAATGCCACTACGCCTATGTCATGCTGAAGGGCAAGGTCGTGCTGGAAGGCAACAGTTGTGACCTGACCGAGAATCAGGTAGGCAAAGCGTATTTCGGTATGTAGCCCGGGCGTAGCGGAACCGATAGGAAAGATGAAAGCAAAGCGAGGATAAGAAATTGGACGCAATGATACAATCGATACTGCAAGGCGTGATGATCGGAGGGCTCTATGCCGCTGTCGGTCTCGGCATGAATCTGATTTTCGGGATCGTGAAAATCACAAATCTGGCCCATGGCGACTTCACGATACTCGCAAGTTATATCGCCCTGATTTTCATGCCGCTTTTCAACAATCCGCTGATCACGCTGGTCGTCGTTGTCCCGATCATGTTTTTCATCGGGTTCGGCGTGCAGAAATCGATGCTGAATCTGGTCATCGGGCGCGGTGACGAACCGCCGCTGCTGATTACCTTCGGCGCCTCTGTCGTCATCCAAAATCTGCTTTTGTATTTCTTCACGGCGAACGCGAAGACGCTTAAGTCTTCGCTTCTGCTGCAAAGCTTCCCGATCGGCGAGAATATCCACATTCCCGTACTGTGGATGTTGTCCCTCATTGCCGGCGCGGCGATCATCGTGATCGTTGCGCTCTATATGAAGGGAACGTATATGGGCAAGGCGATCCGCGCGACGTCCGATGATACGGAGGCCGCGCAGCTTACGGGCGTCAACATCAAATCAGCCTTCGGCGTTGCGATGGGGATCTCCATGATGACGGCGGGCGTCTCGGGCGTCTTCATCGGTATGCTCTACAATTTCTATCCGAGCAGCGGTTCGGATTATTTGATCATCGCGTTTGCGGTCGTCGTCATCGGCGGCATCGGAAGCATTTACGGGACGCTCGCAGCCGGTATCATCTTCGGCCTTGCCCAGGTGGTGGGCGGGTCTGTGTTCGGGTCGGCGTACCAGCAACTGATCGGATATATCGTACTTTTGGTTATGCTTATTTTCAGGCCGCAGGGTCTGTTCCAGAGCCAGAAATAGGAGGCGCGTCGAACAATGAAACTATCCGGAATGTTTAAAATTGAGAAAACAAAGAGTTCGATCACTCGCCTCATTGTTCTCGTCGCGGTCATGGTTCTGTTGCTGACGCTCCCGCTCTGGGGCGGTATGATCTTCGGGCAAAAATATGATTACGTGATCCTGATCGTACGCCTGATGGGCGTTTATATCACAATCGGGCAGATGTGGAACCTGCTGGCGGGGTATTCCGGACTGGTATCGCTCGGTTTGCAGATGTTTATCGGTGTCGGGGCGTTCACACTGGCCCTTGTTTCCAATTACTGGCATGTCCCGCTCATCCTCGGTTTGCTTATGGGGGGCGCCATGTCAACGGTCATCTCGATCGGGCTGTCCTATCTGCTGCTGCGGATGCGCGGCATGTATTTCGCAATCGCAAGTTGGATGTTTGCGCAGGCGGCGGTGCTGGTGATCGTCCAGTTTACGCTCTTCGGAAAAGGGCAGGGGCTTTATATCGACGCCGCGCGTCCGCTCAACGCGACGCAACAGTATTATTTCAGCGTCGTCCTGGTGATCGTGGTGACTATCGTGTTCGTCTTTCTGTTGCGTTCCAAACTGGGGCTCGGGCTGCTCGCGATACGCGACAACGACACAGCGTCCCAGACATCGGGCGTGCCGCTTTTCCGGTCGAAACTGATCTGCATGATGATCGCGTCCTTTATCACAGGCGTGACCGGCGGCGTCTACTATATCGCGAACATTTGGATACAGCCATACACGGCGTTCAATATCCTTACCTGGACGGTGCCGGCGGTCTTCATCGTTGTCATCGGCGGTATCGGGACGATTACAGGCCCGATTATCGGCGGCATTATCTACGTGTTTCTCAGCCAATATCTGGCGACACTTTCCCAGATCGGTTCTCTGAATATGGTCATCCTGGGCGTGATTGCGGTGGTGGCCATCATCGTCGCGCCGAAGGGCATTGTGGGGACGCTGCAAAACCGGTTTGGGTTTGAAATCATCTCCGCGCGCAGATGGATGAAGAAAAACTACACAGACCGGCTTCCCGATTCCGCTTTTGAATAATAAGCCGACTACAGATCGGTCAGTTTGAACAGTTCGACGCTGTTGGTGCGGCCGATCAGCTCCTTGTCCGTATCGCCGAGTGTGCAGTTGTCAAACCAGATGCAGGCGTCGCTGACTTCCTCAAACGGGAAATCCGTCGCGAACAGGACGTGGCTGGAGCCGAATTCCATGATCGTGTTCCACAGCGCCGGCGTCCGGAACTGGCCGCTGGTTGTGAAATAGAAGTTCTCCGCCATATAGTCGTAGAGCGGTCGTTTTGCCGGGCAGCCGCGCCGCTCGCGCGCCATGCGGCTATCTACGCGCCAGATGCAGAACGGCAGCGTTTCACCGAGGTGGCCGAGGATGTATTTGAGGTTCGGATGCCTGTCCCACAACCCACTGCAAAGGAGGCGAAGCGTGTGCGTCGCCGTTTCGACGCCAAAGGTCCACGCGGCGCCGAAAAGCCAGGGATGCCCGTCCACGCTATGGGCGTTGCACGGCATCATGTCCCGGGGGTGCATATAGAAGGGTACGTCCAGTTTTTCGAGTTCCGTCCAGAACGGCTCATAGATAGGGTCGTCGAGGTATTTGTACGTATCCGCGTTGCCGATCTGGGAATACCCGTTGACCAATACACCGACGCAGCCCAGTTCCGTGACGGCGCGGTGCATCTCCTTGATTGCCGCGCCGACGTCCTGCATCGGAAGCGCGGCAAAGCCGCGAAACCGCTTCGGGTTTCTGGAGATCGCTTCCGCCATCGTGTCGTTCGCGATCCTGGCCACCTCGGCGGCGCGGGCCGGGTCAGGGATCGCCTGAATCGCTGGGGAGTTCAGAGAGAGAATCATCATCTCCATCCCGTATTTGTCCATCTCCTCCAGGCGGATCTTCATGAGGTCCAGGATGCGCGCGGAAAATTTCGGCCATACGTCTTTCGGAAAATACCGTTCGGAATCGCCGAGCGTCTCCTCGATTGCAAAATGCTCTTCCAGTCCAATCTTACCTTTCATGATGTGTCTCCTCTCTTTTCTTAAATTTTCAAAAGCTTCCCGGCGTTCTTGAAGAACAGCAATTCCCGCTCATCCTCCGTCAGTTCGAGATTTTTCACAAAATTCGTCATGTCGTCTATATTGTCGTACGGATAGTCGCTTCCGAAGATAATCTTTTCGATCCCGAGGACGTCTTTTGTGCACCGGAACGCCGGGGCGGACATATTGCCGCTGGTCGTCACATAAATATTGTCCCGGAAATAATCGCTGGGCTTCCGCTGGTTCCTGAGTTTCGGATTCGGCAGGAAGCTCAGCCGGTTGTCGATCCGGTCGAGCAGGAAGGGGATCGCCTCGCCGAGATGCCCGAGCATCAGCTTGGTTCCCGGGACGCGGTCGAAAAGGCCGCTAACAATCAGTTTCAGCGTCGTCACCATTGCGTCGATCGTGAATCCCGCCCCGGGGCCCGCAAAAGTAAAGTCCAGGTCCCCGAGATCATAGTCCGCCGACAGCGTGGGATGAAGATATACATAAACGCCGAGCCCGGCCGCGGTTTCGAATATCGGCTGAAAACGTTCGTCGCTCGCGTTCCCCTTCGTGTAATTGGAATGCGTGTGCCAGCAGACAAACCCGAGATCGCGGACGCAGCGCTCGAGTTCTTTGCAGGCGGCGCCCACATCGTGGACCGGCAGCGACGCGGAACCGAGATACCGGCCCGGATACCGCTGCGTCAGCTCGTAGAGCGCGTCGTTGTTCTTTTTTGTGAGCCCGATGCTTTCGGACGGATCCAGCTCCTCCAGCGCCTGCGAAGCGCTGACCACGGCCGTCGTGATGCCGACCCTGTCCATGACGGCAAGGCGGCCCTCTCCTGTATCTAAAAGCTTGTCCTGAAGGACGTCAAATCCCATAGTGATCTTCTCTGTCCAGCGGATCGCCTTTTGGATCTTGTCATAATATGGATAGCCCTTCCGGTTCGCCAGCGCCTCCACCGTCGCAGCGTCATAGAAATGGTGTTCCAGGTCATACAGTTTCATTTTCTACCTTCTCTCATTATTCGTGACTGAATTTCAATTCATTCTACTCTATAAGTATAACAAATGATATTCGTCTTTACAGTAAGCAAGGATACAAAGGACGGCCGCGGGCTTTGACAGCTTAAAAGAGAAAGTGTATTCTTCTCCTATAGTTGGAATCGTGATAGAAAAGGAGGAAAGAGATGAAAATAAGGGCGGCTATCGCGTATGAGAGAAGGGAACCTTTCGTAATCAAGGACGCTGAGCTTGCGGATCCGAAGGAAACCGAGATCCTTGTCCGCATGGCCGGTTGCGGGATTTGTCATAACGACCTGTTTACGAAAGACGAGGGGCCTACCCCGCTTCCGGCAGTGTTCGGCCATGAAGGTTCCGGGATTGTGGAACACGTGGGAAGCGCCGTGACGATGGTGGCGCCGGGGGATCACGTCGTGTTTTGCTCCTATTCCTGCGGGGCCTGCGAGCAGTGCCTGAGCGGCCACCCCGCGCTGTGCGTGCAGGCCGGCCGGGTGAATTTCGGCGGTATCTGCTCGGATGGGACTACGCGGCTCCGGGACGCGGAGGGGCGCGAGTTGTCCTGTTTTTTCGGCCAGTCGAGCTTTGCGACCTATGTGGTTGCGGACCAAAGGAGCGCAGTGAAGGTGGACAAAGACGTCGACATCGCCATGCTTGGACCGCTCGGCTGCGGACTGCAGACAGGCGCGGGGGCGGTTCTGAATGTCCTTGCCCCGGGACCGTGCGATACGATTGCGGTCTTTGGCTGCGGATCGGTGGGGCTCGCCGCGATTATGGCGGCAAAAATTTCCGGATGTGATAAGGTGATCGGAATAGACGCGGTCCCCGCCAAACTGGAGATGGCAAAGGAGCTCGGCGCGACACAGGTGATCAACGGGGCCGAAACGCCGGATATCACGGCAGAAATCGGGGAGATCACGCGCAGGCGCGGCGTTGACTACACCTTTGAGACCACCGGTGCCCAGCCCCTGTTCGAGGCGTCTATCGAATCGCTCCGGCCGGGCGGAACCTGCGGCACGGTCGCTACAACAGGAGAAAAAATCCTGGACTTCAAGCTGGTGTCGCTAATGGGTTCGTGCAAAACGCTCGTCGGCATCGTGCAGGGCGACTCCGTTCCGTGGCTTTTCATACCGAAACTCATAGAATTTTATAAGGAAGGGCGGTTTCCGATCGACAAGTTGATCCGGTATTACCCGTTTGAGGAGATCAATAAAGCTGCGGAAGACGCGCACAGAGGCGCCGTGATCAAGCCGGTGCTGCGTTTTTAACGACAAAAGAGCTATAATTATGATTATGCATGTTTAAGAAGGGAGAAATGCCATGAAACCGTTGCCATTGGATTATCTGCTTACCAAGACGTCGAAGGCGTTGGTGCTCGTCGATGTGCAAAACGAATTTTGCGACCGGAACGGCGTCTTTGGGAAAAAGGGAATGGATCTGTCCCCAATCGCCGACATGATGGTCGCTTTGCGCCGCCTTGTAGATTCGGCGCACAAAAACCATATACCGGTCGTATTCATCCAGAATATCGAGGATGACAATACGGACTCGTTCGCGTGGAAGATGCGCCCGGACGCGAAGGAGGACTCGGCCAACGAGGGCGTCTGCCGGCGCGGCACCTGGGGTACCGAGATCTACGAATTCGTCCCGCAGGAAGGGGACATCGTCATTCAGAAAAACCGGTTCAGTTGTTTCCTGGACACGCCGCTCGACAAGATCCTGAGAAACAGAGGCATCGAAACGCTGGTCTTCACAGGCGTTGCGACGAATATCTGCGTTGAGACATCGGCGCGCCACGCGTCGATTTTGGATTATCACATCATATTGGCGCCGGACGCCTGCGCGACCTGGTATCCGGATCTGCAGGAGGCCACCTGCAAAAATATCCGCCTGTGGTTCGGAAAGGTTGCGGACTCAAAGGAAATCACATCGATTTGGATCGGCAATAAGGCGCAGGCGCAACGGGAAATCCCGCCGGAATGCCTGACGGATTGAGCGGGATGGTTCTGAAAAGAGGTTATGGAAATAAGCAAAAAAAGGGGAATTATTGTATAATAATTGCAACATATAGATCAGTTATTGAATAAATGAAGGAGGAATCAATGAAGAAGAAATTTGCGGCAGTCGTAGCGATTGCATTGTGCGTCACGTTCGCGCTGGCGGCCTGCGGTGGCGGCGGAACAACTCCCCCGGCTTCGGGCGGCAGCTCCGCGGCTCCCGGCAGCAGCGCGCCGGCTCCGGGCGGCAGCGCCCCGTCGAACGCGCCGGATTCCATCACGATCGGGATCCCGATGCCGTTTACCGGCAATATCGCCGGATTCGGATTCGGGGCGCCGTTTGTGCAGCAGTTGGTCTGCGACAAGGTCAACGCGGACGGCGGGGTTTACGTCAAAGACTATGACAAGAAAATACCGATTAAAGTCGACATACAGGATTCGCAGGGGACGCAGGACGGAGCCGGCAAGATCGCCGAGCAGATGGTGACGAACGACCATGTCACGATGCTTATCGCGCAGCACACGCCCGACAACACGGTCCCGGTCATCAATGTCGCCGAGAAGTACGGGGTCCCGTGCGTCTCCAACGGATGCCCGTCTGATGCCGTTCGCGGACTCGGCCAGCTCCAATGGACGTATCACGCGTTTTGGGATACGACCGACTGCATCTCTGCCTACATAGGGCTGTGGAAGCAGCTCGGCTACGGCCCGGGAACGGTCGTGGGCTTCCTGTTCCCCAATGACGCCGACGCTTTGTCATGGACCGAGATCGCAAACAAGCTTGTTCCGGAGGCTGGTTATACCGTTTCCAACCCGGGCACGTATCCGGCCGGCAATACGGACTGGACATCGATCATCAATCAGTTCAAGAAGGATAAGGTCCAGATCATCATCGGCAATGATTTCGCGTTCGACTTCAACGCCTTCGCTACGCAGGCGGTTCAACAGGGTTTCAGTCCCGAATTCACGACGATGGGACGCGCGTTCCTGTTCCCGTCCGACGCGAACGCGCTGCCGATGAGCATCGCGAACGGTCTTACCAGCGAGGTCTGGTGGGCCCCTTCGTGGCCGTTCAAATCATCGATTGACGGCATGACGTGCCAGCAGCTTGCCGACGCGTGGATGAAGTCCGGTGAACAGGGAAGCGACGACTGGTACGCAACGCTCGGCGACAAATATGACGCGATGGAAGTCTGTATCGATTCGATTACGCGCGCGGGCTCGCTTGATCCCGCAAAGATCCGGGACGCGCTTGCGGCGACCGATCTTGATACAATCGGCGGCCATGTCAAATATGACCAGACCACGCACATCGGCGTGATGCCGGTCACAGTCGGCCAGTGGTTCCTGAACGACGCGGGCGACAAGGTCAGTGTGAAGGTTGTGTACACCGGGAAGTTCACGGATGTGCAGCCGGAAGCCACGGCATTCAAGCCCACTAAGAAATGGGGCAGCTGAACGGCAGGCGCTGAATAGCACATAAAAGACCCGCAGGCTCAGCCGGCGGGTCTTTTTGCGTGCCCGGGACAGACAAGGAATTCGTGATAAAACAGCGTGTTTCCGGCAGGACATTTTTTTTCGAATATCTTCGACAACGCTATTGACAATATATTCCAATACCTGTATTATTTATTTATGGAAATAAATAACATACAATCAATACAGGCGGACCGGGCGCGCAAGGAATTCGGAAAGCAGGGCGAAGAAGCGGCCGCGCGCTTTCTCGAAGAGCTGGACTATCGTATAATTTGCCGCAATTATACCTGTCGTATCGGCGAGATCGACCTGATCGCGGA
>JGI20166J26741_11596696_pt1 | contig 11716 bp, 5 predicted proteins | sample TergutCu122P5_FD_26741 | JGI IMG/M metagenome (IMG submission 26741) | reverse complement strand
TAGCATTTGAAGATGTCAGTGGTTATGAAATTTATAAAAACTTCCAGAATTCTAATGGAATTTAACTAGTTAATTTTTCTGTAGAATTGAAGAACAGGTACTGGAACACGAATTTGTAGATTTCAGGATTATAATGAAAATTGAGTATATTATTTCCCACAAAGGAGGCAGATATTTGGGTAGAATAGAATTATATTCATAAGTGGCGTGCTGTTGCAATTGTAATGCTCAGTGTAATGATTTTAGGTGCTTTTGCAAAATTGCAAAAAATGACTATTAGCTTTATCACATCTGTTCGTCCACACGGACTAACTTGGTTTCCATTGGACAGATTTTCATGACATTTGATATTTAAGGATTTTTAGAAAATCTATCAAGAAAATTAAGTTTGTTTAACATTTGGCAATAATAATGGGTACTTTACATGAAGACCTGTCTACATTTATGATAATATCTTACTGAATTTTTCTCAGATTGAGACATTCTTGGACAAAAGTTGTAAAGAAATCAAAACACATATTTTATATTTAATGATTTTTTCCAAAAAATCTTGCCGTTTATGAGATAATGTGGAAAAATGTGATAAAACCAGACAGGTTGCATATGACAATGTAATACAATGCAGAAACAATGGGATTAACATACCAGGTAACTTAAGGCAAGAATACAGAAACACACTCGTAGCATAGTATTAAATATATACTGCTTTTCCAAGGCAGCAATGTGTATGTGAATGTGCCTCAGTGTTATGTTGTATGTACATTACCTGCCTTATTATTTCTATACTTAATTTTTATTATCCAGTTTCTTCAGTCACCACAATTTTATCTTTTTTCTTTTTCAAATTTTAAACTTTTTTTCAAGTAGTCATTTTATCTTAATTGGCCTTCATCACATCAGTGGTGAATTGTTGTCTAACAGTCAGGTCATGCATAAATACAGCGCGTTTCATAATGTTCTCCGTGATTACAAACATTTATAGCAAGAAAATCAAAGGACCTACCTTAATGGAATTGTTCACAGCCACAGGAAAACTGAAAAAGTTTTTTTGACAACTAGAGATGTTCGATGTGTGCACCATGGGTGACACGGCACACATCCATACAATATTCCAGTTTTTGACACACATGCATCAACATGTTGATGTGTGTGTGTCAAGAAATGGAATATCGTATCGATGTGTGCCGTGTCACCCATGGTGCACACATTGAACATCTCTAGTTGTCAAAAAAACTTTTTCAGTTTTCCTGTGGCTGTGAACAATTCCATTAAGGTAAGTCCTTTGATTTTCTTGTTATAAATGTTTGTATTCATGGAGAACATTATGAAACGCCCTGTATAACCATATGACAGGGCTGTTTCTTCCATTTGTGGTGGTACATGTTTAAAAAACATAGGTCTGTGACTTTGGTTGACTGTTGAAACTACCTTCTTTTCTGATAGTGCTGTAGCTGAGGCAGTTATTTACAGGCTTTCCACCACAGTGGTCTGTGTTGGATATATGCTGGCGAAAGTGGCACTGGAATAGATTTTTCTCCAAGTACATAAAGTTTGCCCATCATTTATCATTCTGCCAAATCTTCTTATTATTCTTATCAATTGGGGCAGGTACAGTAAATCCATCAGTGATTACAGTACCGAGGGTACCATTCTCAACCCACTGTACCAACAACAGACATCGCTAACCATGTACTTTAATCTTTGATATCACAATGCAGAACACAACAATCCACACCTTGTATTTGTTAGAGATACTGCGATGGTGAAGCAGTATGTTTCTTTGAAATGTCTGCAGCCAACTACCATGCTGTGTGATGTTACCATATAACCCATAACACCACAATCACAACCTTATTTTTTCTTCAAATATTTAAATTTTGGAACATTTTGAAATGAACTGCATTCTGTATGGTTTATTATAGTGATGTACCCAAGTGTCCTTCAGGAGCTACAGGCCAGTATGTGTATCGACCTGACTGCAGAAAATTTCTCAACTGCTTCAAGGGGCGGGGTTTTGTCCAGTTCTGTGCCCCAGGCACACTCTTCAACCCAGACACTCTGGAGTGTGACTTCCCATTCAAGGTTAAATGTCTGCCACTTTCACCTGATGAGGAACGTTGGAACAACATGGAGGTTAAGAGCACGGGTATGCAAAGAACCACTTCTGTTTTGACACATCATCATAAAACAGGGTGTGAAGGGTGTGTTCTTGGAGTGCACTTGAAAAAGTTCAAGTCCTACTGTATGATTAGAAAACTCATTAGTTTCCCCAAAGGCTTTGATAAGTTAGCTTTATTATCATTATTGTAACACCCTACGATTGACATTGAAGAAAATAAATTTTGAGGCTTGGATATCTCACTACACTGAGTGTGGGGTGTGATGCTGTGAAACTGGGGTTACATGCCAGTGTGTTGGAAGTAGCAAAGTACCAAGCTGCGTGGCATAACATCCCAGGTCATAATGCGGAAATATATTTTTATATGTTCTTATTGGGCGATCTGTGAAGTTAGCTGTCTACATGAAAACCGTCACTAATAATACAGTGTCCACAATCACTGTTTTTTTTAAAAATGTTTATAACCTTGTAAAGAAAACCCAACTTTATGCACAACTTATTCTTGATATATTTCGTCAACCTTTACATGTGTCGGGCGTATCCAGGCCCATCATCAGGAGGTACAACCATATGTATACAACAGTTGGTGCTTATTATTTTTTTTAGAGGACTGTCTGTTGTCCTGGTTGGATTGGAACCAGGACAACAGACAGTCATCTAAAAGAATAATAAGTACCAATTGCTGTATACATACGGTTGTACCTCCTGATGATGGGCCTAGATATGCCAGAAACATGTAGAGGTTGACGAAATATACTAAGAATAAGTTGTGTATCAAGTTAGTTTTTATTTACATGATTATATCGAGATGCATGGTCAATGAAACATGAAAAAAAATTTTATAACCTCCTTGTTTATTTTTGAGTACTCTTCTGTTTATCATGATGTGTGACCTATGTAGTTGGGAAGCAATGTTGAATAAACTGATATCCATAATCTGTGTCTGAAAGTTTCTTACAGTGGTGTGTCACAATCTGTTAGACTGATATTTTAGATATTATCACAATATCTTCAAACCACAGTGGTTTGGAAGTTATTTCTGGCTGCTTCTTTAAGTGGCATGATAAAGTAAAGACTCCTGCTCTGTTTAACACTTCATAAAAGTAGTCTCAAACCCTGGATCATGTCGGTCATTCCAAGGGGTCCCTTTTTGGTAGAAGCCCTTTCCTTACCCTCTCCCTGAAGAAGGAAACAGAACCACTCTCCATAGTGTTATGAGTTGAAGACAATATAGGATGTTGAACTGAAAAAGTGAATTAAGAAAATGATTACATACATGGTGATCTGAACTTCACTGGTTATTGTTTTTGTAATTTTAATAATATTTTAAATATTTACCTAATATATTTAAAGTCTTATTGTAATAATATGACATATATGTAGTATTTTTAATTGCTTGCTGGTTTATTGTAAAGACTTTAGTGTGAAAGGTGCCAATATGATGTCTGTTTTATCAACTTTTCTCCAGTGGAGGGGCATCCGGTGCAGGAGAGTCGATTACTGAAGCCCACCCCAGCTACTAGCCATCCTGACACACAGGCACCTTCCCCTTTACCAGTACAGGAAAGAAAGACAGACTGCCCCATGGAGGGAGGGACAGGGTTTGCTCCCCACCCAACTGACTGCAGCAAGTTCATAAACTGTTGGATGGGCACAGCTCACACCCAGCAGTGTGGACCAGGCACCTTGTTCAACCCTCAGACTTTACAGTGTGACTTCCCATATAATGTGAACTGCATTGTATCCATTTCTAGTCCTCAGGGTGAGTTGTATGAAGACAATTTTATATTTTTTAACATTATTTACTTATGACAACTGTAGTTTAAGTCCCAAAGGAACAAGTTATTTTTCTTTTTTCCAAATAATTCAGACTGGCGCTAGGGCCTCCCCATCTACCTGTTCAACAGATACCTGTGTGTAAAGCAGCCAGGGCATGAAGCTGTTGCCATGTTTGAGAACATATCAAGCTATACTTTCATTCCTCCATATCCTTTCATTTCTACACTTGTCGGAGTTTTTCTGTTGGCATCTTCCTTTGCATTTCCACTGGTTCCTGTTGATTTATGCACAGCCCAAATCCTGGCCCACCCTACCCCCTGTCTGTGCATGGCTCACTTTTAAGTATACATAATTGTAATGCACACCACTTGAAAACCCCTCAGATATTAAATAGCATTTGTAATAAATATCTGTTACAGAGAGTTCTCCTGGAAAATTTTCAGAAAATAAGGCAAACAGACCCCTATTGCAATTGAAACAGTGGTGTGAAACGATCTGTTAGACTGATATTTTAGATATTATCACAGTTTCATCAAACCTCAATAATTTGGTAGTTACTGCTGGTTCCTTCTTCAATTGGCAGGATAAAGTAAGGAATCCTGCTCTGTTGAACACCTTTGTAGAAGAAGTCTGAAGCACTGGACCATATTGGTCATGCCAAGGGGTTCCTCCATGGTAAAAGCCCTTACTTTACCCTTTCCCTGAAGAAGGAAGCAGAACCACGGTCCAAAGTGTTGTGAGTTGAAGAAAATCTGGGATGATGAATTGAAAAAGTGACTCATGAATATGGTTACATACATTGTGATCCGAGTGTTACTGGTTTTAGTTTTTGTAATTTTAATAATGTGTTAAGTATTGACCTATATATTTAGTCTTATTGTAAGAATATGACTTGTGTAGTTTTTTTTTATTGCTTGCTGATTTATTGTCAGGAAGTTAGTGTGAATGGTGCCAATATGATGTCTGTTTTATCAATGTCACTCCAGTGGAGAAGCGTCCAGAGCGGGAGAGTCGATTACTGAAGCCCACCCCAGCTACTAGCCATCCTGACACACAGGCACCTGCCCCTTTACCAGTACAGAAAAGAAAGACCGACTGCCCCATGGAGGGAGGGACAGGGTTCGCCCCCCACCCAACTGACTGCAGCAAGTTCATAAACTGTTGGAAGGGCACAGCTCATACCCAGCAGTGTGGACCAGGCACCTTGTTCAACCCTCAGACTTTACAGTGTGACTTCCCGTATAATGTGAACTGCATTGAAGCAACTCCTAGTCCTCAGGGTGAGTTGTATGAAGACAATTTCATATTTTTAACATTATTTACATTTGAGAGCTGTAGTTTAAGTCCAAAAGGGACAAGGTATTTTTCTGTTTTCCAAATAGTTCAGACTGGCTGTGGAACCTACATGGCTTCCTGTTCAGTGGGTACCTGGAACTCTGTTCCTGGGTGTAAAGCAGCCAGGGCATGAAGCTGTTGCCATGTTTGAGAAAAAAATCTACCTGTACTTTCATTCCTCCATATCCCTTCATTTCTACACTTTTCAGAGTTTTCCTTTTGGGATCTTACTTTGCATTTCCACTGGTTCCTGTTGATTTACTCACAGTCCAAATCCTGGTCCACCCTACCCCCTGTCTGTGCATGGCTTACTTTTCTGCCCTGAAGATAAGGGTTGCAAGATCTGCAACAACTGGTATCTAATTACCGAAAAATACATAATTCTAATGGACACTGCTTTGAAAACCCCTCAGATATTAACTAGTGTTTGTAATAAATATCTGTTACAGAGAGTGCTCCTGGAAAATTTTCAGAAAACAAACCACACAGACCCCTACCGCATTTGACACCCCTCACTCAACCAACCACATCTTCAACCACAGAGGAAACAGCAGACACAACAACAACTGTTACTACTGCTGAAAGTACTATCACCACTACTTCTGCTCCTGATGATACTACTGCTTTTACTATGACAAGACCTGACCCACCAAAACCTGTACAGAATGTTCCAGTACTGATGAATCCAAGTGGTCAGGTTTTGAGACTCAGAGGAGGGCCTGGACCTTGGGAAGGTTATGTTGAAGTGCAGGGTCCCATCTCTGGATGGGGTCTTGTTTGTGATAAGAAAAATTCCTGGACTATTGTGGAGGCTACAGTTGTGTGTCATCAGCTGGGATATGAGAGGTAAAGGGCTGCTACACTGGGGTCTAGTATGTGCTGAATATTTCAGTGTCAGTTCTGTTATCTTGCCATATTAATGGTACTTTGCCTATCTTTCTTTATTCCCTCTCTCTTTTTCCTCTGTACACTGTGCACTCGTTAGTTCTGTGGATTCCCTATTAGTATAAATGGTGCTGTTAGTTTATAAGTTATATTTGATAAAAATAATTGGACATAAGCTGATCTATACAAAAATTTACCTGTTATGTCAGTTTCCACTTACCTAAAAAACTGAGTCCCATAGGAATATATAGCAAAAATCACTGGATATTGAAAAAAGTTTTAACCAGATTGTATATACTTTTGACATCATGAGTTATCCATGGTACTAACAGATATGGTTTCCAAAAAGTTGTGTTTAAAGAAATAAAAAATGATGTGCAGTGTCCAAGTTATGTATGTTAGTATAACACACAATTGCCAGGAACATTTGGACTTAGGTTTGTGTGCTCTGTTTCCAGTAAATAATTTTTTGACACTAAAAGATAATTTACTTTTGGAATGCATCTCAAAAGTAGGATTACAATAGTAGTAATTTTGCTCATGTGTGATTTCAGGCTTCTGCTGCAGAGTAGATGAGTTATGTGCTTTGCTGGGGTATTACGCAGTATATGGTGGTAATTCCTTACTGATGTTATGGGACAACCTGTTGGTCCCATCTTCAGAGGTCAAGAAATCTTCTTGTATTACCACCATATGCTGTGTAATAACCCAGAAGAGTGCAGATCTTATTCCTCTTATGCTGTTGTATTAAAGGGGTGCGGAGTTATCGTGGCAGGGCCGGCCACTGCAATCCACTGATGACACGCTGCGAGTGAGTATAAATGAAGTATCATGTGGTGGTAATGAGACTGTGCTGGCTGCATGCCAGCTGGAACGTGGACAACAGTGTGTGGTAGCTAGAGACGCAGTTGCTGTCCGCTGCTACAGGAACTGGATGTCTCAGTGCCAGCCTGGTGAAATAAACCATAACAAGAAATGCTACAGTTTGGTGATTCCCAGTGTTCGTCATGCTCTTGAGGGCTTCAGTCATGGGGAAGCTCTTAGAGACTGCCAGTCACGAGGGTCACAACTTCTTGACATAGTTTCCCAGGTGAGAGTTTATGTTGTCTGTAAAGTGAAATGAAATGTAGTCCATTCATATAAACTAAGATTAAAATATTCTGGGTTGTGGTACCATGTCATTTGGCAGACATTTTAAATGAACCTGTACCTGCATCTTCACAAATCTGTTCTGAAGTTCGAGGCAGCAGGTTCCTTGGAAACATTGGTATGTATCAAAACTTCACTGCATCACATCCCAAAAGATGGTAATCTTAGTGTAAATTGGTATATTTCATGTCATTACAAGCTGTTCCCCTTATAAAAATTTTTGCTGTTGTTATGACAAATGACATCATTTGTGGCATGATGTTAATGAAACATAATTCTGAAATCAAGAATATGACGTTCTTGGTGTGATGCCATATAGTGTGGTATGTTCAGAAGAACGTACTCCATATTCAGGATATAAATAGCCTTGAACATACGGATTCTGTGTGGTATTGTCTCCACTTATGGGTTACATGTTTGAGAATGGAGGTTTTCTTGGCATTGAATATGTATATTGTGAACTTTGTGGTCCTGACATCGTAGTCTGGTAGGTTGTCTACCTTGGAGATGGAGACAGTGTGTTCTGCCAGAATCGCTGGCACTGTCCTACTAGACTGTGACCCCCTGAACTCAGAGGAGCACAGTATGACTATTTCAACATTGATTGTACTAAACTCTACTTATGTAATTAACTGCATCATTGTTAGTTAAGAAACTGGTATTTCAGAAACCTGCTTTGTCTCCATCATCAGGGTGTCAGTTTTTAAACCTGCTTTGAATCAGCTAAGCACCTGAGAAGATTTTAGTATATCTGTTGAGTGTGAATACATCAAACTATAAATTAATATTGTTTGTAAGTTTTTGATAGTGGTGTGTTACATATTTTGAGGCCAAAGAGACCAGAAACCACCAGCCCTTTTGTGGAGAAACATGAATTGAATGTCTAGTTCCATTGTGTGGGTGCAACTTCATCTCAGGTTATAACTATGCTTGACACAACAAAAAGGTTACCAATCCATGCTCCTCGGCAGTAAGTGTGTTAAAGTAGACAGTCAACTGTAACCAGATGCAAAGGGAAGTTCTGCTAATTTTTTACTGTTGTTGCAGGAAGAGAGTGACTTCGTATCTGAATGGCTGCTACAGTTACAGCCCAATGTAACCAATATTCTTACTGCAGGTGTAGGTGTGACTGTATTTCATCGTCCAGTGTGGGTCTGGGAAGGGTCCCTTGAACCATTTAAATTTACCAAATGGTGGCCAGGTATGTCTCCTTTTTTTTAATTGTATAAATCTTATATTTACTATGTGGAAATAAAAGGCCAACTAGATGCAACAGATTGGCTTTTTATTGCAAAACTTATTGTTCACTCAACATGTTTTGGGCACCATTATGCCTATCATCAGGAGCTCAAGATTTATACAGATGATTGTTGCCTATGGTAGCTGGCGCTTTGGTTTACAGGTCGTTGTTCTGGTTTCAAGTTGTGGTTTATGTGTCCGGCAGGGTGCTGCCCAATTCAAGTCAAGCAGCACCCCGCAAACCGGACACATAACCCACAGCTCCACAACAGACCAACGACCTGTAAACCAAAGCGCCAAGTACCATAGGCAGCAACCATCTGTATAAATCTTGGGCTCCTGATGATGGGCATAATGGTGCCCGAAACATGTTGAGCGAACAATAAGTTTTGCAATAAAAATCCAATCTGTTGCATCTAGTTGGCCTTTTATTTCCACATATTAATGACAATGCACAGTCAAACTCACATGAAGCTTATATTTACTCTTCTTAGTCTGGTTCTTTTCTATGCAGTTGGCACTGTCAGATTTAGTCTTTACATGTAATATAAAAATTTTGTTTCTTCACATGTCAGTGCAATTTTTCTAACCAAGTGTGTTGAATGTAAGCATTATGGATCCATATAAACACACTATCCTTTGCTCTGTCATCATAATAGGCTGTGAGGTTGTAGTGTGGAAATAAGGAATAGCACATTTCTGTTGCATAGATTTACATGGCTTCCTCTTCCCACCAGAGAAAATGAACACTGTTTCTTGCCACCTTTATGTCCAGTAGCTATCACTCCTCTGTAGCCCTTCCTGTTATACCTTGTTTTAGCATTGATATATTTGTCAACTGCAATTGGGTTAACACCCGGTGGCAGTGGTACACCCGGTGGCAGTGGTACACCCGGTGGCAGTGACACCCGGTAGCAGTGGAACACCCGGTGGCAGTGTGTTCCATCTGTGGGCTTCACCCTCTTTATATTCTTATTTTGTTACTGATGATAAAGTCTGTGCCATACATGTAGATTGTGGGAGCTTGCAGCTGACTAGAATGAATTCATCTGTGTTCATTCTTTCCCTCACCCTAGTATGGTACTTCAAAATTTTGCCTAAAGATAGTGAAAAATACTGATGTAATTATCTCTCTGATATGTGTCTGAAAAGATCTGTGTCATGACTGTAAAAATATTAAAAGAGACAGGATTTGGAAAGTATACAAGACAGGTTTCGTGTAAAAAAGTGTACATGTTAAGTGTGAACACAGTCTTTTTTAAATATGAAGAATGTAGTGAAGTCAAGGGATAAAAAATTAGTTAACCAAGACTTTATCCTTAATTTGAACTGCTGCAGTAAATATATTTTGGTTTGGTTTATTTGTTCATCCATTCAGTCACACACGTAACATTGGACATGTCAATTACAAATTACAATTTATATATTACAACACAACTTATAATATATGGACGTCCACACAAAATAATATAGTAAATAACAATACAAAATTTAAAGACCAATTGGAAGTGGAATTTGTCACTACATCTAGATATATATATATATATATGTGTGTGTGTGTGTGTGTGTGTGTGTGTTTATATAAGTATACCTAAGAGTTAAGAATTCAAATTAAAAGTAATAATGTAGAATGATGTTGAGTTACGTTACACGTAAAAATGTTTAGATATTTACTTTTAAAATTATTACACTGGGCCAAGATCTCTATTGGAATTCCAAGCAAAATATTCCTCCAACAAGTAAAATGAATTTATAAGAAGGAAACTTTTTAATTTTGAATTGGTTTATGTCACGAGATGTATTTTTTGATGCTAGTTGGAAGGTGATTAAAAACTTCGATTCCAAAATAAAAGGGAACTTTTTGGAGTTGGAGTATGTAAGTCAGAAGTAAATCTGGTGTTAATATTATGAAATTTATATTTTAATATAAAGTCATAAAATGAAACATATGCACAATGTAATCTGAATATTCGAGGTTTGAGGTTTTCACATTGGTGTTGCCGAGGATTTAAGTCCTCTAGCATTTGATGTTGTGTCACTGACTGAGTGATTCTTCACCTTTGGAAGGATTGTAGCCCCGTTATCTTCAAGGGTCTGACAGTCCAAATGCATGGACTGTTTGACACCTGAAGGCACTGCAGTTCTTTGAGAGGTCATATATCTCTCATCCAGTGAAACAGCATCACATGCCAGAAGACTTCAATTCTTGAATCTGAATATCTTATTATTAGGTTGGACAAATGATGTGAGAAGTGCACCTGAAACAGGCAGTCGTCCAATCTGTATTGTTGCCAAGCGTGTATTTCCATGTGAACATGCGTATTACACAAGTGATGACATTACTGACATTGACGCACACTCACATGATAACCAGATGGTCAAGATGTGTGCTACCAATTATTTCTACTGGGACACAGAAGACTGTAGCATCACACACAGCCACCCGTATATCTGTGAGAGACCACTTGATGATGTTGGTGAGTTGCTAGTGACTGTAATAATACAAGCAGCCTATTTTGGATGTCAGATGGAGGCTGGCATGCTCCTCTTCCATTTTAACTCATGACCTTCATGCAAAAGTACATAAGCACTAAAATTGAAACTGACCTAACCTGAACATAAGTATAAATATTTGATCTGTACTGGATGAAGTGATTAGACTGAAATTTTCATGGTTCAAATGGCAAAATCTAATTTTTCAAAAATTAGGGTTGCATTAAAGAATGTTTATAAGATTTCTATCTGTCACTTAAGAGTCCTCTAACACTGAGATTTCTTTATTTGAACATTTTAAACTAGTCACAATTCCTTTATACAGATCTGAAGAGTACTTAAATATTGTGAACTGAATGCATTGATTTTCTAAATAAGTTGTGCCTTAAGAAATTTGTTCTTCTGTTTATTTTCAGCATTTAACGTATTAATCAGATAATCCTTTGGCATGTTATAAATGAGTGTGTCAGTATTATTTGACTTAACACTCAAGAACTGCAAGTTAAAATTTTTAAGTACTCCAGGCTATTATCTGCTGCTCCCATCTGATACTGCCTTCCATTGAGGAAGACTTGACAGTTTTATATATATATATATACACAGGGTGTCCCACGAGATAAGGTCACTACTTCGGGAGAGTGTTCCTTATGTTAAAATATACCAATACAACCCCAAACACCTATGTCCAAAGTTGAACGGTTACGGAGATAATGGCAA
>JGI20166J26741_11596584_pt1 | contig 11716 bp, 11 predicted proteins | sample TergutCu122P5_FD_26741 | JGI IMG/M metagenome (IMG submission 26741) | reverse complement strand
AAAATCAAAATATGCTCATCAAATAATTTATTTACATTCTCAATATCTGTCATATCTCTTATCTTTACAGCACATTCTGCCACATACTTTCCAAACTCAGAATGAAATGTACGAGAAATCAACCAATCTACTTCCTGCAACCAACACCTAAGACTCCACCTGTTTTAATATTTTAATGTGTATAAATATTACATTAACCTCTTCACAAGCTTGTTTTTAGAAGCTAATAATCAAAAATAATATTTATGTTATATAACCACTATTCCTGTTCAGCTGTCAATGACATATAATTTTACTATTTTATTGCAAAACAAAACTGTCATAAAACTGTGGGATCCCACTTACAACATGGTGATGTTTCGTATATTGCATTTTTTACCCTCCTTTTCGTGATTGTGTATTTTTAGCCTGATGTTGGTCATTATCTAGACTGAAACATGTATTTTGCAAATAAAAACACAGTTGCGTTAGACAGACTTGAATGTAGTGTTGAATGTTTTCCTGAAAACAGAATGGGATATATTCTATTAAGTTAGAAACTACAAGGTTTATTACATACAATAAAATTTGGAAATTATTAATAATTATTAAACTTTGTATGACATACTCTTACACACAAACTCTTTGCTAAAGAAACAGATCATTTATTGTATAAAGGATATTCTTGAATTGATTGTGAGTAGGCGTCTGACTTTTTCAAATTAAAATTTGTGTTTCTTGTTTCCTTTGCAACAGCAAGAGATGAGAGTACATAAGTGTGAGTGTGGTTCCATGTTTTTGTTTGTATTTCAGCTTAGAGCTAATATGTTGAACCATAAATTGGCATAATTATTATTGCAGATGGACACAGTGTGGCTCTGTTGTTTGCATGATGATTGTTTCTGAATTACAGTGTATTTTTATTGTCCTTGACATAACCTACTAGAAGCAGTCTGATAGGAATAGAGGTGGTGTGCATAAGGCCACCATACTTTTGAAATTCTTTGTTGCTCTATCAGTTTGTAGAATGAGTCATTTATCACTGGCATTTTATTGTGATTGTGTGCAATAGATGAGTTCAACAATTTGGCACACCACACTTTACATTTCACAAGATCTAGCAGAATGCCATGTGGTATCTGCAGTGTCCATTGTTCTGACTGTATGTGAACATTCTGAGAATTTAACATGCTCTAAAGATGACATCATATCGCATCTGAAAATTAGGCAAGGTGTGATGTCCATGGCTTCATGTTTTCACAGTTTTGCACATTGTATTTGCCACAGTTGATGCATGGCATGCACTTGGTAAGGAAACATGTTAAAATTTCTTCACTGCTATCTTAAAGTTTCCCAAAAGATGCTTCAGTCTGTTGAATACATCTACTGATATATCCAGAATTGTATCCAGTTTGGTGCCAACCTGTACCAGTCAGCCCTTGTCAGAACAGTAACACAGTGAAATGGTGACCATACTTGCAACATATGCAACTGCATGCACTTTCACTGCCTTTGAACCTTGCAACTGGACTGGTTTTGTCAGTTTGTGAGACATTCGTATCAGTGACAAAGTTAATTTTGCCCTGTTGTAGTGTAACGTGTTACAACAAACATGCATCATTCTGCCTGCTCCTGTTAATACCAACATTAGAAAACAATGTATGTTACCAACAGTTCTCATGCTTGCAGCACTTTGCTATCAAAAAACATAATATTTACATCTGGAGTTCCTTTTATCAAATTATTGTACAGTGGAATAGATTTATTTTATTAGAGGGTCCACATCTACCCAGTATATTGCTTACTGTCAGTGTTACTAAAGAAAAATTGTCCACACAACTATTTATTAAACTCAAACATCACAACTACAGTTATGTTTGATTTTAATAAATTGTTCTATTCAGGATATTTGGTTAGTACATATAACACAACAGGATGACATCCATTAAGTTTTGTCACATCATGTATGTCATGCAACCTTAATGGACAGCTGTTCTTGTAAACTGTAAGTAACACTAGGCTGATATGAAGTTCTTGTACATCAGAGCCACAGATAAGTGATACAAACCTAATAGAGGACTTCCTTCTTAATGTGTTCTATGTTCATATTTGACTGTTAATAAGGGGATTGTAATGAAGGGGTCACAAGCAGTCAGCTATGCTGAGACAGTAGATTTCCATTTAATCTTTGACATGGCAGACTGCCTGAGAAGACTTCATTGCATTTACCTGCCACAGAAACTTCAGATGATGTAAAATGAAGTTACAGTTATTACAAGGACAGGCACAGAAAACCTCAGAATCTTGGGAGATACTAACATTCATAATTGCTGTAAAAGTTTTTGAATAATTTAATGACTGTAGGTAATTAAGTACTTGCTATTCAATTTTCATGTTTTGTGCAGTATAATATTAGGCATTACTTCAGCCACTGTTACACAGGTATTTGCCCCTGTATTGCACACAGAACATGGTAATGTTTCGTATGTATTGGTTCTTGTTGCTAAGTCTTCACGTCTTTCGTACGAAGTGGCTCTCAGTGTAATTACATTATGCTATGATTTGTCGTGTATTTCCATTGTACTTTTTCTGAGACTTATTGAGGCATAATAAGGAGAAGTTTTAAGTGGTGTAGTTGAATAATTTATTTGTTAATTGCTGTACTGTGCTGAATGAAAATTGCCAGGTTTTGTTGACAGTGTATACATGGAAGTTTTATCTGGATTTGTTCTTACAGTGGCATAGCTATGTTTCTTGAAACCTGGGGTGTGAAATCACAATGGCTACCCATAACAGAACTTGACCTTAAAAAAATCACAACTACTTATTGGATTTGCTTTTACTTGGTTCAGTAGTTCGAAATTGGTTGACTTCAGAATGTTATTGTATTTTTGCATTTAAAACATTTATTTTGCTGCCCCTTAGGCTGTATGCCACCCAGGGTGGATATACCTCTTGCACCCCACCCCCAGCTATGCCCCTGGGTTCTTATGCTTATGTGTTCAAACAAAACAAAACACTAGTTTTGTTGATTTTGTAAATGTCTGCTGCAAGTGTTCAAATAGGATTATTCTGATTTGTCACAAGCTCTTGTAATTGGAAAACTTGTAATTGTTTCAACAATAAAATTATTTTTTGACATTTACCATTGGTTTGAAAGCTTAATTACACCAAACCTACATTTATTTATTTCCTCACATAGGTGGATGGACAATTTGCCATAATTTTAGTTATTACCATGTTTTTATTATTCTCATGTTAATTATAACACTGTACAACAGATTTAAATTTTTTTTCTGCCCTCTGAATAAAACAATATGAATTTGGCTGTTCTTAAGGAGCTGAATCAGGAACTGCAAATACAAATGTTCTATCACATATCATTTCCAAGAAGTACAGCTTGTAATATACACAAAATTTTCACAGACTCAATACAGGTTACTTTATGTGGACAACTTTAAAATGTCTTTCTAGATCTTTTTCTTTCATAGCCACCTTTTGGGTTTTCTGTCACTGTTGACAAACAGTATTCTGGAAGGATACCACAGTTCCATCTTCCCATGAACTGTTTTTCCATGATGGAAATGTCTCAGTGAAATCTTTCACCATGTTAAACACTAAATTCTTCCAAGTTTTGAGGGAGAAAGTCCAGATGAGAATCAAGGAAATGTAGCTTTAGTGACATGTTGCACTTCATAACTTGGAAACACTTTAACATTTCACTAACAATTTCTGTATAGTTCTCAGTTTTGTGATTCCCAAGAAAGTTAGTGCACACTGACCGGAAAGCATTCCATCCTGCCTTTTCATTATCACTCAAAGTGCTGTGAAAGTCCAGATCCTGCATAACCTCTTGTATCTATGGACCACTAATGATTCCCTCTTTCACTGTAGCCTCACTCAGTATGGGGAACTTGTTTTTCAAATACGTGAAAGCTTGTCCCTCTCTGTCCAGACCTTTAACATAGATCTTTGTTAACACTAATTAATGTTCAGGGGGGGAAGGGGGGAGATATACATCTTGAGGATTCACTAATGGTTTACAAGAAATGTTCATTTTACCTGGAGTGAAAGTGTGTTGCTGATGCCACTCTTTACATACAGTGTGATGTTGCTTGTTGTGACTGTCCCATTCACATAACAAACAGCAGTATTTAGTGTAACCTTGCTGCATACCAAGTAACAGTCCCAATACCTTCAAATCTCCACATATCTTCCACTCACTTGTGCTTGTCATAGTTATTGCAGTTGAACAAAATATGCATACTTCCATGAGTCTCTTTCATGTGAACAGAGTATGCCAGTGGAACAGAAGGATAAATGTTGCCATTGTGAAGAAGCACTGCCCTTAAACTGGATTTCGATGAGTCAATAAAAAGCTGCCACTCTTCTGAATTATGAACATGACCCACAGCTCCAAATAAACCATCTGCATCATTAAAATACACAAATCTTTTGAGGACAAGAGAAACTTTTCAAAATCACGCTGTCATCTCCTACATGAAGTGACTTTAACTCCTTTCTCTAGCAGATTCAAACCTTGCAGTTTTGAAGCCAACAACTCTTACTGTGTTTGTGAAAGGTTTAAGTCCTTAACAAGATCATTAAGTTCTTGTTGTATTATGAGATGAAGTGGTGACATTAGTGGAAAAAGATCTGGATCCTCGTGTACTGTACTAGTTGTAGCTCCATGCCTGTTGTCTGAGAAGCTCTCCTCACCTTCATCGTCAGTGGTCCAATCACTTGGGGGCTTTGGAATGCGGAAACTGTTACGAGGGACTATCTGTGCTGCCAAGGGCAAATTCGGGTACTGAATTCAATGCTTGGATTTTGCAGAGAATCCTTTCACATTGATCAAACAGAAATCGCATTCTCTGATGTGATATGGTTGCTCATGCCATACAGTCTGTATTGCAAAGGGCATTGATGGTCATGAACCCTGTAACCATTTTCTTATCTTACTTGCACATGTACTACAATGGATATGAGGGTCCCAAGGCTTGTCTTGGTCCCCAACATTGCAGCCTAAGTGTAATTCATAGGCCTTTATAACTAAAGGCATAAGACTGTGTCTTTGAGCTTTCACTGTAAATTCTCCATGTACATAAAACATATCAGGGTTGTTCACACATTTTCGAGACATTGTGAAGATCAGTTGCAACAAATCTTAGCATTTAAACTCATACAAACAATGAACAAAGAACACTGACCACCACCATTACATGGCATCAACAGATTCAGAAAACATGGAGGAAATGTAATAGTTGAAAGATGGTAGCACAAGATAGAGTGGGTAGATGGTGTTATCAGTTGGGAAAGCTGGATGGCAGCACCACATGGATGCGAGTTAGGTGCTGTCAAGAGGTGCAAATTAATGGTAAGCTTCAAAGTGCGTGAACTTTAAACAATGATATATCATGCGTTACATTCGAAAATTTAACAAACACACTGGTTCATTTCCTAAGTGAATGGTACATGATAGAGAAAAACTAAAATAATATTTGGAAATGTCATTTAAAAGTAAAGCACAATCACTAGTTTTCATTGGGAGGGCAAAATCAGTGTTCTGCAATGTAATTTTATTTGACTTTGTATTCCAATCTTCACTGTCAGAGGATTATATGTGGTGTAAGTTTGTAGTATCTAATTGACATTTTGGGGGCAACATACTGGTCTCATCATCAAAGGTCATGAAGGTGAAGTTGATTCTTCTTGGACATCTTGACCCTTGGAGGTGGTACCAATATGTTGTCCACAAACAGCATAACAAAATATCAAGCAACAATGCTTAACCTTCCAGACTAGTGTAGACCTCAACTTCTCCAAAGTGGAAACCTCAATCCTTGGTGTATTCCAGGCTGTGTGAAAACAAGTTTGTAACTCCCTACATATTCGGAGTTAACAATAACTGTTGTATTAAATATTCATAATCTTTGGGATGTGATGCCATATAGCCAAGAAGATACATGAATAACTGTTTGTGTACCATGATGATAGAGGCAGCAGGTTTCTCTGAAACACCCAGTTCACTTCAAGCAGACTACAGGGCATCACCTCCCTGATAGTTTTCTTCAGAGCTGCTACCATGAGAACCTTCAGTATCACATGCATAAATATCATCATTTTTATCTTTTTCTTGGATAGTACAACCCATTGTGCTGCTAGGTGTCAGTTGTTGGGTTGTATAGATCTCAAGTACAGATTTGTGCTGATGGATCATCAGAAGACAACCCGTATGTGCGTCTATTTCAGGGTGTGATTCTGGTATGCAAGTGGTTATGTGACTATGCTTCTTATATGGTGCAGCCATTATGATCACATGGGGAATGTGCATTAGAGCTAATGGTATAGTTACGTACTCTATTGTCATTACATATGTGAATAATTTTGAAAATGGGACAGTTCCTTTTTTTCCTTTTTCTAGTTGGTTTGATTCATTTACCGTGATCGAGAAAACTTTTTAAGTGGCAAGCATTTCACTGTGTCTGAAATTTCCCGAGTCCATACATGTATGTATTACTTCACTTATGCAGAAGAGAGTCAGGGAGATAAGGAGCTCATGGTTAATTATATGTTCCAAATAATTCAACCTCAAGAATAGTTTTTATTCTGATTTTATACTATGACATGTTTTGACTTATCTTCTGGCCACAAGATAGGTCAAAACATGTCATAGTGTAAAATCAGAATATAAACTGTTCTTGAAGTTGTGTTATTCGGGACATAATTAACGTCATTTAATAAAAATGCAATGGGACATTGAAACCTAAGGTAAGGAACTGTTTTGTCTGGATCTTTGCAGCAGCTTGATGACACACTTTGAAATCATGTTATCAGTGTTTGGTAATCTCTTGGAAAGAGTTCTGTGCTTGTATATGCACAGTTGCCTGTGGATTTCTGGAGGGCATTGTGCTGTTAGCTGTAATCTTACAAGCACACAGGGGCATATTAATAGACTTATATAATTTCATGTTTAAAGTACTTGTGTTGGGCAGACCAGAAGTTGCAGGTAAAGTAAAGCCCTGGTATGTACAAAAAGTTGCGAGTAATAGTTATGCAATTCATAATTTCTTGACAAGATAGTAGGAATTGATGGTGGTGATACTAGGACATTTTGAAAATTCTGTTACCATAGCTTTGCAGCTAGGATGCTGACATCATGAACAGTGCTGCTGCTGCTGCGTTTTCTGTCTCTGTGAAACAAAGTAGGATTATTAACCTGTTTTTGAGTCATTGGAAGTGAAGGTTCACTTGCTTTGTATCAGCCCATCACACAATAATATAATGCCATCACTTGAGTAATGCGTGTAAACCCATATTTGAAGACTGTATAACAGCCTATTGAATATAAACATATTGCACAAAATGCAGTGCTGTAATGCGAAATGTACTTGTGCCTCATTTTAAAACAATATGTGCAACTATATTGGTGATGGAATGTGCAGTGTTCTGGTAGGTAAATCCACCGACATCATTGCAAATCTGCTAATAGTAGCCACTATTCAGCTTAGTGAAACAAGTGACAGTGTTGTTCCAGCTTTCCTGAAACATGTTGAATTATAACAATGGACTGCTGAAGGTACTGTGATGGTCATAAAGCAATCACAGATTTCAATTTGGACTTCCATGACCTGCAGGGAATAGGTACTGACAATGTAAATATAATGGTGTTTATCAAGTGTTAAAAATTGAGGTACCACATATTATTCTTGTAGAGTGTGTTTGCCATTCAATTCAGCAGCCTCTTTCTGCGGTGACTGCTGGATATGTACCTGGACTTTATCGTCAGCGAAACCTACAACTTTTTTTTGCAATTGTCAACATGCCGGGTCTTTTACCATGTAATTTTCAGAACAATAAGTGCTGGTGAAGAATCACTCAGAATTTCTCATGCTTTTGATACAAGATGATATTCCATAGAACCTGCAGTGGCAAGAACAATTGACCATTGGAAAGAACTTAAAATGCACTGTGACATTCCTGGTATTAAAGATAAGCTTTATACTGCCAAAATGCTGTTAGGAGTGTTCTCTGACAAATCAAATTTGGTGTTTTTGTTGTTATTTAAACCCATTCTCTCAGAGGATCAAGCATTGTATAAGAATTTTGAACCAAAGGCTGTAGATCCATGTAAGCTTCTCAAAGCCTAATTAACCCCTCATGAAAGAGAATGTTCTTCCTACATACTCTGTTGAGAGAAATGTTCTGAACTTGGGCTTTAAAAGACATAAATTGCATGGCATACCTAGACATTGCATTCAAGCACGAGGTGGAAGATCTGAGAATGGCACATTTTGGTGAAGAACAAGAAAAGAATGTTGCATGCGATTCATGCATGTTCTTTTCAAGCAGCTACGGCAGAGACTTCCAAACAACTATGAAGTGTTTTGAAAAATTTTTCTTCTCTCCATTGCAAACGCACTTGAAGTATCCAATGTGAATTCTGACACAGTCACAGTAATTTACTTCAATGGTGAAATTTTTCATTTATTAATTAGCAGAATGTCAATGATTTTGCGTGTTTTCTGTGCACAGTTTTGAAATATAGTGTTAACCAGTAGCACAAGTCCATTTAGAGAACTATCACTCTTTGCAGGGTCTCAGTACTTCTGTGGTCAAAGGCAGATATACAAAGAATTTTCAGTAAGCTGAACAATGTAAAAAATAAACTTAGGAACCAAATTAGATCAGCAATTGTGAATGCAATTTTAGGAATTTGTGCAGGCCTTCCCAGGAATAAACAGCGCCCTCACAATTACGAACTTTCTATAGATGACCATAAAGAACTAGGGCAGCTGCTATGTATGGATGTTGAAGTAGAAGAAATCAGTGATTCAGAAATATTAGGTCTTTTCTTTACTTCTAGGTAAGTACTACATTTTAAAAGTTTTTTTCAAGTATGATATTGAACATGTAAAATGTGGCTACTATTTCTATGAACTTATGCTCATTTTTGCTGTTTCTTGTTTCAGTGACGGGAAATGGGGAAGTTTTAAGTGCAGTGCAGTGCTAAAGTGTAGGTAACTAAAAGTTTTATGTGCCATCTAGTGCTAAAGTGTAAGTAACTAATTTTTCAGTGTGTCTGGTTAGAAATAAATTGGCCACATCAGTCAAATTTTTTAGGTGATCTTGCAAGGGTTGTTTACGATGAAGTATATTGAAGTAATCCATCAGCCACAACTAAACTTACTGTTTTCAGAATTTAGTACTCTCTACGACTTGTTTCTGCCAATCTGGCCATCTTTGGTAACACATATTATATACAAAATACTTGGGATAAAATTGGCAACATAAAGTTCTGTAAAAAGAAATGAGATCTCATTTTTACATAAGTGATAATAATATATGAAAAGTTGTGTTATTGAAATACATGTTGAAGTTGTATGTATTGCGCCTGTTCAGAATTCTGTCTGTGCCATTTTACAGTTGTATTATATAAGGTACTTTATTATGGTGTATAATTTACTTTTTTGAACACTTTGTTGAGTGGATTCCTAGATGTAAAGTTTTCGTGAGTATAGACTGGATGAAGGATTATTATTGTAGAGTATCCTTCTAGTTTTATAATTTGTAGGTTACAAACTTCTTGTAATAGTGAAATGTTTTTATTAATCCTTGGAATTTATATTAGTCACTTTACTGTGATCTGGTTTTGAAGATACAAAATGTGGTTTTGTTGATGAAATTTTTGTAGATGGTAGTGTTGTTTGTATTATGCAGAAATTGGTGGGTTGCTGGATACTGAGAGGGGGTGATTGTGTGTTAAAGTTTATTTATGATGAGTTGAAAGTGGGAATATGCACATGACTTTAAATTCTGTAAAGATGCACAGGAAGTGCTTGTCATTAGCAGTGAAGTTTGCTGTCTTTAGACATCTGAGAAGCAGGAGAATACCAGCTTGTTGTTTGCCAAGCGTTAGGTTTAGTGGGATTGACAGTGGGACCTGTTTCCAAAAATAAAAGGAAACTCAGGGATTGTGGAAATGTGGAAGATGATAACTCATTTAAGAGATTTGACATGAAATAGTACTCTATGTGATTTTGGTTGTTAATATGATTTCAGTACTGAAACAGACCTCTTGTTGGGAATTAATTGTGTTGAAGAGTAGGCTGAGAATACAAATGAGATGGATGAACACTGATTCTCACAGAAAAGTTTCACTTAATCCTCTATTTTTCTGTAAGATATTAAGCGTGCTGAGTGAGCCCAGTGACCATGCACCCATTCAGAGCATTTTCTGAAGTGCTTTGTTGGAAACTGTGCAGTTTCATCCCACAGTTTTGTGTGAATCATGGTGATATCATTAAATGTCCTTTCCTTTTCCCTCATCTTCAGATATGGGAAAAGAAGAAATCACACAGCACTGATTCAGGTGATGAGGGAGGGTGTGGAATGACATTTTGTTTAGTTAGAAATTTGGGCACAAAGTAGAGTTAGCAGGTGCATTGTTATGGCCGAGAAACCAGTTCCCCACATTCAATTTTTCAGGTAACTTTTCTTTCAGAATTCTCGGAACTGACCCACACAAAATTGCAAACATGTTGGCTGCTTCATGAATGGTGATTCTTTTGTTTTCAAAGAGTTTACCTCATTTGATCCCATTTTCATCTGTTTTGCTCCTTGATGGTCATCCTTAGCATTTAGCATAGGCCTTACTGCTTTGGAACTTGGAAGACCACCCAATTGTATTCTTCCTTTTATCTGTTGTCCAAAAACTACTTCAACATTTTGAAACATCTCGTAGCATTTTTCCCCAGTTTAAAGAATAGTTTGATGCAGTCGGAGGCATAATGGGGGTGGGGTAAGTGGAGTGGCCAACCCAGGCAGGAGAGTCCAAAGGACAGCAGAATGAATATTTTAAATAAAAAAAAAAATTGAATTTCTGTGCTCAACGAAGTTTTAATTATTCAGACTAAAATAAATTTAATAAATAATTTTGTTTTTTTTAAAGTTCATAATTTCTGTCAGTAGCAGCCCTTTTTATTATTTGCCTCGAGTGTAAAGAAACTGAGCTACGCCACTGGATGTAGACATGCTCTTCTTTCGAGTCTGCTGTTTTCTAGGTACTCCATAATCACAAATGGAATAACATAGACTTATATTTAATAAGACATTGCCCAGCAATCACACTTGCTACAGCATTATTTCATACAAGAATAGTGTATCTTACTGTCATTCTAAAGATTACTTGGTCACATCCTGTTACATATTGGCAAGTTGCACACAGATGGTTGTAATATTTTTAGTAGTTTGCCAAATCTAAAGAAGTTGGTGCTAATGTCCTACACTTCATGGTTACTAGAGTTGCTTGTTAGTTACTTTGTTCTGTCCCAAAACTAGAAATAACCTCCAAGAGAAGTCACTTCTCACCTGTAACATAGGAATCAAGGGCTGTCAAAAAGAAAAGTATTGGAGATGCTTAAACAAATGGTTGGACCAGTACTGAAATCGCTATTTAGAATCAGCATAATGCTTGAGGTCATTGACAGCAGCAGCAGAGTGGTGTGGGGATAGGGGGCAGAGTTTAGCCCTTTTAATAGTTTGATGCTCTCTCATGTATCCAGTTTAATTTACTGGAGTCTGACAAATAAGTGGAGCAGTTCAAATTATGAAACATTTCAAGTAATATCCTTTATTTATTATGAAGTGTAAATACACAATTTTATATCCTTTTGTTACAGTAACAGTTCTTCTTCTTCTTCTTCTTCTTCTTCTTCTTCTTCTTCTTCTTCTTCTT
>JGI20166J26741_11596473_pt1 | contig 11717 bp, 3 predicted proteins | sample TergutCu122P5_FD_26741 | JGI IMG/M metagenome (IMG submission 26741) | reverse complement strand
TACTCCAATGTCTCAACTATGACGTTGTTTTCGTCTGTTTTCTTTGTCACTCTGCCCAATGGGTCGTACTCGTATTTCTTCTGATTTCCGTACCAGTCCGTCTCGATTGTCACATTTCCGTTTGCGTCATACGTTTTCTGCGACGTTCTCACTGCTCCGTTCACTGTGCTTGATACTGATACTGCGCGGTTCAGCGCGTCATAGACATAAGTTGTCACATTGCCCCTGCCGTCTGTTCCATATTTCAGATTCCCGTTTTTGTCGTATTTGTACGTCAACGCTATTGCGGCTGTTCCGTTGGCATTACGCGACGTTTTAGCCGCAAGTCTGCCGTTCGCGTCGTATGCGTACAGTATCTCATGGCTTAACGAATCAATTTCATTTCCTGATTTCCCGTCGATTGTGTATCTGTACGTTATTGTATTCGCCGGTATTGTCCCGTCGCTCGCCTGCGTTACGGTCTTCACTTTCCCGAACGCATTGTATGTGTATGTCGTAATTTTACCATTTCCGTCCGTCGATGTCAACACGTTTCCCAGTAAATCATACGTTTTCGACAGCGTTTTCGCATCTGCTCCGCTTCCGCTCGCCGCTGTGATGATATTGCCCATTTCGTCGTATGTATATATTGTGATGTTGCCTCTGCCGTCTGTCTCGCTTATCTTGCGTCCAATTCCGTCGTACTCATATTTAACTGTATTCCCGACCGCGTCTGTTACCAAAGTTTGGCGATTTTGCATATCGTATGTCATGCTCGCGTAGTATTGGGGACTTGTTATATACCCCAACGCGTCGTATTGTTTTATGACGTTGCCGCTTTCGTCGTACTCAAACGCCGCAATGATTGTGTTTATCCATGTAGTCGTTCCGGGTTTGATGTATTTTTCAGTCTTTGTCAGCACCCGTCCCATTTTGTCGTATGTGTATTCTGTCCGGTTCATATCCGTGATTACGCCGCTTGTCTTGTAGTTCAATGGGCTTACTTCAGCTGTCTTTCTCCCCGCGCGGTCATATGCGAGGAAACTTACCCCGCGCGGTCATATGCGAGGAAACTTACCCCGCGCGGTCATATGCGAGGAAACTTACCCCGCTCAGCGCGTTAGTCGTTTTTACCAAATTGCCCATTTTATCATATGTGAACGTTGTAATGTTGCCGTTTGCGTCCTTTGATGTTGATATATTGCCCATATTATCGTATGTCATTGATTTTGTTATCGTCGTATTTACACCGTTTTCATCAACTCCCGGTTTGCTTGACGATAACAAATTGTTCATCTGGTCATATGTATATGTCGTCGTCACATTAAACGGGTCTGTCTCTGTCAGCAGATTGCCGTTCAAATCGTATGTATAATTCGTCGTCGAAAGCATTGTGCCTGTGCCGGTCTGCCCGTATATGTCTGTCTGGCTTACCGTTATACTTTTCTGCGTAGGTTTGTTCAGGTAGTTATATACATATTGCGTTGTATTTGCCGTCGTCGCAGATGTGTAATCGTTTTCGGTTATCATATTCCCGTCTGCGTCGTATTCATATGTTGTCTTGCCGCCTCCGCTGTTCGGGACTGTGTTTACCGTGCCGTTTGGATTATATGCGTTCAACTTCCACGTTACCGACGTTCCCGCCGGAACGACATTCAAATCTACCACCGATTTACCGTAATTTGTATAGAGCGTCCGTCCGCATTTGTCGTATGTATATCCGGTATATGAGTATTTTACAACGCCGCCGATTGTATTCGCAGGATTCCACATGCTTTCAAGCAGATTCAAGCCATTGTATGCGTAATATGTTGCTGAGTTTTTTGCGTCGTAACTCACTCTCGGCAAGCCGTTCCTGAAATACTCTATTCGCGTATTTGTTCCGTCAGGATTATCTGTTCTGATTAGTCTGCCTGCGTAATCGTATGTATTTGCCGTAACCGCTGTGTCTGTGTCGCTCGTCAGATATATTGTAGTAGTATTCCTCATCGTGCCATCGGAGTTGATGGCATACTCATATGACTGTAGTTTTTCTGCAACCGACGCTGAATTTTCCTGGAATGCCTTTTCTTTTACCCTGTTCATAACGTCGTATATGTATGTATATATACCGCCATTCGGCTTTGTTTCTGTTAGAATATTACCGTAAACATCGTATGTGTACGATGTCACGTTATTATTCGGGTTGGTCTGTGATGTCAGCTGTCTTTGTACGCTATATGAATATCTGTACCCTTGCGTTGTCCCGCTGTACGCGCCAACCGCGCTGACTATATTTTCTGTGTTGAACGTTGTCGTATCGCTTGCGGCTGTGTACTGTTTCGGAAGTATATGCTGCGTCATATCGCCGAGCGCGTTATATATCCAACGCTCCGTTTCTCCGCCGTTCAGCGACTTTTTCAACAAATTACCGTTTTTGTCATAGTAGTAATTTGTTACATATCCTTTAGGAGTCTGTTCTTTTATGAGAAAACCTATACTGTTATATGTATCTGTCGTTGTATTATTAGATGCGTCCTTAACTGTTTTCACATATCCGTTCGCATCGTATGTATAAGTTGTAACGCCGTTTTCGCCATCTGTCTTGGTTTTCAGCAATCCATTTATTACTTTGCCGCACATTGCGGTTGCTTCAGCCGCCGTGTAATATTCACAGCTCTCTATAGCAAACAGCGATTGATTTGCTGAGATTGAATATGGCGTTACTCCGTCTAATGGTTTTGCTTTTTTAACTATGTTTATGCCGCTTGCGTCATAAACATAGTATGTCATCTTGCCTTCTTCATCTTTTTCTGAAAGTAGATTATTTCTCCCGTCGTATGTGTACTCTTTTGTGCTTCCGTCAGGATTGATAACCCTCGTCACATTGCCGTTTGAATCTCTGTCGTAGTTTGTCGTGTTGCCGTTTCTGTCGGTTTGCGAAGCTATCTCTCCGTATTTGTTTAATCCTTCGTCCGTGAAATATGCAATACGCGTTTCTCTTCCCTCTGTATCCATTTTTTTGATTGGATATATGGATTTATCGAACCATGTGCCCATTTCCCTGCCGTAGTTGTCCAATATTGTCAGTTTGCCCGCATTATTATTATATGAATAATTATCCGCGTTACCGTTTATATTTGTCACTTTCATTACTTTGGGCAGCGTTTCGCCTGAGTTTAACGGGTAATATTCAATGCCTTCGACAACAACGCCGTTATTGTTTTTTATAGTTGCCAAATATCCGTTTGCGTCGTTCGTTGTGTAAGTATAATACGTCATGTTTCCGTTCGGGTCGGCGACGCTACTGAGCCGATTGTATGCGTCATATCCATACGTTACCGTTCTGCCGGTTATGTTTTCGACAATATCAGTAATTCTATTTGACGTATAATTGACTGTATATATTCTGTTAGCTTGGTCTTTTATCTGCGTCGGCTTACCGAAAGCGTCAACCGTTATTGTCACGGCGTTACCGTTATGGTCTTTCATTTCCGTTAAATAACCGCCTGAGTTGAATGTATATGTATATTGGTCTTTTGTCGTAAGTATATATTCTGTCCCAGATTTTACAAGATTGCTTCTCGTATCTTTGGCTGTGAATGAGCCGTCTGGATTTTGCCTGAATGTGCTTCCGCTTCCGTTTGGCAAACGTATTGTTACATTACTTCCGCTTTGGTCGAGTTTGCCCTGGAATCCAAACGTCCACCCTTTACTGATTATGTTTCCTTTGCTTTCGTCTCTGTCATCGCGGGAATTGTATGTCCGTGAAAAATTCATTGTGAATCCCGGCGACTGCACGCTCATATCTACATATGTACGCGAGAAGTTGCCCGTCAGGTCTATATAATCTTTTCCCATGTGTATATATTCGTTCACAGTGTATATATCGCTTATAGGCGCAAATTCCATTGTTCCGTAATTTGCGGAAAACATTGTTCCGTAATTTCCTGCAAACGTTTCTCCGCTTATATAATATATACCCTCTTCTGTAACTGCTGCGCCTGCTCCGTAGCTGGCAAAATTAGGACCCATCCATCTGAACCATTTGTCAAGCACAGGACTGTACTCCAGTACGTCTGTCATTTGATTATATCCGTCGGTTCCGCATATCCAATACATATTGTCTTTTCCGGCTGCTGCTCCATATGCGACAGGATACGGCATATTGGCTCTCGTCGTGTCCCATGTGTTTGTCGCGGGGTCATATACCTCAAGAACGTCTGTCGGGTTTATTTCATTATTTATCGTAAATCCGCCCGCTACATATATTTGCCCGTTTATCGCGACTGCTCCCGCTCCGTATCTCGCCGTCGGCATATTGGCTTTTATTGTCCATGTATCCGTAGATGGGTCGTATTCTCTCACTGTATTCAATACATTTCCGTTTACATCTTTTCCGCCAAAAACATATATTTTATCGTTGACAGAAGCCGCTGCAGCATTATCAGTTGCAACAGGCAGCGCTGTTTTGTTCGCCCATGTATTTGTTGCAGGGTCATACTCCTCGACATTATTAACCGCATTTATGCTCGGACTGTGCCCTCCAATCAAATACATTTTATTTGAGGCTACGGCAACTGCCGGGTATGTGCGGTCATAATTCATCATTGTTTTATTTGTCCATGTATTTGTTTGAGTATCATACTCATATAAAAAGCTGCCTTCCGAAGCATATATTTTTCCGTTTAGACATGCAGTTCCATACTGCGCTTTTAATATTTGCCCCACTCCCCGCCTTGCCCATGGACTAATAGAAGGTACATACTCTACTAATTTGTCGGAGTAGTCAGAAGCTCCTGTAAATATATACATTCTGCTATTTACACATTCTGTGTGTTGTATCATACCCATAAAATTGAATGTGCTGTATTCAGACCATATATTTTCGTTAGGTAAATATTTATATACCCGCGGCACAATACTTGAATTATCCAAATAATTTATTGAATACAAATTGTCATATATTACAGCTTCTCCGTAATATCCGCTAACGAAACTTACCGGTCCTGATGAATTTTGGATTGCCCATGTATCGGTTTTTTCATCGTATATGTATATATTATTCCCATTAAGCAAATAAAGCCGTTCGTTCATAACATACATCTTCGCCCCATATATTAAAGTCGGGAAATTATTCTTCAGCATTGTAATATTTGTAATCGGGTCGTATATTTCCACAGTTGATAACGCTCCTGTACTGCCGTAACCGCCCGCCGAATATATTTTACCTTTAAATAATATACTTCCAAACGAATACTTTTGTATTTGAAGCGCGCATTTCTGCGTCCATATATTTGTATTTGTATCATATTCATATATATTTGTTATGAATGAATATCCGCTTGTTAAATTTGACGCCATTCTGCCGCCCGTCAAATATATTTTCCCGTATGCGGATACAAATTCCGCCTCGCTTATATAGAAAGGTAAATCGGCTTTCTGCGTCCATTGATTCAACGTAGGATTGTATTCATATACGGCTTTTGAGCGTTCGTTAATTCCGTTTACAAGTTTTTCACCGCCGAATACATATAGCCTGCCATTGTTTTCGGCAGTGGAAAAGTTTTTCAACGCTACCGGAAGCGGCGCTTTTTCCTGCCAGCCTAAGTCTATCTCCTCAACAGTATTAACAAGTCCATAGACGTTCATTCCGCCTATAACATATACTTTGCCGTTTACGAGAACCGCTCCATGACAGGCTCTTGCTATATTTGTGTGCGTTACATATTGTATTGATGGCACAACCCGATTGGAAAATATATCGCCTATTAGACTATGCGATACAATAGATGTATATTTTGCCGTATTGCTTATGTCGCTTCTCCCGTTTATAGTCAAAATCCTGTCATTCGTATTTATACATACGGTATTTAATGCGCGCATTCCTAAAGGGCTGGCAGGCGATGTAGTGTAATTTGTTATATCATATGTTTCTTCGTAGTCATTGAGCATACCGGCAGGATGTTTGATGCCGCATAGCATATATATATACCTGTTATCGTACAGAACGGCAGAAAAATCCGACCTTGCATTATTTAACGCCGCGCACTGTACCCATGTCTTAGTTGAAATAGTATATTCAAAAACACAGTTTAATACACCGCTTATGAAGCCGTCGTGACCGCTTTTGCCTCCGAGTATATATACTTTTCCCGTCGCCGGATTTAAAACGGTCGCGAAGTCATATAATGCGACCATGCGGTCAAATCCTGTAATATCAGTCCATGTATTTGTCAACGGATTGTACATTTCTACGCTTGAAATGGCGGTGCTGCCATCATATCCTCCAAATACATATATCATATTATCATACGCGACTGCGCCAAAATAACTGCGGGCTGTATTCATGCTTGCCGCAGTTGTCCATGTATCAGCTATAGGGTCATATACTTCGACTATATTACTTTCCCCTCCTGTTACTGTGGTAGTAGTCTGACCGCCAATGGCATATATCTTGCCGCCAAGCTCGACGACTTGTAATCCTTGACGGGGAGTGGGCATGTTTGCTTTTATATCAACATAGTTTTCTGCGCCGAACTCCTCATAATTATCTTCTTCCGTGATTTCGCCATACGGGACTATTTCCGGCAGCTCCTCGTTGTCGGGTATGTCTATTACTGTTGGATTTGGAGCAAGATTATCTGATACAGCATACTCAAAATTTATGCGTTTACCATTTTTGACTTTATTTTGGAGTCCGGTTATTGTATCTGCCGATTCTATTATTCTATACTTTATTTCAGACGCTGTATAGTCAAATTTCGCTTGTACGAGCGAAGCAAGCCCAGATACAAATCCAGCTGACATAGATGTTCCATTCCCCGTGTTGTATCTGTTTTCAAGCCATGTTGTATTTATATTTTCCCCTCTTGCCGCTATGTCAACAGTTTCAGGTCCGTAATTAGAGAAACGGCTTAACTTGCCATCATCGCTTACAGACGCTACGGATATTGTGTTGGGCAAATTGAATGAAGCCGGGTATATGGGGTATTTATCAATATTATACAGAGCGTTTCCTGTCGCACAAACGAACAGCATGCCGCTGTTTTCCATCGCTTCGCGCAATGCCGCATTCTCATATCCTGACCCCCAGCTGCAGTTGACCACAGTCGCTCCCATTGTCTCTGCATATTCTATCGCCGCAATTATGTCGCTTGTATATGCCATTCCGCCTTGAAATATCTTCAGAGGTATTATTTTTACTTCAGGCGATACGCTTGCGATTATACCTGCTATCATTGTTCCGTGAGCCTGGTCGTAATACCATTCGCTGTCGTTTACGCTGTCGTCGTCATTTACAAAGTCCCAGCCGGCTAAAATATGTCCGGCTAAATCAGGGTGCGACGTATCAACCCCTGTGTCAAGCAACGCTATTATTGGGGTATTATTTATATTAATTTGCTGGGTATCAGATATTTCTTCTTCGCTTATAGTTGTCGTTTCAGCAGTTTCTTCCGCATTTGTAATTTGCTCTTCAGTATTCAATATGTCCGTTACTATTTCGTTATTTATATCTGAAGTTGTAGCATCTGATGTGTTATTCTCCGGCACTGAGTAGTCTATGTATGCAACTTCATTACCTGTATTTGAAATATCCGAAACTGTCATTTCGTAGTCCGGTTGTACGTATTCTATCAGACCGGCATCTATTCCGCTCGTCTGCATGTCATTTATGAGCTCGTTTGCCGTCATGGGTTTATTTGCCTTTATTATAGATGCGTTTTTTAACTGACCAAAATGTTTTCCGTTATTATTGGTCTGATTGTTATTCTTACCGTTGTTAGTTTTGGTCTTGTTTAAATTGTTTTTTTCTATTGCATCTATCGCTTTTGGATTTTTTACTTCGTATTTTTTAGCCAGTTTACTTTCAGTTGTGGTTTTCGCCTCTTCCGACTTATATTTTATGATGAATCTATCTGTACGATACTCAGGCATATTTGTATCTGCTCCGCCGAAATCATCATCTGTTGGTTCTTTCAATAAATCTGTAGGCGTAGCGACAGAAACATCGGAAACGGCTGACGCTTCATCACCGTTCAAATCCGCTGACAATATATCGTTCCATTTCTGCTGCTCTATTCTTTCAACTTCAGCCGTTGTCAACGCTTGGCTTATATACGGCGATATAATGGAAAATATCATTGCAAATATCACTAAATATGACGTTGCCGCTTGTATTATCTTTTTTAATCTCTGTTTTTTCATTTTCCCGCACTCCTATATTCCTTGTATATTAAAATATAACGTATTTGTTTTTAATTCATCTTTTTATTTTAACAAGTCTTACCTTAACTACAACTATAATAGTAATTTTTACATGTCCAGCTTATATAAAAATGCCCTCCCACTGAAACTTAATTTAAGCGCTTAAATTAAATCTTTTATCCTAATTTGCGTAAACATTTATTGTATAAATTTCAAAACTCATCGAATTTTTCTTATTGTATGATTAAATAACCAGTATTTGGATTTTTTTTCATGCAAGGTTTATATTCAAGTTCGCGGTAGGATTTTTATAGGAGGTTTTTTATTATTCAATTTTTGTGTTTTTTTCATATTATTTAACTATTAATACAAAAATTATGCTTTTATTTTAATGTATTTTGTTGTATTTGTCAATAGGATTGGAAAATTTTTATTTTAGAATGAAAAATACTTATCTTACAGCTGCGTTTAGGTTGTATTTCCCGATGATTTAATTTTTATTATTTCTTTGAAGCAATCATATCTTGCGGAATAACAGGCATGAAACGGGTAAGATATTCAGCCTCCAAAAAGCCTTTCTGAAAGTTTTCTTTATAGAAAATTTTGAATATAAAATTATCTTTTTCAGTATTCCAAAAATTGATTAGCTCTTTTTCAATCCAATCTACTATATTAAAGTTCTTCGTAATTCCAAGCATTGCGTAAATCTTCTTATTTTTAAAATCGCTCTCAATTAAATTTTTGGCAGCCTCTAAATCAAAACTGACTTGATACGGCGATTGTAATCTAAACCGAAAACACGGCAGTTTCAAAACTTTTGTTTTATCAGATTTTTCAGCAATATAACATTCACAGTTATATACATACTCTTCAGCATTCAGAAAAACATAACCTATATGCTGTTTTTTCGGAGTAAGCCCTCTTTGGGCGTTCGCTCTTTCTGTTGCGACCCGAATAAGATTTTTATTTGCGTTTTCAAAATTGTCAGCTCTCTTTTTATGCTTTTCCGTCTCCGTTTGAGCTGCGGAGATACGCTCATCAGCTTGTGTGCGTATCTCCGCAGCTTTCTCATTGGCAGATTTTTTATATATTGCTATCCGTCTGTCGTAATCTTTTTCTAAACTTTTAATGTTTGCCTCTAAATCGCTTATCTTCCTTATATTTTCGTAGTATTCAGCTTTTGTATAAATAACGTCGGTAAAATCTTCGTCTGGTTTCGGCTCATGATAACCAAAAAGACTATTGACTACTTTTTTCATAAAAACCTCACTTCCTGATATAATGGGCAGCAATGACGCTTATTCTGTTATGTCCCAGAGCAGAACTGGCAATTAACATAGCTTTTTTATCGTACCAAACGCCTTTTAAATCACTGCGGCAACAATATCTCTCTTTTTTAGGGATTTTATCTAACGGTCTGGCGTGTTTATTATATATAGCAGTGCAATAATCACTTCTGTATGCGTGAATATCAGCACCGTTGGGAATTTTAGACCAAACTAAACCGTCTGCATTTTTTACACGTTCTACTGCTTCATCAGAAAGTATCGGAGCGAGCCGACGCCGACCGCCTTTACCCACTATATCTAAAAAATATGATTTATTATCCTCATCAAAAACTAATTGACTACTTTTCAGAGAAGTTATTTCAGACCGCCGAAGTCCTGTTGCCTTACAAAAATTAACAAACTCTTGATTTCTTTTTTCAGAGAAATGCTTGTCGCGGACTTTTTCTCCCCGGCTTCTTTTTATATCGGCTCTGTGCCTGGTATCTGTTTTTACGAAGTCATTAGCAGAGCAACCATAAATTTTAGCTAGAGCTGCTGCCTCTAATTTTTGTGTATATGGACTTAACCCGGAATCAATTCTCATTTGAAGATATTCATTGATAAACGGTTTGGCGGAATCAAGGTCTTTACACCCGTGTGCAGATTTAGCCCATTTAACGAAGTAACAGCCATGTTTGAGATAGGATTTATATGTGCTTATGGAGTAAATATAATCAGCAGTAATCCCGATTTTTTTATCTTCATATTTAGAATGACCAAATCTGATTTTTGAATCAAGAACATTTTTAACCTGTTTGGTTAATCCATATTTTTTTGGCATAAAACCTCCTAAATCTAAAAAAAGCGAAAAAAACAAATAACAGTTTAGAATGACAGGTCGAACATATACAGAATTTTAACGTCTTACCGATGACGTGTAACAGCGAATGAACCTGTTACGCGGCAGTTTTAACTAAAACCTTTTGTTTCAGTAGAAAAAAGACAAATCAGGCAAAAGTAACATTGTTGTTACTTTTGGCAAAAATACAAGGAAGATACAGAAACCAAAGGAAGCACTTTCAAAAAGATTACTCGTGCTGCAGCGTACTCGAACCGGCAAAGAAGAATAAAATAAATAGAAAATCCAGTCGAAAAGTTTTAAAGGTAAAAAGACGACCTGAATCAAAAAACCTTAAAACACAATACACTCTCTCAAAATCTTTATAATTCATAAAAATTATAAAATGAGATAAATTACATAGTTGCGTTTAACTTCTTTCATTTGTACCGAAAAGACTTAATATTTATGAAGAATCATAAATAACACAAACGAAATTATAACCGAAAGTTAAACGCGGAAAACTGCAAAAACAGAGCCGGCAATTAAAAAATAAAAAAGGAATAACGGTATTATACCACACTTTTCAGGGCATGTCAAGCAAAATCCGTTTACTCATACATTTTTCTGCGGAAAAATATACGCGTAACCGTTTTTGCTCATGCGGGTGCATCGGCGACTGCATTCGCAGGCGAAACAAAATGACTGCTCCCGCAGTCCATTTTGCACGCCAGCTATTTCGTCATAGTCGTCTATCAAGTCGGTCGCCTTGTTTGCTCACTTTCGTTCGTTGCTGCTTCAGCTTTTTGGAAATACTTTTTGTTTTTACCGAAAAACAAAAAAACCTTAAAATCACCATTTTACCATGTCTTTAAGATTTTATACGGAAAAATCGGAAAAGTTTATGTGAAATATATAAATATATGTTTTAAAAAAGTCATCATATATATTTCCAACTTTTCCGTATAAATTAAAGAAACCCCCGATTTTACGGGGGATTTGAGCTTTTAATTTTTTGTAAATTTTATATTTTTCTTTCAGGCGGGACATCTTTATCACTTGGAAATGGGATTGCATTGATATTAATAATGGGTTTATATCCACGTACAATATTTTTACAATCCTCTTTGTCAACATATCCTCTATCTGCGAATATTTTTTTATATTTCAATTCGGCAAAGAAATTCACTTTATTTTCACAGCCGTAACCGTTCGTTTCACACCATCCCTGATATATAAAATACACATCTCCTGCTTTGCAATTTTCACCTTTTGATTTTTCTAAACATTCATTTATAAATTTACCCACTTTATCGCTGTCGTTTTTATAATCATCTGTGGCTTCTTTTACTGATTGAGGCGGCTTTAATCCGTTATCAATAAACTTATGCAAACCCTGCAAGCACCAGTTAAATATTCCGCTTATATTTTCAGGCGTGATTAAT
>JGI20166J26741_11596362_pt1 | contig 11717 bp, 8 predicted proteins | sample TergutCu122P5_FD_26741 | JGI IMG/M metagenome (IMG submission 26741) | reverse complement strand
GGCGGCCTCGCCCGCTAGATACCTATACGCCTCGCGGATGACCGAAAGGACGCCGAGGATTATGGTCTTTTCGTGCGAAGTGGCCGCGTCTCCCTCCAGTTCCCCTAGCATCGCCGGAACCTGCGCGTTGACGACGGCGACCAGAGCGTCCCGTTCGCTTTCGAGCAGATCCATATAGAACGCGGTTTTCCCGTGCGCCGACAGGTCCGCGAGGCGGCCGGCGGTGATGGCCAGGGATTTGTCATACGCCTCGCGCAGGCTTTCCGCCGCGCCTTGCAAAATAAAATCATCGACATTCCCGCCGGACGGCAAGCCGAGGGCGCTCGTAGGGAACGGTCTTGACCGTTCCTCATTTTGCCACGCCGCATTTGACCGTTCCTCATTTTGCCACGCCGCATTTGACCGTTCCCCATCCGGCCGCCGGGCCGCCGGCCGCCCCGCCTTCGCCCGCTCCGCCTTTGTCTGTTCCTTAAACCGTTCCTCCGCCGACTGCGCCTCATGGACAAAATAGGCCGCGCCGGTTCCCAGAATCGACTTTTTTTCGGAGACGACGGGGTTCTCGTAATTGCTCTCCCTGTCCCGGCTTTCGTCAAACAACCGTATGCGTGACGCCAGCGCGGACGCGGCTTCGGCGAGAACCGCTCCTATGCCGTCGGAAACGAGCCAGGATTTGTTGGCCTCATAGATGGCCACCGCGCGGCGGCAGCAGTCCGTCACCCGCCCGCAGCAGGCGTAAAGCCGTTCGTCGCAGCCGCCGATGTCCGCGGCGGCGCCCGCCTCGTCGAGGAACCTCTTCAAAAGGCCGCGCTTGGCCGCCTCGAAAACCTCGGCGGTTTTCCGGTCATATATGACTTCGGCTTCGTCCAGGCACCGACCCCATTGGGACAGGAGAGCCGTCTCCAACATATTTGGCTTGGACATGCGCGACCCCCTTGCCGTTTGCCTCCGGGCAAACGGAGTTGACAATAAAAAAGTAAAAGTGAAAAATGTTCCGCAGGGACGCCGCCTTCGGCGTCCCGTTATAATAGACCTCTCGCCTCTATCGCCAGCCTCGCGTTTCTCCCGTTCACATTCATAATTTGCCATTCGGACATTCCGAATTCCTTTAATTTATGCGTCAATTCACGCGGCGGATCTTCAGGCGGCAACGACAGCAGCGCTTCCGTCTCCGCCTCGTCGAGCTCGATATGTCCTCTATCCCAAGTTCGCGCTGTTTTGTTCGCCGGGCAGACATCCTGGCAACGCATACAGCCAATCAGAGCGTGGTGCGCGTCGCGGGGGACCCAGTCTGGCATTGGGTCATTGGACTCGTTCAGCATTGTCAGACAGCGCGTCACGTCTATGACCGGATGAGCGCCGATGGCCCCGGTCGGGCAGTTTTCCTCGCAGAGGCGGCACCCTTCGCAGATGTCCATGAATGAGGCTGTACACTCCCTGTTCTCGCACGGAATATCGGTGAAATAGGCCTCCAAAGTACAGTAGCTCCCGAAGTCGTTCGAGTAGAAAATGTTGTTGCGCCCATACTTGCCAAGTCCGCTCAAAACGGCCAGCAGTTTTATTGAAACGCCGTGTGTCTCCGTCATTTGGTGATCTTTCGCAACGGCGTCGCGCGCCTCTTTCAGCCGCCGCCTTGTCGGCGCGTCGGGGTCAATGTAAGCGGGCGGTATGGGAAGGGTCACTTGCCCGCCTTTATAATTCAGGCGGATATCCCATTCCGGGCAGGGATAGGCGGTAATCAAGAACGACAGCGGTTCGAAGGGGATATCGGGCGGCAGTTTGGAGTGAAAGTGATTTACCGTCCCCTGAATGAATTCCGTGTTTCCGCTGTTTTCCGAGAGCGCGTCGTAGATTTCGGTGATCCGCGCGATGCTTGAATAGGGCAGGAACGCGGCGCGGTAACCGGCGAATTCGAGGCGCTCGACAATCGCTTTTCTACTGTCTGCGTAATGATTACTTATCTCGGCCACAGGTTTATCCTCCTGTTGTATGATCGCGCGTTAAACCGCCCTGTCAATCGGTCGGGGATGGAACACCGAGCCTACTCATAAAGCTCATCCACGGCCAGCTCCGTCACGGCCCCGCCCGCGGACAGGCTCTCCGCCGTCACCCTCAGCATGTTGTCCTGCCCCACGCTGAAGATGACCTTGACCTTCTCCTGCCCCCTGGGCCCCTGCGGAATGCCGCGCAAAGACGTCCCCGCCAGGCGCTTCATGCCCTCCTGATTGACCGTCGGAGTTTTTTCCGCCGGCTTCGGGGAGGTGCTCTCGTATACGATTATGGCCATGCTGGACACGTTGTCTAAGTTCGTCGTCAGAAGCTCCGCGGCCTCGACCGTAAGCCCTTCCTTGGGGATATCCGCGCCGCCGGGCACGATCTCCATGAAGCGCCGGCCGGCGATCTCGAGCCCGAGCGGGTGTATCGTCTTTTCGCGCACGACCGGCCCCTTGACCGTCGGCATCATTATCATGTTGCAGTAGTAAGCCGCGCCCTCGGATATGCTTAGCGCCGGGCTGATCTTCGATTTGAACGGCTCCTTGCCGAATTTTTCTGTGATCCTCTCGCTTACCCCTGTCAGGGCGGAGCTTCCGCCGACGAGGAAGACCTCGTCTATGTCCGCCTCCTTAAGGCCGCACGCCGCCAAAGAGCTGTCCACGCAGGCGAGCGTCTCGTTTATCAGGTCCGGGACGGTCTTGCCGCGGAACTTCTCGTAGTCCTCCTGGCCGTCGCCCAAGGCGTTCACGCGGGCGTGGGCGAGGAAGTCCTCCCTGGATACCTCCATGTTGATGTTCACGATCTTCGGCTCCTGGATCAGCGGGGCGAGGACGATCTTCGCGCTCTTGGCCTGGGAAAGCCGCTCCTTGGCCTGGTTCGCGGCCTGCTGGAGGCGGACGATGGCGACCTTTTTCTGCCGCCTGGACACGCCGTCGTCGGCGTTCTCGTCGAACAGGTCTATATTGCCGTCCGTCAGCTTCTTGAACTCCTCGTAGACCAGGTCCATCATGATCTTGTCGACGTCGTTCCCGCCGAGGCGGTTGTCCCCGTATGTGCTCAGGATCGAGATGGACGGCTCGCCGCCCTCTTCGATCTTTATCTGCAACACGCAGGCGTCGAACGTGCCGCCGCCGAAGTCGTAGACCAGCACCTTTTTGTCCTTGGTCTCGCTCACGGCGTAGCTTATGGCCGCGGCGGCCGGTTCCAGGCGCAGGTAGACGCTGCTCTCGTCGAAGCCCGCCAGCACGGCGGCCTCCTTCGTCATCTTCTTCTGCCTGTCCGTGGAGTTGGCCGGGACGGTTATCACGCAGCCCGAAAACGCGCCCGCCAGGCTCAGCTCGTCCTGGGCGTACTCGTCGGCGCGCTGTTTTAAGTATCCGAGTATCTCGCCGGCGATCTGCTCCGGCGTGAACACGTACTCCTTTTCGTCCACCAGAAGAGTGATCTTTTCGTCGCTGCCCAGCAGCCGCTTGACTGACAGGACGGTGCTCATTGGGTAGATAACGGCCGCCTCTTTGGCCTGTATCCCGAACACGCGCGCGAGCTTGTCGGGGTCTTCCGGGTCGGCCTCCATCTGGATCGCCGTGGGAAAGATGCAGCCGCCGTCGATCGGGATGGCCTGCGCCTCCCCGTCCTTGAAGTTGAAAACGCTGACGACGGAGTTGGTCGTCCCGAAGTCGACGCCCAGGAAAAGGCCGCGTTCCGTGTCAAGACCTAAAGTGCCCATAGATACCCTCCTCAAGATAAATTCATGGGTTTTTCGTATTCCTGCCGCGCTTTTTCGTCGATGATCAGCTTAACTATCATTTTACGCGCCAATTCCGGGTCCGACTTGTTGGAGTCAAAAATGCTGAGCGCCATTTTGAGAACCGCGTCAAACTGCTGGTTGGTCATGCACTCCTCTCCTTTCGCCATAATTGTTTCAGACATGGCCGTCACGCTCCCTTTGTCCCAAAAGTCATATTCATACGAATCTCATACGATCCTCGCGTTCACGCTCTTTTTCTCCCTGACCATTCCCGCGATGATTTTCTCCGCCTGGTCGTACCTGAACATCTGCTCGTAGACGAGCGCGTTGTTTATCGCGAAATACGGGTCATCGGAGTCCTCGGCGATGTACACGCCCGTGTTTTTCACGGATTCCTCCTTAGTGGAGACGCTCCCGGTGGGAAGCGTCTCGCTGAAATGATAGCTGACGCTCTCGCCGTAAAAATGCGGGATGACGCACAGATAGACGCCGAACCGGATATAACGCATCTTCTTCGTCCGGTATACAGCCTCGTCGTCCACCTTGTAGCACAGGCGCACGTCCTTGCCCGGGAGGCCCCGGTAGAGAAACGCGCGGTTTTTCTCTATATACGCCGACGCGCCGGTTTTGTCTCTGTTCCCCTGGAAAACCGGGAAAAGTATCCCGAGCTTTTCCTGCTCCGCCAAGGCGTCCGCCAGAATCGCCTCGGAGCGGAAGGTGGTTATGCCGTGGGTCAGGTACACGTGCGACAGGGCGACGGCCAGGAGCCAGTCCCCGCCCTCGTCGTAGAGTTTTTCCAGAATGAGCAAGGTTTCATACGACGGGCGGACTTTGTTCACGATCATCTCATATACGCAGTAGTACGCGTATTCGCCTACCGCCGGGTCGCCGGGGCTGTTTTTGAACAGGCGGCCGAACACCCGCTCGGAGCCGGCGTCGAAGCCGCGCGTCTGGACGCTTTGACGCAAAATCATCGCGTCCAGTTCAGGCTCCGGAAAAGACGCCGCGGCGAGGACGCGGCTCAGTTCCTGCCACTGCGCCCGGCTGCCCGCGTAGTGCCCCAGCGCGAGTTCCAGAAGCCGCCTGTCGTACCAGTTGCGGATCAGAAGCCCGTAGGCCGCGCCGGCGGCCGCGCGGACGGCGGCGGGGGATTGGCTCTGCGCGATCTTCTCCGCCGCGTGGAAGAGCGCCCTGTCGGACAGGAGGTCAGCCTTCCCTGCCACGATCCCGCCCGCCCGCTCCCACTGCCCGGCGTTGACGAACACGGCCAGCATCCTCTCGATCCGTCGGCCGTCCAGGAAGTTTTCGTCCGCCGCCGAGTAATAGGCCAGCGCCTCGTCATACCGCGCCCCGTCCTGCATAATGCCGCCCAAAACGGCGTTCGCGGAGCTTTTCAGGGGAGCGGAGGCTAAGCCGCTTTCCAGCAGCGCCGTCAGGACCGGAACGGCCTTTTCGGGACGGATTGCCGCGCCGGAGGCCTCGCCTTCCAGGATCTCATTCCCCAACCGCGCCAGGAGCGGGAACATCCGCTCCCCCTCGTCGAAAAAGCTCCAAAGCAGGCCGGAGCCGGGGTTTTCGAGCATGGCGGTCACGGCCGGGACCTCGCCCGACACGCCGCGCCCGCCGCCGGTCAGGCATACGCACGTAAAATCCCGGCTTGCCGCCAGGACATAGGCGGCGTTTTTGCCGACATCGTACAGTTCCGGCTCCGCGCGCTCCTTTTCGTACACGAGCAGCCGGGTGACCTTGCTTTCCGGGTCCGCAAACCGGACTTCATAGAGGAACAGGGCTTTTTTCAGCATTTGCCTGGCGCGTTTAACGAGGCCTTGGACGCGGAGCCTATCCGCGCCGTCCGCCCCGCCGCCCGCGGCGAAGAAAAGGTACACGCTGTTGAAATGCCGGCCCTCCAGGCCGTTTTCCAGGCAAAACGCGCCGAACCGGAGCATATCGTTCCGCATAGCCACGATAAACTCCGCGAGCCTCGGGTCTGTCAGAATCAGATGAAAGACGAACGCCCTGAGGCCGGCGTCCGTCTCGGAGCGGGCCGCCGGGGATTTCAGGTAGTTTTCCATCGTGTACCTGCCAATGTCCTCCGCGCCGTTTATCCGGGACGCGCGGATCAGGCTCTCCGGCAGGCCCGGCGCGGCGATCTGCCTGTCCTCGGCCTTTTTGTAGGCCGCGCGGGCCTCCTCCGAATAGTCCCTCGCCCCGATGTAATACGCGCATAGCTTCCGGAGCAGGTCGGGATGCGGATAGTCCCGCGCCAGAAGGCGTCCCGTTCCGTCCGCGAAAAATTCCGGCTCCACGCAGTCCGTAAAGCGGGAGACCGGGCGCAGGTCCGCCCCGTGGGCAAGCGCCCACAGCAAAAACGGGCAGACCAGCGGGTCGGAAGGGCTCGCCCCGTCTCCGTAGAACCTCCAGAGGGCCGCGTACAGGAAAGGGCTTGCGCAGCCGCGCCTGTAGCTCTCCAGAAGGTCGGCGAAGGCGCTTTTCCTGTCCCCCGCCTCCATATGCAGCATCGCCGAGGCCGCGTAGAGCACGGGGTGCGCGCCGGCAGCGGCGGCGAGGCGCTTCCTCGTTTTCCCGGCGTTTCTGACGCGGCCGTCCCGCCGCGACTCCAGGTACGCCTGCAAAAAAATCAGCGCGCCGTGGTACAAAGGGGCGCTCTGCCTGAAAAAAGCGCGGTATCGCAGGGCCGGATACAGCTTTTCCGCGGCGCGCGGATAGTCCCCGCTCTCTATATGGACGAATACGGACATCAGCAGCAAGGGCGCGCTGACGGGATTCGCGGCCAGGGCGTCGTTCAGGAGCGCCTCCGCTTTCAGGAGGCCGCCCGGCCTTTGGCCAAGCGCGCCCTCGAGCCAGCATCCCGCCGAAAGGGCCAAAACGTCGGAGGTCCTGCCGTATTTCCGGCAGCGGCTTTCGAGTTTTTTGAGGTTCATTACCATTCTCCCGCCGTGATTTTGAGCCGCTTCCGGAAACGCCCGTAACCCGTGTTCGAGCGGACCTCGATCACAGCCTCCACATAGGGCTGTTTGCGCACGACAGTCTGAGCCGCCTGAAACGCGCCGAATTTGACCTGGAAGGGGATGTCGGCCCTCTCGCCGACCAGGAACTTCACCCCTGAGAACCTGACGAACGCCTCCTGGGGGACGACCTCTATCAGCAGGTCGCCGCCGGTGTTGTTCACGATCGCGAGGAACCCCTCGTCGTCCATGCCGAAGAACTCGCGCGAGAGGCGCGCTTCCAGCGGCGGCCGCCTGCGCACGGTAATCTCGGCGGAGAGCCCGCCGTCTCCGACATACAGCCGCTCCGCGTCCCAGGACGGCTTTACGGTTTTGGGGTCGACGGTGAACCGGAGGGCGGCGGCGTCCCCGCCGCCGAAGTCCGAAGCCTCAGCCGATTTTTTAACGCTAAGCCAGGGGACGCCCCTCTCGGCGCGCACCGGCGCGTCCAGATAGCCCCGGCCCTCGCGCTCGAGGGGCAACGAGCCGCGGACCGGCCTGGAATCCCCGGGGTTAAGCTCTATCTCGAAGCTGTTCTCCTTAAGATATAGGACGGTTTTGCTTTTCAGACCGGATATTACCAGATAATTCTCCAGGGCCCGCTCCCTGTCCGGGTCGCCGGCGACCGTCTCATAGGCCCTTAGCGGCTCGCCCGCGCCGGATAAAAAGTCCCTGAAATCCGGGCCGGAGAACAGTTCCGCGGCCCTGGCAGGATCATTTAGGGCATAGGCCAGGAAATCCGCCGGATCGGCGATGGCCGTTCCGTCCGCGGCCTTTATGCCGGGGCCCGTAAACTCTGCGGTCACTGGGATGACCAGTTCGCCGCCGTTCGAGGTGACGACCGCGTTCGCGCGTATCCTGCCGCCGGGGCGGCTGACGCCCGGCGAAAGCCTGTACCTGACCGTGACCTTGTTCCCCTCGAATTCGCGCGGGAAAAAGTCCAGACAGTCCGCGCCGGAGGCCACGCTCCCGGAGAGGAGCCCGCCGCCGGTGTTTTTCAGGGTTATAGAACCCTCGCAAACCGCGCCGGCGGGGGCGCGGAGGGCGATTTCCCCCGCGTCCGCCGACAAAACCGGCGCCGGGTGTTCGAAACGCTCGTCTATATCCAAATTGATCGTCCTTAATTTTTTGATTGCATCTCGTCGAATCTCATGTTCATCCGCTCGTTCATGTTCACTATCGCGCCGGTCTGGCTTTGGCTCTGCTCGCTCATCCGCTCGAAAAGCTCCTGGAGCCTGGCGATCAGCTCGCCGTTCCCGGCCGTGAGCCTGGCGATGTTGGCCCGCAGCTCGTCATTCAGGGCGGTATAGGCGTTCTGCACGTGGAACTCCAGCATCCCGCCGAAGCTGTCGCCGATCTGCCGGGTAAGCTGCTCCAGCCCGGTTTCATACTGCTGCAAAGTCGCGTCCAGAGCCGTCTGATTTTGCTCCACAAATTTAAGCTGGCCCGCGACGGCTTCCGACACGGCCTTCAGTTCCCCGAGGCCCTCCAGGAAAGCCCGGCCGGCGCGCTCCAGGGCCTCGGTCTGCTCCGTCTGCCGCTTCAGCAGCTCCGCCGTGCGCCCGGCGCTCTCGACGGCCTTTCCCGCCGCCTCGCCGCCCGCGGCCTGGAGCGCCGCGGCGGAGGAGATCGCCCCGGCCCAGTCGCTAAGAGGTTTTTTCAGAACGTCGCCGTAGGAGGCTAGCTTGTTCACCGTGTTCTCCATCCCGGCGGACAGATCCCTGAGGCTCTTTTCCAGCGTTTCCGAGACCCCGGCCTTCAGGCTCGCGACGGACTCGCGCAGGACCTCCGTCTGCCTCGCCGCGGCCGCGCTCATCTCGGCCTTTAGTTTCAGCAGCACCGAACCGGCGTCCCCCGCGTAGAACTGCCCTATCTCCCGCTCCACGTATTCGACGAGCTCGGCCGCGAGCCTGCGCTTTGCCGAGTCGAAATCAAAAACGGCGGCGAACAGGCGAAACAGCAGAAAGGCCAGCACGGCGGAAAGCCCGTAGGCGAACCTGAAATCCCCGAAAATCACGGCCAGCGCCGCCCCCGCGACCGGCAGGCCAAGCTCCGCGTCCCTGACGAACGCGCCGACGCCGTCGTAACTCCAGCCGAGCAAAGTTATTTTCGCCAGGTGCTTCCCGACGATGGCGTCCAGGTGCACGCCGGCGACGTTCTTTTCGGCGGTCTTGATATAGTCCGCCGCGACGGAGCGCAGAAGCCTGTTGCGGAGCTTCTCGAGCTCCGCGCGGGCGGCTATGGGTTTCGCTCCGAGCCTGAAAAGGGACAGCCGCGCCTGATAGCCCGCGCAGACCGCGATTCGCAGGAACACGACCAGCGCGAATATCACGGCGTAGCCGATGAAAATGGCCAGGTTGTTGGGGCCGTAGTTCAGGCGGTCAAAAAGCTGGCTGAAAAAATCCGTCATTGGCGTCACCCGTCGTCAGACATAAAAGGCCAAAACAGCGGCTTGGAATTATTATACATTAGCTCATGGGAAAATACAACTAAACGGACGGGGGACGCGCACACCGGATCGCGCGCCGAGTCCGATTTCCGTGAATCCCGCGACAGGCAGCGCCTGTAAACCGCGGCCCTCTTTTGCCGTAAATTTGCCGCGCCCGCCGCGCGGCGTTCCATTGATTTTTTCCGCGCGCCGTGTTAGATTGTTATACCGGAGTGCGAAAATATTAGCCTTCTCTGTAGCTTCGCCGGCAAATGTTTTCATACGAATCCCGATTAAAATCTTCACAGTCACGCCTGTGAAGTATTAATCATCGGAATGCGGCGTTCGGGTTTCCGTAGAAACTCTCTTTACGCGGGGGATGCGAAGAAATGAATCTGTATATTTACGGCCGTTTGACGGAAAACCCGGTGATAAAGAATCTGCTGGCGTGGAGGGAAACCGGCGCGGAATCCTGCTATTACGCCGCCTGCCGCGGGCTTATAAGCGCCCGCGCGGGCCTCGGGGAGCTTATAGCCGCCGCCCTTCTGGAGGCGGAGCCGGCCGGCGGCGTCGAGGCCGTCAGGGCGTATTTCGACCGCGACATAAACGAGATATACTCCGGCCTCGCCGCGTTTGACTGGGACGCGGCCTGCGAAAAAAGCGGTCTGCTGCCCCTGCCGGATTTCGCGCCGGGCGGCGCGGGCGCGGACGATTACCGGACGGCCGCGGACGGGCTGGCCGGCGCCGGGAGCGCGGCCGCTTTCGGAGAGATCGTCGCCGGTTTCTTTCGGAAGTATGCCTGCGCCGACGAGGCGAAATTCGCGGCCTTCAGCTGGAAAAACGGCCGCCTCGCGGGCGTTCCCGAGCCCGACGGGATATCTTTCGGCGACCTGGCGGCCTTGGGCTACAGGAAGGACGTGCTCGTCGGCAATACCGCGGCCTTTACCGAAGGCCGCCCGGCCCAGGACATTCTGCTCGCCGGCGCCAGCGGCACGGGAAAATCCTCGTGCGTCAAGGCTGTTTTCAACATGTTCCGGCCGCGCGGCCTTAAAATCGCGGAGCTTTTGAAGGAGGACGTCTCCGAGCTTCCGGCGCTCATGGAGGAAATAAACAAGAGGAAAAACCGGTATCTCATATATATCGACGACCTGTCTTTCGACGGATCCGACGCGGACTTCAAGGCGCTGAAGGTCGCGCTGGACGGCCGGGTCGGAAAGCGCCCGGCGAACACGTTGATTTACGCCACTTCCAACAGGGTCCATCTGGTCCGCGAGTCGTGGAAAGACCGCGAGGCTGTTCAGGACATACACGAGAACGAGACGATGCACGAGAAAATGTCGCTGTCCGAGCGCTTCGGGATCCGCCTATACTTCCAGTATCTGACGCAGCCGGAGTATCTGGAGATCGTAGCGCTGCTGCTCGAAAGGCACGGCGTCGAGTTCGGCGAGGCGGCCGCGAAGGAGGCCGTGGCGTGGGAGCTGCGGGGCAACGGCCGTTCCGGGCGCACCGCGAAACAGTTTGTGACGGATTATCTTTCGCGGTTCGTATAATACGAATCTCAGATTAAAACTTCACAGGCGTGACTGTGAAGATTTTAATCGGGATTCGTATAAGCGCGCGGCGGGCGCGGGGCCCGATCGGGATCCCGCGCTGTTTTTCAGGCAAAGCGGCCGATGAACGAAGCGCCGCCCGGCGCGGCGGCCAGGCGAAAACGAACTGTAAAAACGCCCATGGGAAACGCATATAACACATGTCAGGTTAAATACTAATAAAATAAAAAATTCCAAGGAGGCTTTCACATGAAACGTAAACTAATGGCAACCCTGCTCGCGCTGGCAATGGCGCTGGCAATGCTCCCGGCAACGGCGTTCGCCGACATATCTTCGGCAGCGGTGTCAACCGCGGCAGGTAATCTTGTCCTGCGCTTAAACAAAGCGCAATTCGACCCCGGCGAGAAAATTATAGCTTCGGTCGACGGCATTACCAAGAATTATGAGGACGACATTTATCTTTGTGTATTTCTGTGCAACCCGAGCGACCCCATTGATAAATATATAGACTATTGGTGGATCCGCGGCACGGGCTCTGCCTACCGTGACGACATAAGCGCCCCGACAACGGAGGGCAAATACGAGATCCGCCTGTTCACAAACGGCGATGCTCCCTCACAATCTACACTAGTTTCAAAGATTGAGATTAAAGTCGGCAACACGGGAACAGATATGCAGATGAGCCTGAACAAAACGGATTTTGCGGCGGGCGAGACTATGGTCGTCACCCTGACCGGCGTCACACAGGCGGATGCGGAAAAAGAGCCTTTGGTGGCGCTGTGCAATCCCGGACAGGCGCACGGGCAATACGCGGATCCGAATTACTATTGGTGGATGACGGACGGCGGCCTCGGCACGAGGCAGCGCAACATCACCGCGCCGAACAAAAACGGCGCTTTTGAACTGCGGCTTTACGCAAACGGCAACAATGTTGCCGCCGCGTCGTTTGTTATGAAGATAGACATTACGATTTCCGGCGCGTCCGCGAGTTCGGG
>JGI20166J26741_11596251_pt1 | contig 11719 bp, 10 predicted proteins | sample TergutCu122P5_FD_26741 | JGI IMG/M metagenome (IMG submission 26741) | reverse complement strand
GTCCCTCGCACCTTCTAAGAAACGAAGCCGGGTCCACGCCCTGACCGGACAATATCTAAGATACGTCCGATCAGCATCGCCTTCTTTGGCGGATGCAACACCTATTCAGCATCATGACGAAAAACCAGCTCTGGGGCTCACCCTGTCTCCTAACCAGTCAGTAGCCACAGCTCTATTCCAAGAAGTAAAGTGGCCAGGATAGGACGCTGACCACTCACCATTATCAAGAGCAATAGTTAAGAATAATACATCCACTTCCCTATACATCTTTATGACATGATGTTTAATTCACCTTTCAGCATATCCATTTTAATATTATCCACACAATATACAGTCCAAATCCAAGGGTCTTTACAAAGATTCATAAAATCTGGAGTTTTAAACATTCGCATATGCAAATGCACACAAAAAGTGCCCCTAGAAAAACATTTCATATATATTCAGGCAAAAAGGAAATTTATTGCATTTTTAAGACATGCCACATAATGTTTTAACTTCCACAAAATGCCATTTATTTCATAATTTTATCTTCTCCTGTTCAAATAATACATTTTTAATAAATAATGTGCATAAATTTGAACATCAACCCAGTTGTTTAAAGGTTAAGAAGCCATTAGCGCCATCCACCAATGCAAGTACAGAGTCATTCCTTATTGGTCATACACAATTGTTCATACACAATTGGTCATACACAACTGGTCATACACAATTGGTCATACACAACTGGTCATACACAATTGGTCACACACAATTCCTCAGTCAACATATTCACAACTACCTTCCAAACACTAAGATGTTTCTCCCATCCATAAACTGATGAGAGGCCACGAGGAACCCATCCAATAAAAGGTCTTTACACAACTAATACCTAGTGTCATGATCCAAGGGGTTGTCATTCCTGAGGATTCTCTCTCTTCCCCCCCCCAGGCAATGGTGGGACATAACACCTTAAAAAATGTCATATCTACTTCACTCCACAATCTTCCCAACTGAAACAGACCAAGTAATTGATGGAACTTACCAGTCCTTCACTGTCTTCAAGTGAAGAAGCCAGGGGACTACTATCCAAAGATTCCTCTGCCACAGAAACTTCCTTTGGACTTCCAGCATCATTTTCTATCTTCTTTTTCTTCTTTTGTTCACCTTTCTGTCCCAATGCATTTTTCTTCTTCAAGTATGCAGCAAACTGAAACAGGAAACATAAATATTCACTCAAATTCAACACATCAGAGTGCTGATACTACAAAGGAAAGTCTGATATAACTCTGTCTGAATCTGAGCATAGAGACAGTACTTAATAATTACTATTCAGTTTTATGGCCTCCTTATGCACCGATATAATAATATTCTGTTTCTACTGTTTTGCCAATTAATCATTACTGAAAATAATATGAGGATCTCAAACAATATTCTAGAACATCCAGCTTGGATCAGTTTTGTCAGACCGGTACAGACAAGCTGACAGTTCCACAGTATACAATCTTACTTGGACAACTGACGGATGTTTTGCAACACAGAAAACCCTTTATAAAGGATGCTAAACATCTGTAGCTGCAATCACATGTCATACACTTGACCTATCCAGTTCTCACCTTCAAGTAAACAGCACACATTCTAAAACTCCTCATTATCTGATTTCCTCCACTATTACATTAACACATCTCTTCTGGGAGCAAATATTTGTCTCATCACTTTGTTTTCAAACACCCCTCCCTACACCCATCAGAATAAGACAACAAATTTCAGAGCTATATAAAGCAAACAGGAACATCTGCAGTTGCACATCTTTAATCTATAGGGCTTTGGACAGAAGAAAATTAGTGTAGCTGAAATATCCTGAACTTCATGGTAACATGCAGTGCCTGTATTTCATCTACTCTAACTTGCCAATAAAAATACAAATTTGATCTGTTACTGTTGTTTTCACATGCTGCTACACAGAAAACATGATCAACTTAGAGCAACCTGCCAGCAATATGAGTATTAAGGATAACTGACTGCATGATGAAATTTATTTCTCATATTCCAGAAATTATTAGTATTATTGACAAAATATAACAAATTAATTGTGGACAATAACAGAGGGAGGTATCTAACAGACTGAAAAAAAAAAGCATACACATAAATAATATCTTACATTTAAAGATGTCAGTGTAATTAATTCAAACATACTCACCTTTTCCCTTCCAACTTCTACCTTTTTTTGTCGCCCTTCATCTTCCATTGTACCACTATAAAACAAAACACAGTGGAATGGACTTTATTTGCAATACACAGATCCTTCATGGGACTGAGCCACAAATAATGAAGTTCTCATGGTTCAATATATACAATATTTGTTTCAAACACTAATATAAATACACAGTGCGTATCTATTTAGAGTCACAGTACAAAATAATTCCATCAGAGAACCATCATTCCGCTTACACTTTTTATAGCCAATGAGAACTTTTCATCAAAGCAGACGTTTGCAGAGTAGGAGTGCATTACTCTTTTAAAACTGGGTTACTTTCACATGATGATTTAAACTTTTCATTGTGGGTGAGAGATTATGAATAACCTGATTCCAGTAAACTCTTTTTTGATATTTTCTAATTTCCCACAGTAAATATTCATTATTTGTCAAAAGAGCACCTATTGGGGTACAATCGTATTTGTGTTTGCAAGATATCATTTCAGTGATTCATTAATTATTTTAAAATACTACTCTGCCTGTTGCGGTGGGGAAACTTGCAAAGTGTTTGAAGATACTTGGATATGTATTACACTTTCAGTCAACATCACAGCTTTTTAGTAGAGATTCCCAGTTTTCATTATTTAAGTGGATGTTAAATTCAATGATGGTATCATAATGTCAAGTTCAATTCCTGCGATTTCAAAACTGAAAATCAATTCCACCCACAATCAGATAGCCCAAATATCAGCAGTTCAGTGGCAGTACCTTCCCTGGAACTGTCTATGAAAACATAAACAATGGCAATAAGAAACTAATTTTTGGGTCATGTGGGGTAAATGCCTAATACTGTGAGATTAAAAGATACAAGAAAGATGTTTTTACGAACTTTCAGTAAGACATATAATATGTATATGTCACCAGAAAAGGTAAAGTCCGCTGGAGGTTTATACAGATGGTTCATGTTTTCGAACTTGTTTAAGAATTGTAATTCATCTTTGGGTGCTTTGTACATTACTACAACAAACATAACGATTCGCGTCCCTTGTGATATGCCGTTGGGCGAGTGGTTCCAGACGTTTCGTGGCAACGTTGTACCTTCATTGTAAAGGATTACGCACTCGGTTTTCGACGTTTTGAAGGAACGCAGCGTCTTCGAAGCATCTAACGCCTTTCACTTAACGACTCGGTGTCATTCAACAAAACCCGAACCCTCAGAAACACAACTGTGAGAACCTCCAACACCGCATAGTTATGTCATTATATTTATTATTCTAGTTAGACGCTACAGTATAATTATCTACCACACAGACACTTATCACAAAATAACTACCCTTTAAGTAATCTCCCAAAGACAAAACGCAGCCATTCCTACTACTTCACCGAGCGCCACAATTATCTACTCTCACAACTCGACAGGCATGACGCACATTCGAATTCTGTCCGAACAGGCCACAACGATACGAGAAACAAAACGGCGTAGACCACGGATCGTACAGACAACAGGCCCTAGCTCAGATCCGTGGCATAACCTGAGCATTGCCATGTAACGGAAACGTTTTAAAAGTATTCATTGTTCGCTTAATTTGCTACACGAAATAAAAAGTAAATAAATGAAGACGCTATAAGCATAAGAATTTATTGTCATTTGTGTACCAAGTCCACGAAGCAAAGTCTTGCTTGAGAATCTAACAGTTCAATTCAAAGAATTCACAGAATTTTACAGAACCGTGTTTACAGCGGCTCTCCACTTTTCTCTGTCCCAAGCCAGATAAACCCAATCTACGGCCTCCCATACTATTTCTGTAACAGCCATTACGATATTATCCACCTACATACACCTAGGTCTTCAAAGTGGCCTATTTGTTTTCTGCTTTCCCCACCAGCACCTTGAATGTACCTTGTGCCACATTCCCTTCCCACCTTATCTTCCATGATTTGATCACCCTAACAATATTTGGTGAGGAAGACAAAATACAAAGCTTTTCATTAAGCAATTTTCTTCAGATTCTTGTTAACTTCATCCCTCCTAGGCCCTGCACTCTACTCTCAAATGCTCATAGCCCATGTTTTTCTTTTAATGTGAGGTACCAAGTTTCACACCTGTGTGAAACACCAGCAAAATTATAGTTTTGTATATTTTCATCTTTATTTTTTCTGTTAAAATGGAAAGACGGAGTATCCTGAACTGAATGTTATTCCCTAAATTTAATCTGCACTGAACACCTTCATGCATAAAATTCTGATATGTGAACTTTTCAATGATGTGGGGTTTAAACTTCAAGTACTGCCCAGGATGGAGAGAGTTTAAATATTACCCTTAAATGCATTCACAACCACTGTGCAGTACACCAAGGCTGACAGGATCTAGAAAATTAAACGTCTGACAGTGTGCCAAGGTCAGCATTGAGGGGTCAATAGTCATTTAGGTACTGTTAATTTCTAGGTTTTATTATAATTTAGACATTGAAAAATTTATACTATCTGATTGATTATAATGGACATCTCTGTCATGAGCACAACTTCCTTTATTAACCTCAACTACATTCACACATGAAATTAATAAATATTAATTTTCTAACATTTAATCTAAATAACTGTTTAATAAAATAAAAGTGTTGCTAATTTTGTCAGATTTAACCTACTTCATTTTTCATTGAAAACAGTCCACAGTGTTGGGGAAGACTGTCTCAGAATTAACAGAACAACAGCCAGAGGTAACATTCTGAGGGTATTTATTTTGCAGTGTGAGTGTCAAGTAGAGCAAATGACAGAAATTATCATAGTACTCATATTAACATTTATTTTGGGGGCACAGTATTTGGTTGTATTTATCATAAATTTCCTATTTAGGGCACCACTTTACTTAGGTTGCACTGGTGTACGTTGTAACAGTGAACATATAAACTTTGAATTATCAAATATTGTATGGTGATGATACAAAACTTTATGCATGTTTAGAACACATGGTAGTAAGTTTTGTAGAAAGGTCTGCTGAGAGTTCATTACTGCATCAATATGGCCTATGTACTAAATTATTTGGTCTTATTTGGTGACCCATTCATGGCATTAAGATACATTGGAATCATACATGCAATACTGTAGTCATAACCCATCAATAAACAAAAGAAAACATGATTTGGTGGCATGGGTGCAGGTGTAATGGGAAATACTGGCTGCTTGAGAACTGAGGACACTTGGGTCATATCAGTCACTGACTTGTAATGGTCAAAGTTACAAGAATCAAGACCTAGACATCCTGCCAAACCGTAGGTTGAAGGTGTTTTATTGTTTTTACAGTGGAGTTATCTGTACTGTACATAAAGTTTATGTACATGTTAACTTTTTTTTGTATTTGTTTAAATAAATGAAGGGTTCAGACAGAGGATTCAGGTCTTTTGGGATATGAAGCTGTGTTCCTGGGCTAGTGGTTCCTGAAATTTCAAAAACATGCAGCAAAGTCCTGGAAAAATCAGAAAACACTAACTCAGCACCAAAATGTTGCAACCCAGAGGAGCTGAACGCTTTGAAACACTTCACAGAACCTCAAATTGTGAATGTGTTCAGACTGTAAAAAGTTATGTTTGGGAAGGACATGTTTTTGTGTTTCGTCCAATCCATGTTCCTACAGAAAAGAGACGGGCCATGGCAAATCTTCTATTGGTCTGAGTGCTTCTTTTCAGGATGCATCATAATGTAAACCAAAATCAGTATGTAGAGACCATGGCAGGTACCAATTCAAGGGTTCCCTTTGGTGTAGGAACACCAGACTACACGTGAGACATGCAGTGCACATTATTTTCTTTAAATTTGTTTGCTAATAAAAGTCGCTGTAGTTCTCATTTAAGATTGTTGTGTGCTGCCACTCTGTCTGTCATGAAATATGTTTACACTCACAGCCAAGTGCCTGGAGAGCAAAAACATTTCACCTCTAGGCTAGTAGCCACTGTGTTTCAAACTGGGGTGATTGGTGGGGACAAGGATCCAAGATTCCTTACCAAGAGATAAAATGTATAAATGACTAAATTACATTTCGTGCCATTTATTTAATTAAATTTAGCCATTCTTGTAAACACAGTGAATGGATGACGAGCAACCAGGACACATCAATACACACATCCTCCTTGTTCTGCAGCTGATCAGGTAGAATTAAGGAAATTAAAATGTGTGTGGCTATTAGCATTATGCATGTCCTACGCCCAACAATTTAACATAAAACTAAACTACGATTCTTTGATCTTTAGTCCATTTAAATTTAAGATAACTTTTCTTATGAAAATGTTTTCAAGTAAATGCTGATAAATCTAAGTATGCAGTCATGTCTTGAGAATCCAGGACAAAGTCACAACATACATTGATAATAGTTCCTTTGAAAGGGTGGAACAGTTCAAATGTATGGGAACAACCTTGATGTATCAAAATTCTATTCAGGAAGAAATTAAGAACAGATTGAAGTCAGGGAATACTTGCTATTATTTGGCGCAGAATCTTTTGTCTTCCAGTTTGCTATCTAAAAATATAAAGATTGAGCTATACAGTACTATAATTTTGCCTGTTGTTTTGTATGGGTGTGAAACATGGTCGCTTACATTGAGGGAGGAAAGTAGGCTGAGGGTGTTTGAGAATAGAGTGTTGAGGAGAATATTCAGGCCTCAGACGGACGAGGTAACAGGGGAGTGGAAAAAACTACATAAAGGAGAACTTAATGATATGTACTCTTCACCAAATATTATTCGGGTGACCAAATATAGAACAATGAAATGGGCGGGACATGTAGCACATATGGGGAGAGGAGAGGTGAATACAGGGTTTCGGTGGGGAAACCTGAGGGAAAGAGACCACTTGGAAGACCCAGGCATAGATGGGAGGATAATATTAAGATGGATCTGCAGGAAGTGGAATGTGAGGGCATGGACTGGATTGATCTGGCTCAGGATACGGACAGTTGGCTGGCACTTGTAAACGCGGTAACGAACCTTCGGGTTCCATAAAATGCAGAGAATTTCTTGCCTAGCTGAGAACCGGTTACCTTCTCAAGATGTACTCTGCTCCAAGGAGTAAGTAAGCGCCAGACAGGCCACAGATGACATAATGCAGCACTTGCTATGTGCGTGCTGGATAACTAAGGCTACAGACACACACTCACAATATTTAACACTTACTGATTTTCCACGTAAAAATGGGCACGCCAGCGCGCTTCAGTGTTACATCTATAAGTACATTGTCTCTCTTGTACTTCTAATCCTTGGCGGAACATGTAATAACCACGTTTAGAGTGACGCTCTGCTAGCAACGTGCTCTTCAGAGAGAAAGCCGTGCAGCAGCACAAGTCACACTGAGTAAGGGCTGTGATGGCGTTCGGCCGTAAAATGGTAGCGTCAGGACAAGATCTGTTTGTTGTCTTATCACAAACAGTACACATCACTTGCTGCATTGGCCAGCTCCTGTGAGTCGACAGCCTGTCGTGATGGCCACATTCTTAAGCAGCTGGCAAATACACAATATTTAGGGCGATGCCGACCTTCTTTAACGTGGCCACCTTCTTGTCTTATACCTCGGCTACATTTGTACAAGCGGTAAAGACGCTGTTTTATTCAGTGAATGTAGGCTCGGCAGGCTACTGTCCTCCGCTCAGCAGCAATAAAGTTTACGGATATAGCTAACTCTGCAGTTTCGGCAAATAGTTCACAGGACGCAACCACGTCACATTCGGTTCTACCCCTAACCTTCTCCGCGCTCATCAGCTTAGCTAAATGAAACAGATGATAATTCCCCTAGGTGCTGCCGGTTTTGGTACTAATTTGTCCGCCCCCCAAACCATACGTCGCATTACAACCAAAGTCTTCTTACACTAACAGCTCCCTTTTCTAATTCTTTGCTTCTCACCCGCAAGGAACGTTTCCCGCCCCCCCCCCCCCGATCCCTTTTCGAAAATGGGGGCACGATACATGCTGGACGTGAAGTACAATGCGTCATGAGTTCAGAAAATATTTGCACGTATTTTAAATGATTTTGACATTTTTAATTGTGTGCAATGTGCTCAAAATTCGTTTACGAACTCCACACAACGCACAGTTACACACACATTTAAAGGTACGGCCTTTCAAAACTCCTACATGTTTCGGCACATTTGTGACATCCTCAGGGAATTTATGCAATAAATTTACAACTTGCTTCTATATAACACATTACATTCGTAATATTCATTGTACGTAGAATTCAGCAGCTAAATTAAAAGTTCAGGGTGGTTCATATATCAACATAACACATTATAAAAGCACCACAAACACATCATATTAATTTTTGCAGTTGATGTAAATTATACAAAGTCACAGTGGATGTTTAAAATTCTGTGTTCATTATATTTTTGCGGCACTCGCCCGTGTGTACAAACATCTGGTGTAGTGTTCGATCCGTTATGGATCGTGTCTCTGTATTACCTGACGCGTAGTGTATGTAGACACCTCCTACAAATAAACTACAGGGCAAGTAATAGGATACAGGACGGCACGGGTGTGCGGGAACATGCAGGAGTACCGAAAGCAACATTTTCTGCTTTCGTTTCCCGTAATTTAGAATTCTTTAATGTCAGAGTGCAGCTAATCGCACGACCGGCGCGTTGCCGTCTTTAACTATACAGAAGGTACTCAGTCTCTTAGGCCTCACATTGGACAGTCATGTATGTTACACAATGACACCGGACTTTCAATATGCAACTTGTTCTTACTGCTGAGGAGAAGAGCTGAAAATAAAACTTTCAAAATCGTGTTTATTATATCTCGCCTCGAATCGAACTTGCTTAGGAAAGTTAGGCTACAAAACATGCAGTCTGACGGGATGTTACCTTCTGCAACAGCCAGTGAAGAATTCACTGTAGTACTGCCATGAGCATCATCATCATCATCGTCGTCGTCGTCGTCGTCGTCGTCGTCGTCGTCGTCGTCGTCGTCGTCGTCATTATCATAGTTATCGCAATTAGAAACTTGCTGCACTACCCAGTGTTTCATTTACAAGTTAGTCAGGATGTACGAAAAGAAACTGAAAGAAATAACCACTTGCAATACCTAGTCATAGATAAGAGGATAACATTAAGATTTAATGGATCAGGTTAGGGACAAGTTGCAAGTTCGTGTGATAAGAGTAATGAGCATTTGAGCTCATAGAATGCAGAGACTTTCTTGGTTAGCTGGGGAACTATCACTCTCAAGAAGGCTCTGTTCCATGGACTAGGATGTTATCTAGCTAGATTCTGCAAAGTGAAGCATACAACGGAAAGTGTGCTAGACGGAAGGTGCGAAAGTGGCAATTACGAGGGGGTGCTGATAAATCCTTAGCCCGACCAGGATGGAAACAAGCTACAGCGACCAAACTTGGGATTTATTCAACATACTCCCCACGAAGCTCAGTACACTTCTTAGCCGGTTGCTCTAACCTTTGCAACCAACTCAAAAAGAAAAAAAATTCAGAAGGTTTTCCGTCCAACCCGGTCTCCGCGGCAGCAATGACCTCCGCGTCGAACGAAAAATGGCGACCTTTCAATTGTTTTCAGTCCAGGGAACAGGTGGTAATCCGACGGGCCCGGATCCGGAGAATAGGGTGGGTGATCAAGGCGCTGGAAGCCCAGGTAGGCCAGTTTCTTCTGGGTTGCAAGTGCCCGTCGAGCCGGGGCAATGTCGTGCAAGAACAAGATCCCCTTGGTGACCTTCCCGCGACGTTTTTCCTTCAAAATGTCCTTCAATTCCACCAGCAGAGATGAGTAACACTCCGCGTTGATAGTTTGGTCCTTTGGAAGATAATCAATGAGGAATGTGCCATCTTGATCCCAAAAAATCGAGGCGAGAACTTTTCCAGCGGAGTTTTGCACTCGGAATATTTTGGGGCGGGGTGAGCAGTTATGCTGCTACCCCATTGATTGTTGCTGTGTCTCCGGGTCATAGTGATATAACCAGGTTTCGTCCATGGTCACCATTCGCGCCCGACAGGAAATCATTGGATCGCGCCGAAAAAATCCCAAAAGTTGCTCAGACGATTGGCGCAGTTGACGTGCTTGATCCACGTTCAGGCAATTCGGGACCCACTTCGCGAAGAGCTTCCGCATGTCCAAATGTTCATGAATGATGGACCAAACTCACTCACGTGAGATGTCGAGTTGCTCAGCTATTGATTTAGCCGAAATCCGGCGTTCTTCCATGATTAGTTCGTGAATATGATCAATAATCTCCGGGGTGGTCACTGTTTTGGGTCGTCTAGGACGAGGCGCATCACAGGTGGAAAAATCACCACGTTTAAACTGGGCCACCCAGTTCTTGACGGTGGGGTACGAAGGTGCATGTTCCCATAATGTTTCTGTCAGAATGGCGTGAATTTCCTTCGGCGCCTTGTATTGCAGGAAAAAAAAACTTGATGACAGCTCGCGTCTGGATGTTACTGAAATCGCGCGGGTCGCCTGACATGCTTCCTTTCAGCCTCCGTAACAAGAAAAGACTTGCAATTCGGCACATGAACAGACGCCTCTTTCAAAAGACATTATCGATTCCGTTCTACGATACAGGGAAGTAGGTCGGGCTAAGGACTTATCAGCATCCCCTCGTAATACGCAAACACATATGGAAAGTGAAGAACACATAAAATAATAATAACAATAATAATAATAATGTATTATAAAATTTACTATGACAGGTCCATAGCAACTGATCTGTCCATAACAGCCGACCGGATATAGTTATGCTTGAGAGAAAAAAAAACCATTTAACAGACGTAGCGATTCCTAACAGCCAAACATCCACAGCAACATCATCGAGAAGCTCCAGAAGTATACAGATATAAAGAAGACAGGCAATGTATATATAACCTAACATTGAGGCGCGTCAGTGCAACTATTGTTGCAGAGCACAAGCAATACTTACTAGGCTTACATGTTCTGAACGTGTGTTTGTAGCCTTAGGTACCCGGCATGCAATGTGCATGCGCCATATTGTCTTCTGTTGTGTGTCGGCTCTACAATACTTTTCAACGTTATCACAGAAAGGGCACAATACTCGAAAAAAAAAATAGTATTGAACATGAAATGTGAGTTTTGATTTTCTCTACAACTTTCGTCTGGGACGTTTCTCATTCTAAGAAGAAGTGAGCGAGATACTGTCACAATGTACATACAGCATTATATAAAGTATCCGCAATTATTGTCGGTTTTAATGAATCTTGAATTATCTCGACGGATTTTCGAAAAACACCCAAATATCAAATTTCATGAAATATCCGTCTAGTGGGACGCTGAGTTGTTCCATGTGGACAGACGGACAGACATGACAAAATAATAATTGCTTTTTCGCAATTTTGTGAACGCGCCGACAAAGGAGAGCAAACAAGAAAAAAGCAACTGAACTCGCTCTATATAGCACCAATAAAGCAACTGAACTCGCCCTATATAGCACCAATAAAGCAATTGAACTCGCCCTATATAGCACCAATAAAGCAACTGAACTCGCCCTATATAGCACCAATAAAGCAACTGAACTCGCCCTACATAGCACCAATAAAGCAACT
>JGI20166J26741_11596140_pt1 | contig 11719 bp, 9 predicted proteins | sample TergutCu122P5_FD_26741 | JGI IMG/M metagenome (IMG submission 26741) | reverse complement strand
TCCCGCGTCCCGAAGATGTCACTTTGGGACAAATGATGGGAATCATCGACGGACCGGCCCAACCGCAAAAGCGGATCGTCGAATCGAATTCCGAGTCGCAGGCTTCCCGGATTCTCAATGAAGTCTGGGAAATCGCAGACCACAAGAGACATGATTATCTCAACAACATCACGTTTGCAGATTTGGTCAAGAAATGTTACCCCAACCACACGGCCGGCCAGGGGGATTCGCACCAAAACCCTAACCATGCCAATCCGCACAATTATTCATCGGGTGGAGTCGGACTTGGCAATATCAATACCCCCACTCACCCTGTGACAACGCACCCGATTGTTCCGCCGGCCATGCCGCATTCGCCGACGCATCAATAGGAAGTGAAAAGTGAAAAACGAATAGTTAAAAACTAAAAGTGAAAGGTAAACTTTTTTTTCAATTTTTCACTTTTAGTTTTAACTTTTCACTTTCTTTGCTATTCGGCGGCAAACTCAGCCGTCTTGGGCGGCAAATCGCCACGGTGCTGCGTTTGGATTTTCTCCTTGTATTTCTTGATCTGTTGTTCCACTTTATGGATCACCTGGTCAACACATCCGTAAAGATCAGGCGATTGGTAACTCGCCATGAAATCGTGTTTGTGTTCCGCGGAAACATTAAGGTCCACCAGTGGTTCGTCCGCTTTTTTAAGATCGACAATCACGGAAATTTGCGTAAGACGTTCAAAATAACGCCCCAGCTTTTCCACTTTGGCGATGATCTTTGCTTCGGTCGCTTCACTAATGCTGCCATGACGTGTCGAGACATTGATTTGCACGATTCGACTCCTCGTTTCTACTCTTGTTGAAGGAAGCGCGTCCTGCAACGCAGGGTGTTATGAAATAAACATCAGTAAAAAACTAAAAATTGGATTCGTTTTTTCAACTCTTCACTTTATAGCTTTTCACTTCCATTATACCATTTTTCCGCCTAAAAGTTCCAGAGGAGAAAGACTCCCGGTCAAAAAAGAGAAAATTTTGATTTTTTCATGCCCCCAACGTAGCCCAATGGCCGGAAACAGATCGCAGTACGTTGCGTTCCCGGCTGCCATTCACAAAATGAGTTTTTTTTGGGGAAAAATCATGAGACAATTCGTGATTTTTCAAGAAAAGCCCCTTTTTTTCTCTTAGTGGTTTGACTCTTTGCGGCAACTCATTTACAATGTCTGATAGCTGTGATGCGGTATGCGCAGAGATGTGATTTCGCGGAACGGTTTTGCTCCTGATTGAACAATTCCCCCATTAGATTTTAATAGAGGTGAGGTGACGTAATGAGTCCTCTTTTTGCCTTTGGCGGCATGTCAAACCCGATTGTTTATGTCATGTTGGCCATGGTTGCCTTTTTGCTCTTTGGCAACCGGCTCCCCAGTGTGATGCGATCACTTGGCCGAAGCGTTACGGAATTCAAAAAAGGTGTGGCCGGCATTGAAGACGAGATCAATGATTCCATGACGAATTCGGAAAAAACGTCTTCCAATCAAAACAACACGGAAAATCGCGGTTAGTTTTTGACAAGCGATTTGGTGTGTGTTATACGCAGTGTCATAAAAATGCTTTTCGATTGTGCCCTTGGTGTATTCTTTGGCTTTCGTCGAAAAGTATCACGCAATGTTTGGGAAATGGCAGCCGGAAGCGTAACAAAGTGAAGCGACCGGATCGAATGCCGGAATAATCCGGTCACTGCGCTACGCTTCGTTCCCGGCTGCCATTGGAAAGCCACGTTTGTTCTTGCGGAGTTATTTCCTGGCATTTGGGAATTTTCAATCATGCAGCCGACAGCGATTTTTATTCTTTTGATCGTGGGAGTGATTCTGTTCGGGGGCAGGCTTCCCGAAATCGCGAGAAGCATCGGAAAAGGTCTGCTCGAATTTCAGCGCGGCATGAACGAATGGGGCAACGAAGCGAAAAAAACGATTTTTGAAGAGTCGGACGCGAATGCCAAGTCCGCTTCCGAGCCGGTTCCGTCCCCGAAACCGGACATTCAGGAAACGTCAGCCCCGAAGTTTGAACCGCCGGCCGAGTAACGTGTTGTGGAACAAGCTCCGTGTTAAAATCTTCTGACCCAAAATTCGGCGGTTCCGTGTTGATGTTTCTCACAGGGTATCCGTTCACGCACAATAAGGAGATTTTCACCAAAAATCTCTTGACAAAACACACAGTCGCTTCGTGGTAAAAAAACAAAATCGTGAACGATTACCTCACGGGTATATTTCTTTTGTCAACAGTAATTTCAACAAGGATCAAGATGATCAAATCCCGAAGTACGACAATTCTTACCGTGCGTCGCGGCGATGCAGTGGCGATCGGAGGTGACGGCCAGGTGACGCTTGGCAGTTCGGTCATGAAAGCGGATGCCAATAAAATCCGCAAGCTCCTCGACGGTAAAGTCATCACCGGGTTTGCCGGCTCGACCGCCGACGCTTTCGCCCTTCTCGAACGCTTTGAAGCCAAATTGAAAGATTACCCGTCGAACGTGACGCGCGCCGCGACGGAACTCGCCAAGGAATGGCGGACGGACCGCGTTTTACGGCGTCTTGAAGCGATGATGATCGTCGTCGACGGCAAACAGACGTTTTTGCTGACCGGCAACGGCGACGTGATTCAGCCGACCGACGGCGTGCTGGCGATCGGCTCCGGTGGCAATTACGCGATGGCTGCCGCCAAAGCGCTTGTGCGGAACACGAATCTTTCCGCGTCCGAAATCGTGCGGGCGTCGCTTGCCATTGCGTCCGAAATCGACATTTACACGAACGACAATATTGTGCTGGAGGAACTTCCGTGCATCAAATGACGCCGAGGGAAATCGTCAGGGAACTCGACCGTTTTATCGTGGGACAAAACGACGCCAAGCGATCGGTGGCGATCGCCGTCCGGAACCGCTGGCGGAGGCAGAATGTTGATCCGGCGATGCGGGAGGAAATCGCGCCGAAAAATATCCTGATGATCGGGCCGACCGGCGTCGGGAAAACCGAAATCGCAAGGCGTCTGGCAACGCTCACCGGCGCGCCGTTCATCAAAGTGGAAGCGACCAAGTACACCGAAGTCGGTTATTACGGACGTGACGTGGAAAGCATGATTCGTGAACTGGTTGAAAACGCAATCGGATTGGTGCGTGCCAAAGAACAGGAAAAAATCACCGAAGAAGCGAACCGCCGCGTCGTCGAACGATTGGTCGATCTGCTGTTTGCCGCACGACAGGCCGCCGCTTCGAAGTCAAAACCTGCGACAACGGTAAAAACAACGGAAACCACTCCGGCGGAAAGTTTGTCGGCATTTCAAAACGATTCCGGTGAAAACGCTTCCCGGGATAACATGCCGATGCCCGATTTTTCGCAGATTTTTCGTAACTTGCCCGAAGGGTTTCCGCATTTCATGATTCCCGGCATGACGCCGCCGACGCATGTCCAGACCGCCGCCGACGATCTTGCCCAGGAACAGTCCTGCGATAAAGACGAGATACGGCGTCAACTGATTGCCGGCGAACTCGAATCGGAAACGGTGACGATTTCCATCGAATCGAAAGCAAGCGGAATGCCGATGATGATGGGAATCGGCGGCGACATGGACAATTTGCAGGACATGATCGAAAAAATCATGCCGAAACGTTCGGCAAAACGGGAAATGACCGTCCGCGAAGCCCGGATCGTTTTGTTCGAACAGGAATGTGAAAACCTGATCAACAAGGACAAGGTCGATGCGGAAGCGGTCGAACTTGCCGAAAACACCGGCATCATTTTCATCGACGAGATCGACAAGATCGTCGCCAGCGAAAGGTCAAGCGGTGCCGACGTTTCCCGGCAGGGCGTTCAACGCGATTTGCTGCCGATCGTCGAAGGGACGACGGTGCAGACACGTTACGGTTACGTCAAAACGGATCACATCCTGTTCATCGCCGCCGGGGCGTTTCATAAAGTCCGGCCCAGCGACCTGATGCCGGAATTACAGGGACGTTTTCCGATTCGCGTCGAATTGCAGGACCTGACGCGGGATGATTTCGTCCGCATTTTGACGGAACCGCGGGGCGCACTCACCAAACAATACACGTCGCTGATGAAAACCGAAGGGGTTGACCTTGTTTTTGAAGACGATGCGATTGAAAAGCTCGCAAGTTACGCGTTCGAGGTCAACCAGACGTCGCAAAACATCGGGGCGAGGCGTCTTGCGACGATCATGGAAAAGCTGCTCGAAGAACTCAGTTTTGAAGCCCCCGACATGAAAATGGGACGTGTCGCCGTCAACGCGGTTTACGTTGCCAAACGCCTTGAAAAAATCACGCAGGACGAAGACCTGAACAAATTCATTTTGTGATCCAATATTGCCGGTCTTGTAAGTATTCGGCCTTAATCAGGGCACGGAGCGTAAACGAGTGCCCTGGAAAATTTTCAGCAAGAAACCGGAGCCGCGACAGTTATGGAGCGGTTTTTCCAGTTCGACCGCTCGTTGACACTCGCGGCTCTGATTTGGGCACTCGCTTACGCTTCGTGCTCTGATTTCTATTTTGATGAACAACTTTAATGAAGGAATGCATGATGAGAACACTGCTTGTTTCCCTTTTGGCATTGGTTTTGATGTCCGTGAGCGTCATGGCACAGGTGACCTGTCCCGTTGAAAAGGAACTCGGTTTCCAATCGCTTTTCAATGGAAAAAATCTGGACGGTTGGCTTGATCCGCATGATCAGTATTATGCCGCCGACGGCATGATCGTCTGCAAACCCAAAGGAGGCGGTAATTTGTTTACGAAAGATCGTTTTGCGAATTTCATCTTCCGCTTCGATTTCAAATTGGGGCCGAATGCCAACAGCGGCGTTTCGATCCGCACGGAGACCGAAGGCGATCCGTCTTTCACCGTCGGTGCGGAAATCCAGATTCTCGACGATTCGGGGGACGAATACAAGGACCTGCATGATTATCAGTATCACGGTTCGTTATACGGGGTCGTTCCGGCCAAACGCGGCTCGCTGAAACCGGTCGGCGAATGGAACACCGAAGAAATTCTCTGTGACGGCACGCATGTCAAAGTGACGGTCAACGGCCAGATCGTCGTCGATGCCAAAACGGACGAAATCAAGGAATATCCGGACCACAGGGAACATCAGGGTTTGCTGAAAAAAGAGGGACATCTCGCTTTTCTCGGACACGACACCGACCTGAAATTCCGTAATCTCCGAATTCTCCCGCTGAAGGAGGAAGGGGATTCAAAAGCCGTTTTGGAAAAAGAAAAGGAATTGACAAAAAACGCTGAAAAAGGCGATAAAAGCGACAAGTAAAACATGTGGCTGCTGACCTCCCCCGTCTCGTTACTGGCACTTGCCGCGATACCGGTTTTGATCGGGATTTATCTCTTTCGAACCCGGTCGAGACGGTATGTGGTTTCGAGTCTGTTTCTCTGGGCCGATCAGCAACAGTCGAGACAAGGGGGACGACGACTCGACAAGTTGCAAACGCCGCTGACGCTTTTTCTTGAAGCGTTGATTCTTGCCTTGATCGCGATTGCCGCCGCCGGGCCGAATCTTCGCGACCGGGCGGCGTCGCATCCGACGGTGGTCGTGCTTGACGCTTCGTATTCGATGAGTGCCGGTTTTGACGGGGACACGCCGCAAAAACGCGCTCTTGACGATCTCGCAAAATTTTTACGGTCGTCGGAACCGTTCCCGGTGCAATTCGTTTTGGCCGGAACGGAAACGGAAACGATTTCCGGACGTGCGACCTCGGCACCGGAAGCAATACGAATGCTCGACCAATGGCATTGCAACGCTCCGGCCGCCGTGCTCGACTCCGCCATCGGTTTGGCTTCCAACTTGTCGGTTGCCGACGTCAAAATTCTCGTGATCACCGACCAGCCGCCGAAAGTCGGAATCCCCGTCGGAAAAATCGAATGGCGCGCTTATGGAAAACCGCTCGACAACATCGCCCTCACGGGAGCAAGCCGCGTTTTTCAAGGCGAAAAAGACAAACTCCTCATCGAAGCGACGAATTTTTCGCCGAAAGCCCAAACACTGCAACTCCAGCTTACGAACATTTCGGGCGGTGCTCCAGTAGAGCGTATCCGTATGGTTGGAGATGCTATTTCAACCAAGGAGCGACCAACGGGAGCGGAAAAACTCCAGACCAATTCCTCATTTGTTCTAAAAGATATTAACGAACCGATTGAGGCGCAAACGACGCTTCGTTATCATGTCACCCTCCCTGACGGCGTCCGGGACGTGCAGACCCAATTGGCAAACGATTCGCTTTTGATCGATAACACCGCCCGTTTGCTGCCGCCGGACCGCCGGCCGGTCCGGGTTTCCATCCGCGACCTGTCCGACTCTGTTGCGATCCCGCTGAAACGGGGGTTAGCCGCCACCGGAATCGCGAAATTCGACGACACGAATCCCGAAATCTGTTTCACATCGGGACATTTTTCCGAAACGGAGCAACCAGTGCCTGATTTGCCCCCCGGTTGCTGGACGATGCGGTTTTACACGGAAATTCCGGACAATCAGGCGGAAGCGTTCGTCGGACCGTTTATTATCGATAAAACGCACCCCATTATGGAAGGGCTTTCTCTGGAAGGGATCGTTTGGACCGCCGGAACAAATCAGCCCCTCCCCGGTTATTCGATGCTGGCCGTTGGAAACACGCCGCTTTTGTCGGAGCAAAACCGTCCCGACCGGACGAAGAGTTTCCATCTCCAATGGCGTCCCGATTTATCGACGCTTGCCATGTCGCCGGGCTGGCCAATCCTGTTTTGGAATATCCTGCAATACCGGGCCGAACATTCCCCCGGCATCCGGATCAATAACATCCGGCTCGGCACATCGGCGATTTTCAATCCGTTTCCCGGAGACGACCGGGTGCAAATCGTCACTCCGGGCGGAGCGACGCGCACCATGACCGTCCGCACCGACCGGCTGAGCATTCCGGCGGACGAAGTCGGCGTTTACACGATCAAGGCACCTTCCGGCGAATACCGTTTTTCGTCACTGCCACCCGCGTCGGAAGAGTCAGACCTGACCCAGGCGGTTACCGGAGTCTGGGGCGGTTGGCTTGATCAGGAAACCCTCCGAACCGATTACAAAAACATGCTCTGGCTCCCTCTTTTGATTGCTTCCGTGTTATTATTCTTGCATCTTGTGATAATTGCGCGAAACCGTTTCAAAAATCCGTTGCCCATTGCCCCATCCGCCGATTTTGAACATCAATCTGCGATTGATCGCTAAAATCGAATCGCCGTTCCACCAATCACCGCACTTGTTTTTGTTGATACAATCCATTTTTTCGACATAACTGAATTTAGTTTGATTTAATCCTTGGTGGAAATAAAATTTTTTGGTCCGGCTATTTCCAGAAATTTCGTCATTTTCTTACTGGAAATGTGGATTTGGTGTGATTATCATATTAACGTAACGTTGAACTCGAAAAAATATGATTTGAGTTTACAATATCAAAAAAACTTATCCCCAAATCTAAAAGCTGCTGATCGATTCTTTCCTGTGAGGAGTGATATGAAAAACCGCCGCTATCGAATGCTTTTTGCCCTGCTGTTTGTTGCAGCTGTGACAGTGACCGGAGTCAAGGGGGCCGACACACAAGTCGCACTCGACACCTATACACAAAAAGACGGCACCACTTATTTTGCGTTAGGATTGCAAGCCCCTGAACTTCAGGAGAAGCCGACCGCTTATGACATCGCCATTCTTGTCGATACTTCGGCGACACAGACCGGAGAATATCGCACGGCTTCGCTGGATGCCGTTGAACAAACGGTTGCGGCGTTGCCGGAAGGGGCGCGAGTCCAAATTTTCAGCATGGACGTGGATACGGCTTCGCTGACCAGGGGTTTTGTCAGCGTTAAAGACAAGGCGGCTGTTGATCAGGCGATGCAGGCATTAAAATCGGTGACGCCGCTCGGTGCGACCGATCTTGTCGGCGGTTTGAAACAGGCGGTGGCGTCGTTTGACGAATCAAGCCAGGCGGAACCGGCCATTCTTTTGATCGGGAGCGGGAGCAGTGCCGGAAAATTGATTGATGCTGCGGCGGCAAATGAAATCGTCCTTGCATTGCAAACCAAACGGATTCCGGTCGATGCTTATGTGGTCGGCGAAAATCCGGATTATCTTTTGCTGGGGCAATTGGCCAATCATTCGGGCGGCGTGGTGGTTCCCGCCACGGAAGTCGCACAAAACCAGATCGGGGCGACGACGGCGGCGTTGTTGACCGCATCGGTTTACTGGGTTGAAGAAGCCGGCAAGTGGTTTCCGGCCGAAGTGAGCACCTACCCGGCCCCGATTCCTCCGATCCGTTCCGACCGTGAAACGATCATTTTGGGAAAATCGAACGCTCCGGTTGCAGCTTCCGAATTGAAGCTCAAGCTGGTCACGAAAGAAATGGAAGGCGATTGTGTTTGGTCGGCGACGCCGAACAAACCCAATGATACAAATGCCTATCTCCAAAAAGTTGTCGATCGGGCGGCTGCGGACCAGGGTTTTTCGCTTGCGACCGCCGGTCGGGGATTTCTCGCCATGCTGAACGACATGCATGTCACCTCGGAAATCGCCAAATCCGATCTCGTGCATGATCTTGCCGCCGACGGGGCGACCAACGAAGCGGCGGCGATTGCCGGCGGCATGATTTCCTCTTCGAAAGAAAATGAGTCGGAAGTTGAATCGCTTTCGGCGGCTTCGGAAATGCCGGTTGTCTCAGCGGCACCCCCGGTTTCCACGGCTTTCGTGGATCAGGTGGAAAAAAATCAATCGATGCTCAATGCCCAGATGACGAAAGAAGTGACATATGCCATCAGCCAGTCCAATAAAAAGCTGACGACGAACCCCGAAGAAGCGTTGCAGGACATTCGCCTGAAAATTCAGGAGGTCAAGCAATCGGCTGATTTGTCGGCGGACGTGCGAAATCGCCTTTTGGGGCAACTGGAAAATCAAGCCCGGGAAGCGAGCCGGAAGATTTATATTGCGGAACTGCAAAATCAACAGCAGCAAACAAAAATCGCCGCAGCGCAGGAACGACAGATTGCCCTCGACCGTGTCCAGAAGAATTCGGAGCGACTTCGTTCCGTGATGGAACGGTTTCATACCCTGATGGCGATTCATGATTATGAAAATGCCGAATTGACCGCCAAAAGCGTTCGGAATATCGCCGGGACATCAACCGCTCCGGCGATTGCGGAGGATGTCGCTTCCTGGAACAAAAACCTTTCACTGTACGAACAGTACAAAAGGTTAAGCGAAAAAGGAATGGTGGACATCACGTTGGGGCTTCACAAAATGAATGTGTTGCTTTCCGACGAAACCCCGCTCGTTTTTCCCGATCCTGAAGTTTGGGCGCTTCTTTCCGAATACCGGAAAGAGAAATACAAGTATTTCGCGATCGCTCCGGAAAAAGATGCGGAAAAGAGAATTTACAAAGCCCTTGAGTCGATCGTTACCGTGACATCTCCCGAAGGGGGAAAAGAATTGAGCGAGTATTTCAAAGATTGGAGCAAGGAATTCGATATCACGTTCTTCATTGTTAAAAAAGAGTTCGAAAAACTCAGCATCAGCGAAAATCCGACGGTGGAACTGAATGTTTCCGGAATCAGCATGCGTAATGCACTTTCACTTCTTCTCAAGCAAATCTCGGAAGGAAATGATGTCACTTACACAGTCAAAAATGAAGTCCTCATGATTACCACAAAAGATGCCGCCGACCAGCAAATCATCAAAGTGTATCCGGTCGGTGACCTGGTTGTTCCGATTCAAAGCGGCATGATGGGCGGTATGATGGGAGGTGGCATGATGGGCGGCGGCATGGGAGGCATGGGAATGGGTGGAGGCATGATGGGAGGAGGCATGGGCGGCATGGGAGGAGGCATGGGCGGCATGGGAGGAGGCATGATGGGCGGCATGGGAGGAATGGGTGGCATGGGTGGTGGCGGCGGTTACGGCGGCGGTCGATATAACATTCCCGCTTACGAAAGCATGCTCCGTTACAATTACTTCATGCAGCAACAAATGCAAAACAATGGGGTCTACAGAGCCTACTCGATCATGGACGACACGATGAAGGATGACGACGCGGACAACGTGCCGCAAAAAAAAAACTGAGCCGGTAATATACGCAAGCCGGTTAGAAATTCCTGAAGCTGGAGACGGGAGCCCTGCAACGCAGGGTGGCGGCGAAAGGCCAAAGGCTGCCGCCCATACCGGCTACGGTATAGGGCCGGAACTTGATCAAATTGATATGAATCTGTTCAATGCCGCAGGTGTGGAACGGATTCTTGATTCTCTTTTTGAAAAATACTCCGTTTCCGACAAGGCGATTCAAGCGGCGACCCAACAATTGATGTCCGCAAAGAATTATCGTGCGGCAGCGAACTTGTTGTATGCCGCCATTCGCAATCATCAATCGCAACCCTGGATGTACGGGGCACTTCCCCTGATTCTCGAAGCGGACAAAGCCCCGGCGAAAGAACAGGAACGCGCCTTGCTTTCCTCCGCACCGTTCATGCTTTCCCCGGACGAACGTTTTGCGCTCGGGGGTTCCCTGGAACGGATCGGTGCCGACCGCCGCGCCTTGCAAATCTATCGCGAAGTCTGCAAAATGATGCCGAATATGGCGCAACCCTATCGGAACGCCATTCGTCTGGCGGAAAGTCTCGAAGACGAAAACGCTTTGAAAGAAATCACGCTTGACATTGCCGCACAAACGTGGAACGGCGATCTGATTCACGAGATTTGGCAACGCGGCTCGAATATCGCCAATGGACTTTTGGCGAAAATGAGAGCGGAAAACCGAAATGCCGAAGCCGACGCTTATGAAAAAGCATTGCGTGAAGCGATGCAGAGCGACTGTGTCGTTTCTTATGAATATGTCGGCGACGCGGAAGTCGCGATCTCCGTCAAAGAACCGGCCAATACAATTTGCTGGTTCGGCAATCCACGCACGCTTTCCGGCGGAATACTCGGAAAAAACCGGGGAGGTTCCGACCAGAAGAACGCCCAAAAAACAGGAAGTTACACTTGTCCCGTCGCTTTCAGCGGAAACTACGAAATCCTGATTGAGCGAATCTGGGGAAATGTGACCGCCAACAAAGTCAAGGTGACCGTTTCCACCCATTACGGGACCGATCACACGCGCAAAGAGGAAAGTTTTGTGACGCTTGATGATCACGGAATGGCACTGGTTCGTTTTGAACTGCAAAACGGCCGGCGAACGCAGTCGCTCAGTGAAACGGAACTTGCCGCTGCAATCAACGATGCCGTTCAGGTTCGTCGCGCTTCGGATTTGGCCAAAAATCTTGCCGGGCAATCCGGGCATGTGATGCAAAACACGGAAAATACACTGGCGAAAAACGGTGCAAGTTCTTCAGAAACCGGTCAACAAAGTTCCGTCGGCCAACCGGAACGCATTATTGTCCCTTCCGGTTCATCTCTTCCGACCGGTTCGTCCTCCGGACAAAGCGGCAGGTTTGTTCGCGTTTCTCCTGCGGCAAATTTTCAATCGGTGAAAAAGGTCACGACGTTCAATACGACAACCGGGGCGACCAGTGACACAACCTATTGTCCCTGACATAAGTTAAAAATTATAGATGCAATCATAAAATTTGAACCGCTTCCATGGCTGCCTGCTGCGCCGACATTGTTGATGCACACAAAATATACTCAAGCCGGTTGAAAATTCCGGAAGCTGGACACGGCAAGCCCTGCAACGCAGGG
>JGI20166J26741_11596029_pt1 | contig 11721 bp, 6 predicted proteins | sample TergutCu122P5_FD_26741 | JGI IMG/M metagenome (IMG submission 26741) | reverse complement strand
GGGGGGGGGGGGGTATGAACACCCCCCCTCGGTACGCCACTGTTCTGAGCAGCCTTCATTTGTGTTACATTCGTGCGATAACTTCGTGCCGAGGAGGTGAAACAGTGCTGTGTTGTCACATGTTTCAATTTAGCGAAGGAAAAGTGGGGCTGAGGAAAATGTTAGACACTTAGCAACGCTTGTGTGTTCGGCTGTATACTGCGTTCGCGAACGGAACTTACTGAAAAGCGGACGACTACAACTAGCCCACTCCGCTCTGTTGCTTAACTTTATTCCACCTCATACGTGTTGTTCTAATTTTGTTTTCATCCAGCCTTCACGACAGAATAAAAGGCGTACACTGGGATCATCTGTGGGCTATAGTATGTCGCGAATTATCAACCATATTTTTTAAATGTGGACTGGTTTCAAAAGATTAAGGCTATGGTCCAATGGTTGGAATTTGTAAACAATTAAGTTTACCAGTGAATAAATTGGGAAGTGTGTGAAAGGGAGTAGTAGTGGCCTGATTAAAGTACTGTCCCTGTATGTTCCTGCAAGAGCCGAGGAAAACCACGAAGAACCTCAAGATAGTCAGCACTCCGTCCGAGATTCGAACAGGGCGTCTCCTAAAGACAAGTCGCAAATATTATCCTTTGCGTCAGCTTGACTGATCAACAAAATGGCGCTTTTTTTTTTTTTCCATGGCGACATCAGCCCCTAGTGGATCAGGGACTCTTCATTATCAAGGCTTCACGATCACACTCGGTAGGACTCCTCAGGGCAAGTGACCAACTGATCACACAGACTTCTACCTGCCAATACACAACACTCACAACAGACAGACATCCATTAACCGAGTGGGATTCAAACCCATATTGCTAGCAACAGAGCAGCCACAGACCCATGCCTAAGACCCCATGGCCACTGGGATCCATCAACACACATGAGGGTTACATAAGAGTACGTGGTTTCTTTGTTGACTAACTAAGTAATGAGAATGACCCCCAGATGTGAAGTGAAAATGGGCCTATAATTTTTATGTTGCTTATCATATTTACTCACATTTTTACCTCAATCTCAATATATCCTCTTATAAATTTACAAGAACTTACACAGGCACTTCTTTATGTGTTGAACAAGAAATAAAAATATGGCATTCCTTGTGCTTATTTAAACACCATTCTACATAGACATACATATATAAAGGGGAGGTAAGGGCAGTAATGAGAAAATGGTAAAAACATTAATCCATTAAAAATTATGAAATGCTCATTACTCTTCACTATGTCCCTCTTACTTCCCTCTACAATCTATTAGCTCACCAGCAGCAATACCCCCAGTTCTCCCTTCCCTATATCCACAACTCTTATTACCACCTTCAGCTTAGTTTTCTACCTTGAAGATGAAGGCAACATGTTGTTCTGAAACGTTAGTACCTATCTACCAAAGTACATGGCATAACATACACAGACAACAGCATTCTTCAGTATGGCATTTACACTATGAGATGGCTGACCGTTGCTCGATTTCTTCCCCACTGATCAGGCCTGGAACCAATGCACTTTCCTGTGGAATGGCTAGGACCAGCCCTTCTTTACCAGGTAGAGCAGCCAGGGTATGAAGGTGACCACTTACCTCTATCTAGTAATGAAATTATGAATGCATGGAGCTGTGCCACAACTCTCCCACCCATATTCATAGCATTGTAATGAATTAAGTTCAGCAACACTTACCTTTCCAGAATTACAGATGTACTGTTGCAAAGTTAATGAACATTAAATGTGAACATGTAAAGAAGTACACAGGTAATGCATAGCTATATTTCCTTATTATCATACTTTAGCAGGACAGCTTGCTATCAGAACTGGTTTTGTTAAGCAAGTCCTTGAATACTGTAGGGTTGTTAGAGGAGAAAGTTTGTTGAACAGGAATAACTTCTAGGTTGGGTATGCAGTACAGTTCCATTAAATTAAAAGATATTTCAGTCACTCTCATTAGCCTGTATTGTCTTTGATTGGTCAGATTATAGTGTAGTGGGTTCAATTATGATCTGGCTCCATGCTGTCTAGGCTCATGGAGGCAGAATGCTTAAGAGGGAAATATCCTATATCCAAGAAACTACCAAATGTCTGATAGAATCCACAGTCTCAGAATTAATTCTGAGTAAGGATATCCCAACAGGCATAATGCAAAGATTTATATATTACTATATTATTTAATGATGCTGTGAGTATCTCAGACTATACAGCAGTGAATGATTCATTGATATGGAGTAATAAATTGGAAAAGTTGGAAGGAAAGACCATTAACAGATTTAAGGCATTTTTCTGGATGGACTCAGCAAAACCAAGCAAAACCTCAGGCAGGATATAATGTACAATAATTAATAATTTTCTGTGGCTGAATTTGTGGAAACAATATTCTGTGGGTGCAGTCATGGACAAAACAATTTACAGGATCGCATTTAGTCTTAGCAATACAGTGGATGCGGATGTTTCAAGACATGTAGAGTTTCATTCAATGGAGACACAAAAAAAAGACACTCGGTTAATACTATTAGGGATATGAATAAGAAAAAGAAACACAAAGACTGGAATGAAACTTCATATGCCTTGCATCCGTTATTTTTTGAGGGGCTTCATTATTTGTACTCCTCCCCAAAGAGGTCATGGCGTACGAAGATGAGAAGTGCACATGACATGCATGGGAAAGAGCAGAAATGCATAATGAGTTTGGAGTGAGTATCTGAAGGACAGGGGCCACTTTGAAGATGGCATAGATGGGAGGATATTATAATGGATCCTACTGAAATATGATATGAGGGGATGGTCTGGATTCATCTGGCTGAAGACAGAGAGAAGTGGTGGGCTCTAGTGAACATAGTAATAAACCTTCAAGTGCCAAAAAGGTAAAGTTACTGATTAGCTGAACAACTTTCAACTTCTCAAGAGGGACTATGCTCCAGGAAAGAAACTGCTTGTGGTTGCACTTACAGATGGATGGTACAGTAGCTAGTATTTTTAATACTTGTTATGTGTAGTATCTCAGCAGTCACATGTGACTATTATCTTAGGTACCTGGCAACAATGCAATTTGTGGGCAATGGATTCCTTAAAGCCCAGGGGTACCACAAGGGTCAACTGTTTGATCCAGTGCGCCCTGCAGAATCACTGACTCATCTGGTTAATGCAGTATTCAAGCGTCAGTTTGGCCTTAAAGTGAACTCTGCCACCTACATTAGGCCTGCTATCGCCTATATTCAGGTATTTCTAAATTACATAGTAAATTATACTTATAAGAACTTAAAAATATAGTAAAATTATTAACCGTGTGGATTTTTTTTAGTCACCTGAAGTTTTAAAATTAATATCATGCAACATCACGTTTTGGTGAAACCATTAGCCCTGTCTTCGGACTTGCTTCTGTAAGGTTAGTTTTCTAAGAGTGGAAAAATGCTGGGACCATAACAATTATAATTCTATAAGGTTCTGATGACGGTGTATCACACATAGCTTCATTAATTTGTGGACTATTTCCATAATATAAAATATTAAAATTAATTTAATTAATACAGCACTAGATTATGGGGGCAACATAGTGTCAGTTTAATCATATGACATTTAATACCTTAGATGAGTGACAAATTCCACAATTTTAACGAGTTTAGTTGTGACATACCATCATCAGAACCTTATAGAATAATATTATAAATATAGTCCCACATTTCTAATCTGTTCTGAGCTTTGTCCTTTATTTCCTAAGCCGTATGAGTAATGAATTCTTTGCAGAGCACTTAATATACTGCATGATGACAAATAGGAAAGGAAGTGGATGGACATTGTTGTTGCTTATTATGAATAACAATTTCAAAAATTACTTGGAAACTTGGAAGCATTAAGCAAAACCATGAAAACTTCAGGCACAATAATTAATCTGTTTCTGGGCCAAGAACAAACATGTGACCTTCAGAAAACAAAGCATAAAAACAGCTTTGTTCAGCTCAGTGTTCAGTCATTCCTGCAAATTCCTCGGTAGTGGCCTTGCTTCATAATTTGTAAGGCTAGTGTCACTTGGATTTAAGATTTGTTTGCAAGCAGGTTAAGCTAGACTGGGTATGTAGCTTGAATGGGGAAGACAATAAATGTTCACAAAATTCTGATAGGGAAACTTCTGGGAAAGTGGGCATTTGGAACACTGGAAGGAAGATGGGACGACAAATTAGTAAGGCTATTGCAAAAATATATTGTAAGGATAACAGGCATATGAAACCTGCCAGTGGCCACCGTTTGTATTAAAAGACATGAACCACCAGATCCTTTGGTCAGAGAGACATCTGGTAAATAAAAAACTGTCAGGTCCAGATTCACTGTCATAGAACAAGCACAAAACTACAGCAGCATCAGGAGAGCGGTCCAAATTTCACTGTTGTAGAACAAGGACAGAAGTACAGTAGTATTAGGAAACTTGTCCTTCTTTTGTCTGAAAATGTGCCAACCTGCATTGAATGTTGATACATGATAGCTTAATCAGCAAATTTATTGACTGCAAACTTCACAGCAAGGGTTCAAAGCCTGGTAGCTGTTTCAAGATTTTTCACCACCACAAACAGAGCTAGGAGAGGTTAGTCAGTGTAATGACTATGCCATGGACTGTATGACCAGGAGAGTTTGGGTTTGACACCTGGCAGAGGCAGAGGTTTTTGTTTCTCACCATATCCACAATCGTATTGTGGCCCATCAGCCTCTTATCCAATATGCAGCAGTGGCTCTTTCCCCAGCAGTAAAGTGACTGGGTCATGAAGTTAATCACTCATTTCCATCTAATACTGCAATATGATATTAAGCACACAAATTTAAAAGTGGCTGCACTGTAGAACATAAAATCTACTGATCCTAACCATGATATGTAGAATGCATGATGCTTTATATGTATGCTTCCAGTGTTTTCAAGGTGAAAAACTGTTTACCTATTTATATATCTCTATTTTACAGGAAGTGCTGAGGATGGGACAGAGCAAGGGTCTAAGCCTCTCACACCTTAGTTCATATGAAATTGAGAGCAAGTTGGCTGAGACACTTAATGGAGAGGTCATTGAGCCAATGCTGAGAGTGTGGCGAGCATATCAGTATGGAGTCAGGCACCCCCAGTGTGACCGTTATGTCATCTGTGCTGTGAACCAACATGATCCTTCAGCAAATCAGGGTGCCGGGCTTAGGCCAGGAATCACTAAACTTGGAAGGTTTGTGGCCAACATTGTACAGTAGAACGCCATTTATTGTTCCTCAGTTTCAGGTTTTCACCCAAATTAATATTCAGATTCCATGATCCAAATAAATAACTTCTGTGTTACATTTCTTCATTTAAATTTTCCTAGCATAGTGTTGAAATCCACTGCTCTAAAAATAAATTGTAATTGGGGGTGGGGGAGTGGGTTCACTGGCAATCATTCATTAATTGTTCCACCAGGGTGGATCATCTTACTCTGAAACCTCCTTTCCTGTCTCTGTTTCCATAGATGTGCCCCTTAAACCTGCTAACTAATTCTATGCTATTTGTTACAATTTTCCGCACTCTTCTACATCCAAATTTTGATTCCATATCCCAGAAAGAGGCAAGTCATATTTTCTATGTCATGTAAGTAGCGAACATAATTAACCCCTGAATTTCCTGAACAACAGAATTTGACTCAGTGACCTCTTGACCTATTCTCACAACATAACCTCCATTTTATTTTCATTTCTGAAGAACATACCTTCTAACTGACATTAATCTTTCCAGCATTACAGCATCATGGTTTCTCTCAAGTAACACAGGAACACAATTCTGGAAGCTCTACAGCGCTGCAACAGAAGACCACAACTGTCAGGTAAGGACATATCTAACCTCTCAACTTTCAATGTGGAATATCTGTGTCAAGCTAGTTAACATACAATGCACTTCAACCGTTACAAGCAAATGGATGTACTTTGTAATACAATGCATAAAGTTTGAGATTCTCATATCATTAATTACCTTCTGGGATGTAATGTTGTGTAATGAGGTCATTAGGTAAGAATTTTTCAAAGGAAATGCTGCCTCCATTTTCATAGCAAAAGACAGATGGAAATGGAGGCAGCAGATTCCTCCAAAACATTGATGTATACATGCCAATATATATGGCATCATATCACACAGACAAGTATCCTGAGTATTAAGTTCTCATTGTATTGCTGTCTATGATAAAATGAAGCTGACATGTCAATAAATTAAGCTACTGTCATCATCATCATCATTATTATTATTATAACCAACATCCTGAACACTGATGACAGTCATGAACAGTTGTGGAACAAATTGTTGCATTCATCTGCTGGCACTCTTCACATTCTGTATTTATTCACATACGGATAGAAAATTACACAAATCAGTGATGTATGATTACATAATATTTTGCCTCGAAGAGGTATGTAATATGTGAAAGTTGTTGCACCTGAAGTCTAGGATTTGTTACAAAACCTTACTTGTAATTTACATTGCACAAACAAATGTTTTACATAAAACTTTAAACCAACTGCCCATCACACCTGTTCCATGTGCCTGGTTCTCCTGGCTCATCAAATTATCATCTACATACTGAGTTTCATGTAAATTGATCACATATAAAAACAACACACATAATCAGCATTGTCAGGAACAAATAGTTGTTATTCATATCAGGAACCAGGGTAACAAAACTATGAATTTTGTCAGAGCTTAAATGTTGCATAGAAAGGTCAGTTAAACTTCATAACAGATAATGACCATTCACAGTTGAAAATAATGTGTCTAACCTATTAAATTTTCAGTTTTCCTTAGCATTTTAGTTTCATCTGTTACTCACAGATGGCAGGAGGTAAATTCTTTGTATCATATAGTTAGCATGTGGCAGTTTTGTGTTATTCATATATGGTTTGTTTCTATCCATTGGTATCCAGGTGCACACACTAACAGTCTATGAAAATGGCAGGTCTGAAGAGAGAACGCAAATTTCAAAGTCAACTTCAACACAGCAAGCCCCTTAGGTGTTCATATAATACGTTAACAAATAACATATTGGTTTCATTTCAGGTAAAGTATCCAGTGGACTGCTCTGACTACCATGCAGAAGATATAAAAGCAACAACTGAGTACGCCCATAGTGAACTCTAATGATCTCAAAATGTTACACTCAGCTCTGTGTCATACACAGGGCTCCATGAAGGTCATTCTACAAAGAAACAAAACACTGAAAAATGCATTCCTCATGAAATTTGTATCACTAACCCTTTGCTGCACTTAGCGCAGTACAGAATTAAATGTCCACCTACAGTATGTAACATTCTGAAGAGGGCATTTAAATTGACTGATAAGTAAAGATGAAAAACTGTCAGTGCTAGGTCTCAGAGATGGTGCTGAAATTTCATCTTTCAAAGATGTAAATATTGATAAACTGTATGTAGGACCTGGAATCAGGGTGAAGATGTGAATGAGTGAAGTATAAAGCGCAAATCTAACAGAGCACGGAGTTTCATTTTATGAGTGCATGGATGCAAAAGGAAGTGATGGAAATTATGCGTATCACTTACGTTATTTCAGATACTCCTGGAACATGTGTCTCATCACATCAATTGCAATTAATTGCCAGTTCCTTAAAGTAAACAGTCATCATCAAAACTAGTGCTGAGGTATTCTGACATTCTGCTAAAGGAAATGAATTTTTACTACTAATGGAAGCAATGTGATATTCTGTTGCTGAGCAAAAAGGAAGCAGCTACCCTAACACAGTAACCTGCACTAAAGTACACAAAAAATTGCAGTTGGTATTAAGTTTAAGGTACAAACTGATAAAGTTTAGATCTACGGCTGCCTAATGAACACCTGTAACAGCTGATGTGTCCGTGTAAAACAGCATTTCCTGATCCTTTTGTACCATAATTTGCCAATTTTATTTCTACATAACATTATAACATATTAAATGTCAATAATAAAATATAAATTTGTAAATGATCATATACGTCACTGCATATTAATATTGTTATGGCATCATGCACATATGAAATGTTTCCTGACACTACCTGAGAAGATGCAGCTGAAAATGGCAGTTCACATGTAATCCTCTACATAGCAAATTATTACTGCAACTACTTATATATTATGTATTTATTTATTTAATTACTTGTGGTGTATTGAGTGATCCTATCAGCACCTCAGAATGCACAGCATCTAATGGTAGGAATATTGTGAATAATGAACTGAGAAGGATAAAAGAGCAGTTGTGACCAAATCTGAAATAATATCCTCACACTTTCTGGAAGGAGTAAGAAATACAAAGTAAATTTCAGTCAAGACAGCCTGCCGGTAGAAGAAGATTTGAACTCAGCATCTCACAAATAAGAAGTGGAAGCACTGGTCACTTTCCCGTAACATTCAGTCTGACACACAAATTTTCTAATATTTCTCAAAAGTGTGAACTTCAAAGATAAGTACACAGTTTAGCCAATTACCTGTTTCAAGCTTTCATACCTAGACATTGAACACATTTTCATTATTATCTTGAAAGCACAAGCTACAGAATTAAATTCACCCTCAAAATCTGGAGGTTGGTGCAACCACTGCATTAATAAATGTAACTCATTTTAAAGTTCTCTTACTAATTACCAGGACATTAATTCTGACACTCACTGTCTTGAGTAGAATAACTGGTTATAAACAAATTTCATGATCGCTGAAGCTCGACAGTAATACACCTGAAAATAACCCAAGGGGAATGATAATGGAGCAGTTGGCTCAAAACAGTAGGTGAGTGATTACAGATAGTTAGGGTTTTCTCCCTACAAACAGCATATTTTGTTGGTTTTGACTTTTGTGACTGAACAAAGAGATACATGGTAACATGATATGCTATAAGATTCTCTCTGCAGTTGTCCTTTAAGGTGAGAGACCATGTTTCACATCCATACCAAAGAATGCATAAAATTACAATTTTGTATATTTTAATCTTTAGGTTTTTGAGGATGAGGATATTGAGGTCCAGTAGTTGACAAGTCATGTTCATACTCAGAGGATCATGGGCTCAATAGGCCTACTGGAGAAAAGCAAACCTCAGATCTTTCCTGGTTTTTTCTCAGCCCCTACAAACAAATTCTGGGGCAGTTCCTCAAATTAAGCCAGCCACAAGCTTCTTTCCAAGTACTTTCCCAATTCATTATTCGCTGTATCATCCTAGCACTTAGTATGACATACATATATTCAGAGTAAATGTGTTTCTAAACAAATCTAAAGCAAACAAAGGGGCATGTGGTGGCACAGTTGATTGAGGCACTGCACTACAAGCTGGAAGGTTATGGGTTTAATTCATGATAGTGTCATTGGAACTCTTCATTGACATAATCCTTCTGGCTGTGCAATGGCCCTAGGGTCAACTTGGTGTGTCAAGGCAGCCAGTGCACAGGGCTGACAAACTTTACCACATTCATAAGCCGACTGTCTAGAAATGTGGGAGCCTCAACCTCCTGGAACCCTATGGGCTTGTAGCAGGCTTGTACAGGAATTGGCTTAAATAAATAAAATACACAGACAGGCAAAGGGAAAATAAAAATTCTGAACTCAAATGCAGCAAGTAATTCTGAAAATCAAACTACATTTAATTTAATTGTAAATGTAAATTTTATTTTTCAGTCTCATTTTTAGATATTTAAATCCTTCCTAATTTCCAAATAATTTACTTGCTCTTTTTATATAACTACTGTCATGCACTCTGGTGATAAAATATGCACAGCCACTTAAGCTTGACCCTGAAGCTGGAGGCATTATGCTCCTCTGAAATGTTGGCAACAATGTACCAGGTGACATGGCACAATATCCTGAAGTCTTAAAGCTTCACAAAATATCTGATTTTTCTAACAGATGTGTCAGTACATACACTCCATACAATAAGCATTCTCTTTCTTCCTAATCCTTTTCTGTCATTAGAAAAACAAGAATTCTACTTACTGATTTACATAGCCTTGAAATCACAGTTCCAACCACCTCAACTGCTGAAATAAATAACACATACGTGTAAGAGATCTTTGAAATGTAAATTCCATTTTATTTTACTGACACTGATCCACACTTTTGCATGTAAAGAAATGGAACAACCAAAAAAAGGTCTATTCATGAACAATGTACACTACAGTGGCAGTTCACATGTCAATATTCCATTGGCAAAAAATGACATGCATTTTCAGTGATTTAAGCCTGGATGTAAAAAAATCTCATACATTTAACTTTTTCACACCTTACTCTTATGAATTCATTTGGACCCATGGCTAAAATAACATCCCCAAATCAACACTCCAAGACAAAATGGGAATGAGTCATTGTAGTGAATAGGCTATGGGCTGGACTGGGAAACTGGTGTCTGTTTTCTAGCAGAGTATGGGACTGGTGTCTCTCCACATTTTCCAGACCAGTTCTGGGGCCCAACCAGCCTCCTAACCCATGGGCACTGAGGGTACTTCCTTTAAAGCATGGAACTGACAATGCACCTCAGCCTAATGCCAAGGTTAAGAATGAGAGGATCTATACCTCCACTCTCCAATAGGTCTTCATGACATGGTGTGTAACTGAGCAGAGGGACTAATTTACTGGTATCTGCAAGCATTGTTAAATAAACCAAAACTCAATCCAATGAGGACTAAAAATGTAAGTCACTGTAGTCAAGCTATGTTATCTATCTTCTGTGATCAACTTCTCTTTAACTAAATACACTCTCCTGCTGGTCCTGTAGTCCCCCCACTCAAACTATCAGAATGCATTCCTTCCATTGCTACAACATACTCACTCTATACAAACCCACTGGTGCACCCCAAAGCAAAAAGTTAGTATTGCAAATATCAGCACTGGCTACAAGTCATTACAGCCACAATGGCCTATGTGAAACAATAAATGGCAAATATTTTTATAATACAGAAGACATGGATAAATTCTGACAAAATTATTTTAATTCATCACCACTGTATACTGTTACAAATTATGCACATACATACATAATAATAAATAAAAATTTAAAAAAGTGTCATAACTGAGATATAAAAATTAAATAAAATATTCAATTCCAGTTTTTTATTTCTTAACATGTGTGTATTACTGAGGCACTCTTACACCCATACTAGGTATGTATATTGTGCAGTAAACAATATCAAAATGCATTATATTGAGTTCACATTAACAAGAGCAGCAATTCATCATTATGTTATTAAACATGCAAGTCTCATGAAGCAAAATACTAAATAATGAACCAAACCTATAAACTGTCGCAGTTTATCAGCGTCATAAACAGTGGTAATAATGTTGCCACCCATTCAGGTCTGGGAATATACTTCCGGACTGCAAGTTATTTTCAGTTATGTGAGAAATGAATTATGCACAGCTACAATTTAGTTTTTAAAATTTATGAAGTTAGCATAAGTAACTGCAACCAGACAGTGAAAAAGTTGCAAGTTTAAGGAAAAGTAACAAGTCACACAGTTCCAATAGGTTGCACCTCTTCTGCAGGAAGGTTCAGTTGTAACACAAAAACTTTCACATTAAACATGCTACCAGACTTGTTTAAATAACTTAAAAAAAATTATACACAAGATTTGTAATTAATAAGCAATTATTACAAGGTGGTTCAAATATGACCGGGACTGATTTGTGTGTAAACAAGCCGCACTGCGCAGCAGCTGTGCGACCTTGAGAGAGTGAAGCCACATCCTC
>JGI20166J26741_11595918_pt1 | contig 11722 bp, 9 predicted proteins | sample TergutCu122P5_FD_26741 | JGI IMG/M metagenome (IMG submission 26741) | reverse complement strand
TCATTGCACTTTTAGACGATTTTCGCCACACTTCTATTCCTTTCACTTCACCCCGTTTATAATTATTTTCCTAACTCTCCTTCTAACAATTTTTGGTTTGCAAGGGGAAGTCCCTAACGCTTCTACAGGTAGTTGGTTCCAGTTTTTAATGGTCCTATTTACAAAGGAATGCTTACCGATTTCCGTTTTTTGCTTTCTGCCCCTAATTTTCCGAACATGATCAATCCTACTCAAATAGTTCGCCTTCGCAACCTGTCGCGCATACCTTTCCAAGCCCGTTCCCCAGAGCATGCATTAAAAAGTGCGCATAAACGTGCAATCGTCCTACGCTGAGCCAAGGTTTCCCAATCAGAATCCTTCGTATGATTATTAAATTGAGCAGGTTTATTTGTACTCGGTCTAGCGCATTTATCTGTCTTGTGGATGGATCCCAGCATGCAGCCCCATATTCAAGAGTAGGACGGACCAATGATGTTAACGTTCAGAATTTAGGCTTTTGGGTAAAGGTAAAGTAAGAATTTCTTATATAGGACATGAAGGCATATGGGTAGGTGGAAATATAATCTCACTCATTCCTAACCTGGGTACTAAATGCAAATGAGTAGACAGCTTCCTGTTTCCGTCGCTTCACCCCGGGGAAAAGAGCTGCCATTGAATAATAGAATGGTTGGGCACCAGAGTCGGCCTGAACTCTTTGGAACAGAGAAAGATCTGTTGTCTCTGTCAGGAATCGAATCGCGTTACTCGGTTTTCCAGCATGTAGCCTACTCACTACACTAACTATGCTGTACCGCCTCTTGCTTCAGTATTTGTTGGCTCCCTCCTCGGCCGACAGGTTGTAGATGTGTTATTAATTGGCAGACGTAGCCAATAAAACATTGGTGTGGTCCGTGTTAAGAAATATGTGAGCAATTACTGAAAGTCCTTCATTCTACCTAGATATTTTCGCTATATGCATTTTAACCAACATATTCAGCGAGACACGGCAGTTTGTTTTGATGTATTTCCAGCACCTTTAGTTTATAAATTGGGAGAGTTTTGTGCAATGTAATTCCAGAAAGTAAACTATAATTAGCAAATACCAACAAATACGAACTTGAAATTTCTTTAGACAGTGTTGATGTACGCCTTTTATATCGATCACAGCTTTTGGAAGTAGTTATTTTTATTACAGAGACATGTTAATTGTAAATAAATTTTATTAATTTGTGTTAGAAAAGTGAATACGTGCGTAAGTCACAAAGAACCTGGAAAACAGCATCATAATTGGGATCCACCTGCAGTATTTTCTTTAAATTTGCAGTTCACTGCTGTATGGAAGTGTTAAACTCTATATGTGTGTGTGGCAGGTAGCGTTTTTAATAAACTGAAGTTATATACGGATGCACGTGTTTTCTTCCCACCCATAAGTAACCAGCATTTTTTTCCACATTTGCACTTCAGACATCTGTAATGAATAATGATTTTTTTTTGGAACTGGCTTTCAGGATTATTTAGACAATTAAGCCACTATGCAGTTGTTGAATTATGCTGCATGTACTCACAATTCAATTATTACTTATTAATTATTGCTTTAAAAAGGGACACATTAAATTGCTTTAACCAATTATTTACACTTTATTGTGCTATATAATATTTCGGAATTCTCTGACTAATTTCTGCTGTTTGTCAACATGCATCTGTACTATGCATGTGAAGATTAGATAGAATATGAGTCCCAGGAGAGACGTTTATATTTCAGAGGATACAGAATTTTGGACAGCAAAAATAAGGTAAAATAAATCGAAAGAATCTTCGACTCGCAGTAGGATCGTCCGATGTGTGGGCTCGAAATCTACAATAGTAACATGTATATATAACGGTATTCCTGAGTGCTTTCTCAGTTGATCTTATAACCATAAACCGAGTTTTTGACAGCGCAGTTAAACAAACTACTGAAAACTGACAGAGCCTAAAGAAAATTTATTCTTTAGGGGTTTTCTTACTGTTTAATGGCAAATGAGCAATAAGAATCAAATGACGTGACCATCTGATCTCTACGACTTGACACCTTACTGAATGTGGATATTTGACCCATTAGGGGTGAAAGATGCTCTGCAGATATGGATTAGGTGTGGTAAGGTTTTAGGTTTTAATTTTTCTTTCATTGAATATTTTGAAATAGTGTAAAGCCCCAAGAAATTTAACAAGGAAATTGCCGAACATAAAGTCCATCGAGAAATAGTTTTCTGTAAAGATGCAATATTTTTTGCCTACAAAGAAAAATTCGTCAAAATCCATTTTAATAAAAAACATAAAAATTCCGACATGTGTATAGGCACTAGAATTAATTGCAATATCGACGACACATGGGTACATTCAGGGCAATTAATTTTTGCCATCTTCTGTTTCTATGAGAAAGAATTAACAAATAATCCACCTTTTGTTTTTAATTCATGACTAAGTTAAATATGGAGAAAATAGCTTTCCTAAAGACTTGCTAATATTCGTAGTGATTAAACAACAAACCTCACCAATATTCAGCTTTATGATATTTCAAGGAAAAACATTGATTGTTCCAACATCCAGCTGCAGTTTTCGTAAATAACCCTGAAAACTGATCCACAGTTATACGTACATTACAATTCTTATGTGACCCTGAAATCATGATTAAGTAAATATACACTTTATATAAAATCTGTAGACAAAGAATAAAGACTTAATTTCAAGCCAAATATTATATTATTATAAGTGCAGTTTGTTTATTGAAGCAGAGAAAGGAAACTGTAATACATTACAGGTAACTGAAAGACATTAGGGGTCGTTGATAGTAAGAAATACACTTAAGTATCTAAGGTTAGATATCCCTTTGATCTGTCTCCTTCCATCTCCCTCAAACGGTTACTCCTCCTCCTCCAGTGTAATTCACTTTATTCCTCTTCAGTCATCTAGCTCTTCTTTTCATATTAATGTTGATAGTATTAAACACATGACGAATATCACTAACACCAGGAGCTTTGGACTGGCTGTCACGGTCTGGAGGGAAGTAAAACATGGGTTGAGGATCCTCGAAAGTAGTCGTGGGATTATGCATAATAAAATTTTATGAAGAGTACTGGTCATAAGGCTCCATATTACTCAATTTTCTCGAGGCTTGACCCTACCTCTGTTGCGGGCCGCAATGTGAAAATGATGAATGCTCTCGGTCTATTCATAGTTGTATCCTATTCTTTGGGTTCCTGAGGCGCCCACTTAGAAGCGTAGGATGACATGATTGTTGTTGATGAACAAACTACTTTTTACGAAGTAGAGCAAATTACATCTACAGTACACTGTCTGAACTTAAATGTGAAACACACTGTAATCACTTTTGGAGATACACGCAAAGTGTGAAAAATTTACCTTGCTTTGTTTTAATGAAAAGTGTTTTAGCAGAAATCTGTCTTGTGTACTGTGGAGTCCGCGTATCACAGACTGACTGAAGGAAGGAAATGACAGGAAAGAGACAATAACTTGCAACGAAAACAGCAGCAGTTATTGCACGCTTCATTCAAGACCGCCACTAAAAAATTAGAAAAACATATTTCCTTACTCTTAGCAAGTGAAATGCCTATTCTTCACTTGGAATATAACCTTTTCCTTGTCAGTATTCTAATAATAAAAAATAGAATATCATAACTTAGAATAATAATAATAATAACGTATTCTCTCTTACGCGAAAGGTCTATAGACTCTTCCAGAGCTGGTTCTCCACAGAGTGAGATCTAGTGCTTTCTTTTCCAATTGCCAGTATCCTCTCTTTCCTTCAAGTAATCCAGTAGTTGCTTCCTTTTTTTCATCGTCTTTCAGTTACTTCTATCCTTCCCTCCCTCTTTCATTCAATAACGTGTTTTAGAAGGCGGTTTCTGCATAAGATGTGACCAATCCACTTAGCCTTCCTTGTATCTATTTTTGGTAGAATGTTTCTCTCCTCCTCGGCTCTATATAACAATACTTTAAATTTCTCACACGATCGGCCCAACTGATCTTCTCAATACGTGCTTTCAGGCTTCCACCGCGAAGTATATGAAAACTGCGATCTTCTGGGTCATTATGCAGCAAGTAGTGGTAATTAATTTCCGACGTTTCGGGCAACTTCGTTAAGGAATTACCTTAATCGTAGTTCTCATCTTCTCCATCTTTCTCCAGCACCAATTTTGAAAACTTTCTGGGCATTTCTGATCTGCTTTCCGAAGTGTCAGAATTTCAGCACCATTCACGGCTATGTTCCAAATATACCATTTCACTAGATTCTTCCTTAAATTTAAAATCAGTTTGCTGGCTAAAAGATTATTCTTAATATTCAATACTGTTTTCGCCATGGTAATCCTGGATATAATTTCGCATGTAATTCATGCGTCATTTATTACCATGATATTTCAATATCTGAAATATTCCACATTTTCCTGTTGTTTTTGTTCTATCATAATCCGGATTGAAGATGGTTGCCTTAAGGTTATCATTACCTCAGTTTTTTCCACATTCGCTTCCATCCCATAACATCTTCATTTACTCTATCACTTATGCCCTGCTGCACCGTTTCTTACTTAGTACAAAATGTCATCCGCATATTTCACAGGGCGTATTATTAGTCATCCTGGTTTTAAGACTCAAAACACTTCAAAAGCTTCATTGGCAATCTACTAGCTCTATAAGTTAAATAGAATAGGTAACAAAGAGCATCCATATCGAACTCCTCTTCCGCTCTTCACGTTCTCCTTGATCCATCGTACTTTACCGCTCTTATCCACAGACGACTAGCTGATCAAAAGTTTTTGTCCCAGTCGATATCAGTGTTCTTTAGAATCTGCTTTAATTTGGTTTCGTTTACACCGTCAAATGCCTTATGCCAGTCTAGGAAGCAAGCATGTCTTATCTTAGAATATTGTAACTAAAACTTTAAAGGGGTAACATTAAAATTAGTAAATTAGTATTAAATACCTAATTAGAAAGAAAATTTAAAATCGGAATTCGTCACATTCAAAATTTTTAGGCAATACTTGAACATCGTATTAGCAGAAGTGGCTATTGCACATAGTGACAAAAATTCTGGCAGGAAGACGAAGTAAATTAATTATGTTCTTATGCGTTCATTCTACCCCAAAGTACTGGACAGCATACGTTTGAGTAAGTATCTACGACGATTTTCTCTCGTTGTCAGATAAAATAAAACTTTAAATAAAAATTACAGTAAAAATTATGGGAACGATAAGGAAGGAGTAAACTGAGTCAGAAAGACATAATCTGTCCCATGAGAAATGATTAGGAAGGGAGGTGAAATTAACTCTGTATTTCTATACATTATTGGCCTACGTATCTGTGCTCTGTGGATGAGAAATTAAGAAGGAGAAACAACGTTCCCTATTACTTGCCAATATTGCTCAAGGGAATCCATATTTGCGAATTTCCAAATTAGTTTGAATGTCTTGATTTTTTATACTTTTCATGTACACCAGTTCCTTTCAGTCCCTTTAGTTACAAATAGCTTAAACTTGGAAAATCCTGGCTTTGTTCCAAGCTATTAGGTTACCTCCTCAACATCCATACAAGTCCAGTGTAGATTTTTCTAGAAAGCTTCTTTCAACTGGTGCACAACATTCATGATCCGAAACGCAAGGATTCTGTCTCATTAACGTAATATCTGCTACTATCATTTTTATTAATCTGGTATTATCATTACAGAAAAAATTAATTAGACTATAAAAGTGGCAAAAATAGAATAAAAAATTTGGAAAATAAGAATGCAAAGTCAAATAAGTAACTGGAGAAAAGAAATATCAATACTTGTTGAGAAGGGAACTGGGTTCGATAAGGAAAACTCAACAGGAAAAAAAGGACGATTTAAAAAACTGTAAAGTGGAAAATGTCGAAGATATAGCACAGACGACGGGAACATCGGTGCAGAAATGACAAACACAAGCCCACACATTCAAAACATAGGAGAAAAGAAATGCAGCATGCACAAATAAGACGTTTAAGGAAGGCACAAACAAATTTTACAGAAACTTGAGCGTGAATAACATTTAGGTGAGAGAACCCCACAGTATAGCAGAAGTAGAGCCATACTGGAAGTCACTGTGGGGAGAAAAAGCACAGCATAATAAAAGGACAGAATGGACAGGGAAAGAAGGGAGAAGGAAAATCTGTAATATGGATTGGGTGCTTATACAGATTATGGAAACCGCTACAGTTCTGTCAAAAGCTCACAGCTTGAAATTTCCTGGAAGTGATCATATACAAAATTACTAGTTAAAAGCACTTCCAGCTGCCCACAAAACTATTACAAGCAAGACAGGCAATGTACGTATAAACGTAATATTTTGGCGCTCCTACAAATTGTTTCACATCGTTAACAGGAATTTGATAGGGAAGTTATAAAGAAGTGTGTGTGTATTTGCGTGCGTGTTTGTGTGTGTTTGAGTTCAAATTCCTATTAGGGAATCTTAATGTTATACAATGTTTTAAAATAATATAATTTCCGTTGTATTTTCATTGTTTATTAAAAATAAAACTAATGCACTTATCTTACGTTGCGTATTGTTGTTTATGTTGTACTATGCAATACACGTTTCGGTTCTTTTAGATCTGTCCTCAGGAAGACATATATGTCTCACTGAGGTTACAGCATTTCTTCAACCACAATAGTAATCCAGGAATTAGGTCCAGTTTAACATGGAAATAGAATTCAAACAATGCCTTTCTTTTGCTAGATGTTCTTGTCATCAGAAACAGAGCTGCATTAAACACAAACGTTTACAGAAAACCTACCCATACCGGCCAGCGCTTGAACTCTGTGTCCAAAGCGGGCTTGTTCAAAACTTACAAAGCAGGGCAAATGCCACATGAAAATAAAGGCAAGATACTGCAGTGAAATGAAACCTTCTACTTAGTGGGTATTCCAAGCGTTAAGTCCATTCAGTTCATAAGAGATCCATGGGAAAAAAATTATATGAGGAAATTTCAAACAAACCAAAACCGAAAATAAATAAATAAATAATGTGTATTGATAGGTTGCCACGGAGGAGTTAGTCAAGATTACCACTTTTCGGAATATGATGCTGCTTAGTCTATTAACAATTTGCCAACGCCAGAAAGAAAATTACCGCCTCGTTCTTCACGACAAGAAACCTACTCAAAGTTGGGTGCAGTGTGGTTTAACTTTCTAACCTGCTGTACCACACAGCAAACTAAAGCAGGGAACTAATCACACTGTTACAACACTTCGCAGGTATCGAGTGGTTATCTACTGAAAGAACTTAAAAGCCGGTTTAGCTCATACAATATATAGTAACTAAGTTACGAGATGGCAGTGATTAGTGGGTCCCTGTCACCGAGGTATGGGGTGTGCTCAGGTTGCGGATGGAGGAACAGCCTGCAATATGAAGGGTAGCTGCGAATATATTGAATAACCAGTCGCGTACCGCCAACAAAGGGTGGTCATCCAGCTTGGGGGATGGGCGAGGTGATAACAGCTCCTCACCTTAAAAAGGTATCATGTTACGAACCATTTGTAAAGGCCTCGTAACCAGACTGATCCTTTGGTACGAGCTAAGCAATGGGAAAGTGACTTGAGATTCGGCACATTGGATTGTTAGGAGCCTGTATGCGTAAGGTTCACTTACAACAGCAGCCAGGGAATTTGCAATATACAAATTAGATTTAGTGGGTGTACAGGAAGTTAGGTAAGAAAAGGGGGGGTGGGCGGTAAGAGCAGGGGATTGTATTTTTTCTATGGAAAAAACCAAAATCATCAATTGGGAACAGGATATTTTGTACACCACAGAATGGTATCAGCAGTTAAGAGGGTAGATTTTGTTAGCGATAGGGTGTCATATATAGTTCTTAGAGGTCGCTGGTGTAATATCATTTTTCTGAATGTGCATGCACCAAGTGAGGAGAAAAGTGATGATTCTAAAGATAGTTTATGTGAGGAATTAGAGCAGGTTCTTAATCATTTCTCTAAGTAACATATGAAAATTCTATTAGGAGATTTTAATGCAAAAGTGGGGAGTGAGAATATTTTTAAACCGACTATTGGGAGTGAGAGTCTACAGCAGGATAATAATGATAATGGCGTTAGAATAGTGAACTTTGCCGCATCAAAAAGTCTAGTTGTCAAGAATACAATGCTCCAGCAACGAAAAATTCTTAAGTAAAACTGGACCCCTCCTGATGGGAAACCTCACAACCACATTGATCACATGTTGATCGATACGATATGGAACTCGAGTATACTCGACGTGAGATCTTTCAAGGGAGCTGACTGTGATACTGATCACTATCTAGTGGTTGCAAAAGTTAGGGAAATATTGGCAGTAAGTAAACAAGAAACACAGAAAGATTTAATCTCAGGAAGCTAAATGAGTTGGAAGTTGATAAAAAGTATCCGATTTACAACTCTGGAGAACTTAAATGATAACGAGGACATATATAGGGCTTGGGAGAATATAAAAGAGAAGCTAAAGAGAGTCCAGTTCTGTACGAATTGAAGCAGCATAAACCATGGTTGGATGAAGAATGTTTATGGAAGCAGGCTGAAATGCAGTGGTTACATGATCCAAACCGAAGCAATGTAGACAATCTAAACAATGTAAAACGTTAAGCTATTAGACATTTCAGGAACAAAAGGAGGAATTTCTGAAAGATAAAATTGATGAATTTGAAACTAACAGTAAAATAAAAAATATCAGAGACTTGCATAAGGGCATCAATGATTTTATGAAAGGTTACCAGCCTAGAACTAATAAAGTAAAGGAAGGGAAGGGTAATTTGTTTACAGACTTCCACAATATTTTCGCTGGGTGGAGAAAATATTTCTTTCAGCTGTTCAATGTACATGGGTTAATGATGTTAGGCAGAGAGAAATACATACGGCAGAAACACTAGTGTCTGAGTCGAGTACTTTTGAGGTTGAGATGGCTATTGGAAAGCTAAAGAGACACAAATCAGCAGGTTTTGATCAAATCCCAGCAGAATGGATTAAAGTAGACGGGTAGAATAATACGGTCTGAGATCCACAAACTTATTATATCTCGAGTGAGGAGGAATTACCTGAGGAGTGGAAGGAGTTGATCATTTTACCCATCTATAAGAAGGTCGATAAAACAGATTGTAATAATTATAGGGGCATATCACTTTCGCCAACTACGTACAAAATGTTATCCAACCTCCTGCTATCAAGGTTAAATCCATAAGCAGAGGAAATTATTTGAGATCATCATTTTGGATTTCGAAGCAAAAGGTCAGCCACTGATCACATATTCTGCATTCGTCAAATACTTGAGAAAAATGGGAATAAAATGAAGCAGTATATCAGCCCCTTAAAGACTTCAAGAAAACTTATGATTCATTTAGGAGGGAGGTCTTATATAATATTGCCATTGAGTTTGGTATCCCCATAAACTTGGTAAAGTTAATAAAAATGTGTCTGAATGAAACCTATAGCAGAGCCCGGGTAGTCAAGCATTTGTGTGACATGTTTCTTATTAGGAATGGCTTTAAAAAAAGTAGTTGTTTTATCGCCATTTCTTTTTTCAACTTTGCTTTCGAGTACACCATTAAGAGGGTTCATGTAAACCAGGATGTTTTTAAAAATCAGCTTTTGGTTTATACTGGCGATGTTAATATATTCCACTGTACACTAATATACTATAAACAACACAGAATCTTTAATAATTGCTGGTAAGGAGATTGGACTAGAAATGAATTCTAACAAAACTAAGTAATCAGAATGCAGAACTGAGGCACAATATAAAGATTGAGAGTAACTCCTGTGAAAGAGTGGAAGGATACAAATATTTGGGAACAACCTTAAGGTATCAAAATTCTATTCAGGAAGAAATTAAGAGTAGACTGAAGTCAGAGAATGCTTGCTATAATCCGGTGCAGAATCTTTTTTCTTCCAGTTTGCTATCCAAAAATTTAAAAATTAAGATACACAGAACTATAATTTTGCCTGTTGTTTTGTATGAAAATTGGTCGCTCACATTGAGGGAGGAACGTAGGCTGATTGTGTTTGAGAATAGAGTGTTGAGGAGAATATTTGGGCCTAAGAGGGACGAAGTAAGAGAAGTGTGGAGAAAACTACATAATGAGAAGCTTAATGATATGTACTCCTCACCCAATATTTTTCGGGAGATCAAAATCGAGAAGGAAGAGCTTTACGGGGTATGTAGCACGTACGGAGGAGAGTAGAGGTGTACACAGGATTTTGGTGGGAAATTCTGAGGTAAAGAGATCACTTGGAAAACCCAAGCATAGAAGGGAGTATAATATTAAGATGGGTTTTCAGGAATGGTTTGGGGTGGCATGGAATGGATCGGTGTGGCTCAGGATAGGGACAGGTGGCGGGCACTTGTGAATGCGGTAATGAACCTTTAGGTTCTATAAAATTTGGGGAATTTCTTGTCTAGCTGAGAACCGGTTTGCTTCTCAAGATGGACTCTGCTCCATGGAGTAATATGTATGTAAGTAAGTAGGTAAGTAAATAAGTAAATAAGTAAGTAAGGCTACGAAATGGAAGTTCACAAAGTCAGGGTTTTTTTCCTGTCCATGAAAGATACTTTTTCTTTACCATTGCAACCAGACCGGCTCCGGGGACCCCAGAGTACCTTATAACGGGAGTAACAGATAAATAGCGGCCGGAGCTTTAAGCTAACCACTCACATCCATTTATTACCACTGCAGGGAATAAATGGCGGTACGAAACCCTACAAGTCTACTTGACGTAATCCGTATGCAAACACAGTGACAGCATTGCCTTTTCCTTACTTATAAAACTAAGTATGGGAAATGTACATTTTATTTAGTTATTTGTCTAACGATTTCCAACAATGTGCACCATGAGTTTAATAATTCTAAATTACTCATACAATCAGTCCGTATTTTGACATATATCGGTAATGGACACCATCATCATATGGGAATTCACCCTGCAAGCTAAACACCGCTCTTTAGACTGTTTTCTTAAGCACTGACAGTAAAACCCACATCGCTTCCTTTATCATGTAAACGTGTAGGAAACTAGGTGCGCAATATCGTTGACGTTGTCAAACACCGGATTTTGACAACGCTAAAGGTAATATAATATATAATATAATATAATATAATATAATGCGTTATTTCGTCCTATTGGCCGTGATGTTTACTAGAGATAAATGGATAAAGGCGTATTTGACTTGAGATTGTCTGTCGGTTTGCAGATGTATACTGTTACGTGTTGAGGAGATAAGTGAGTTCTACTGTTCGCTGAACGTTATTAGAGTGACTAAGTCAAGTGGGATGAGGAGGACGATGCAGGTAACGCGCATGAATAGACAAGTGCGACGATTTCAGTCAGAACTAATGAAGGAACCTCGGCTTTGAATGGCTACTAATACTCGTATTAAAATAAATATTTTAGGACGGGCGCAACATATGGAGCCGCAAAGCGTAAGTATAGAGACAAAGTCAGTATAGGGAAAAACTCATTATAGGACCAAATTCTTTTTATGTATCATTTCAGCACCTGCACGAACCATCATAGTGACCAATTCAACACAACGACTATTAAGCTTGGGGGGAACTAACTGACCAAAGGTACCATGTCAGCAAATGGATCAGCTACCTGGCCGTAAAAATTAGCTCACTCCAACGATCAGGTAAACAAAGAGATCAGCTAAACATGAGGACCAACTCAACATGGAGACATAGGCAATAGGATGAT
>JGI20166J26741_11595696_pt1 | contig 11726 bp, 7 predicted proteins | sample TergutCu122P5_FD_26741 | JGI IMG/M metagenome (IMG submission 26741) | reverse complement strand
CAGAGACCTCTACCTGACAACACACAACACTCACAACACAAACATCCATGCCCTGGGTGGGATTCGAACCCACGATCTCAGCCGGCGAGCGGCCGAAGACCTACGCCTTAAACCGCACGGCCACTGGGCCCGGCTCTTTTTAATTACGAGTATATGGCCTAATAAGTTCGCGTGTCCTGAACTTTCACAAAGTGGTGCTCATTAGACGGAAACATGACAGTGAGATACACAATTATTTATTTTGTATATTTAGAGATACCCATAATTCAATTCGCAAATATTTCAAAATATTTTATTTGTGAAAATTCGACAATTAATTGGCAGCAATTCTCCACAAAAGTACAGAATAACAAAGGATACTCCAAAATTATAAACCGATACTTACCACCACTACTTGGAATTGTGGGTGTGCAGCAGACGTCACCGTAACATACCATTAAGTCTGTGTTACATAGAATTGCACTTAAACAGCGGCACTGTACATTCTGCTGCCAAATATAGCGGGGATTTAATTGATCAGCTATGCGATCATTAGTACTTCGAAACTTGCAGTTTGTTATATAGGAGCATTAGTTACGTTTGTCCCATCCTTTCCACTTCTGCCGAAACACCCACCTACGATCCTACATTCGTCAATGCTTTTGTCTCGAAATAAATAAAGGAAGAGACAAGAGTTCACTGTTTCCTGAACAAGTGTTCAGGAAACAGTGAACTGGTGAATTTGGCAGAAGAAATTATGGATGACAAGCTAACGGCCATTCTCCTACAATTAACATAAGGAAAACAACTGTAGGTAGTGAGAGAAAGATAAAATATATTTTTGTCAGAAGAAAGATAAACGATATTTTTGTCTGGAAAAAGATAAAACGATATTTTTACCTTGTAAAACTCCTGCTTATTTTAAATTCAAAGGGACAGAGGGGCAGGTAGATAGAGTAGTTGACGGTGGTACGGAGATAGACAGACCTACAGATGTACAGTTAGGCAGATAGAAAGGTAGAGACAGACAGAGAGATAGACAGATATCATTCTGATCGTGTCAGCGATTAGACTACTCTTAAGATGCATGGTGAAATACTGTAAGCTGCTTGTACAGAACTCCTCCTGATGATGAAAAATTACTTGTTCGAAAACATGTCGAGGATAATCTAAGTGAAATTAGTTATTAAGAAACGTGTGCATCTTTTTTTTTTATTAAAACCTCAGCACGCTCCATTACAGTCAGTAACACTACATACTAATTTATCTTACATTTCTGTTGTTAGTGTTCATTTACAACTGTTCGTTAGAACGATTGATCTTTTCAAAGTCCATCGAGTTTATGTATCCAATGAATTGTTTGAAATTCCTATTGATTAATTCACTTTTGCTCAATGGCCAATTGCCCTTTATAAGCACACTATTCTTCAGAATATCTCTGTCGTTCTCTAGCCTTTCACACTGAAATATTAAGTGGTCTACTGTTTGTATGTCGTGTTTGGCGGGCACTCTGGACTTTATATAATTTTTAATCGATGTAAGCAAGATCTAATATTTCCATGGCCGGTCATAATTGTTGTTACGTTTGGACTTAAGTTTAAATTCACTGCCAGTCTACTTTCTACACTTGGAAAAAATTCTTTAGTAATCGCTTCTTTCGTTGTTTCCTCCCATTGACTTCGCAATTTTCTTATGCTTTCTTTCCGGGTATCCTTTTTAATAGCGCGTTTTGTTGTCCTGCTGTAAGTTACACAGTAGTTTTGTGTTGCCTCCTTCGCAAGTCGATCTTCAATTTCGTTACCGTAGATTCCGGCGTGAGCTTTCACCCATTTGAATTCTATTGTCCAATTCTTTTTGTACGTGTGCATCTTGTTGGTCTTTCTCACGTTTATCTATCTCGATACACGGTTCAGAGAATGTAAAATCTGTAATGTACAGTATAAACATTACGAGCAACTGTCTTAATGTAAATATTGTACCTGTATTTAATGGAAATAATATCTCATATCTTTGGAAATCAATGTTTATAAAGAGTCCTAAGATATTCTCTGTCAATCTCACTTTATTAAATCAAAGGTTTTACAGTTTCTAATAAAGTAGTCTAATCTAATGTTTACTACTGGCGGATTTTTTTTTTGCTTTCTGCAGAATTCTTTGCAACGATTGTTAACGACTAAAAGGTAAAATGAGGAGCAATTATAGCATACAGCGTCAACAATCACTGTCGGAACACAACAATTTATTAGTAACATCATTATGAACTCGTACGAAGAATTATAACGATGGTAAAGAAGAAAGCCAACTAGCTGCAACAATAACGATTTATCGATAAATCCAAATTAGCTCGACATGTTTCGGGCAACAATTTTGCCCATTTTCAGGAGCATTAGACTGTGTAATACAGCTTATGGTATGCTGTACCCAATACGTTGCCGGTAGGTGTTTTGAATGGCTGTTGTACTGCGATGTGGAAAGCAAATGGAAGAATTACCATATTATCACTTTTCCTGGATAGTCTCTTTCCAAAAACATACATTTTGAACATGGCTTTGTATGGTGCTGAAACTTGGACGCTTCGGGCAGCAGATCAGAAATACCTGGAATGCTTTGAAATGTGGTGCTGGAGAAGGATGGAGAAGATCAGTTGGACCGATCATGTGAGAAATGAAGAAGCGTTAATTTGATGAAATGTTACTTAGGGTCAACGAGCAGAGGAATAACCTACACGAAGTAAGAAAACGGAAAGCTAACTGGATTGGACGCATCTTAAGTAGAAACTGCCTTCTAAAACAAGATATCGAAGAAAAGATAAAGGGGGAGATGGAAGCGGCAAGAAGACGAGGAAGAAGACGTAAGAAGCTGCTGGATGACCTTAAGAACAGGAGAGGATATTCTCATTTGAAGGAGGAGGCTCCAGATCGCACTATGTGGAGGCATCGTTTTGGAGGAGGCTTTGGACCTGTCGTCAGACAGAATACTGAATGAATGAATGAGATAATCTGGTGACAGAGGAGTCAGTTCCTCCGTCACCAGATCACCTACTGGCAACGTATTTGGTGCAGCATACCATAAGCTGTATTTCACAGTCTAATGCTCCTGAAAATGGACAAAACTGTTGCGCGAAACATGTCGAGCTAATTTGGATTTATCAATAAACCGTTATTGTTGCATCTAGTTGGCTTTCTTCTTTACCATCGTTACTAATGATGCACGGTCAAACAAATATTGAAGGGTGATAAGTTGGTGACACTGATAATTCAGAGCTTTGGCCAATAGATAGCGTGTCGGCGGTAAGGATGAACTGTGCCTATCACAAAATGGTAACACTTACACCGCCTCCCTCTCCAATTCGGATAGAAAAGATTCTCTTCTGCGACTGTTGCCATCTTGTATAAGATAGCGCGTCTCTGTGTTCAATCGGAACTGCTCAAGGGTATAAAGTTTAGAGAGAAGCTGCCTTTGATTAAAGTTTCGCCACCAGACCTGTATCTTGATAAAGTCATATGCATTCTCTGATGAGGCGGCTCCCACCAACCACACCTTGCTTATCACACTGACAAAGTACTAACAAAGTACTGGATTACCGCTCCCTCATCCAGCGAGCTTTCGTGTAAAGCTTTGAATATTTAGTTAGACAGACATCTAAAATCCTTCTCTTGGATATGTTACATAGACTGCAAGCATCCTCTTCCCTGCTACGGTTATGGTGACATCCAACTCCTTGTTATAAGCCTAATCGTACTAAGGGACTCAAGGGAAGGGTTTCACGTCAGTCATGTTCCACTGCGGCTTGTTGTAGAAGGATATCAGGGGGCTGTGTAGATGTGAAGAGGGATTTATATATTAGGCGTCCAAACGTACCATCTCTGACTGCACGTACCCATAGTTAATATTGGCCCTTTCTCTAGTTAACGTGGCTTCCCGCGATTAGTTTTTACAGTTAGGACATTAGAATTGATACGATGCCACCATGGTGAAGTTAAATACAACGGATGGTGTTAGAGTTTGGGTTATGGTGGGGTTGGGAATGTTTGTGATATGAAAGAGGGGCGAAAATGGTCTGCAATTTGCAGGACTGGCAATGTGGTTTTAGTATTTGTAGGGAGGAAGTTGATTATTGAGCGTTGCTTACTGTGTGTGTATAGGGGACGGAGACGGTATCGGGGTGGCTGTACCAGTAATGGTCTAAACTGAAAACTGCCTTAAACACACATACGGATTACACATGACCCAACTTCTTTCTTCGTTCCATACACTACCATACTTCGAAAGCCGTCTTCTTCAACAGGATAGGTAAAGCAAACCTTCGCTAGGAAGTGTCAAATGTTTTGGTTGACTATCGTAATATTCTATAGCAGTACTTTTAAACTTTTCTTTCCATGGACCCCTTTTCCAGACAGAAATACTTCACGGAACCCCAATCTTGTTTTTGAGTTGGTAATACAGGCAAAGTAAAAAAAAAACAAAGACTATATAATTAGGTTTCTTTTTGGGTTTGTAGGCAAATGAAATAGCAATAAAACTTAACTGTAGGTTCAATCATTCAATGAAACAAACCAAATTATTGTGTGTTCATGTCTAAGTGTGACAGATGAGGTTGTTGTGATGAACACACCAATTTGAAATCTGGTATAATGGGAGACAGTTGCAGACGGAGATCAGACATTCTCTATAAACTCTTAAAAATCGAGGAACATAATCAGTATATACATCAATTACCAACGGCCAATACGTGCCTTCAAAAAAGGTCAACAAACTTCTGAACGATAACATCCATAGGCTTAATGTTACGTCGTTACGGGAAAATAAAACCACGGCATCAATGAAGAATCCACAAATATAGATAAATAGAAATAGTCTCCTAATTTCCGGTACCCACACCACATTCCATGATATAATATCCTATAATTTTAATATTCTATACATATTAGCATTTAACTTCCATTAAATAATTTTAATACTGTTATAGAGTTGAATCAATTTTATTTAAGAATTTTGTATACGTTATAAGAGAGCTCGTAGGTAACAATAACAATAATTGCTAACTGTATATTTTGCCTTACTAAGAAAAGTAATCAACCTGAAAATGGCTTATAACTAGAACCGAAACATGTCGTTGAAAGGAACAATGTAAGAATACACCTTAATTAAATAATCATCTAAGTTGTTTTTGACTGTATTCTGCTTATATTTTATAATTCTGTACAACACAACGGGGATGACAACTGAAGCTACCAGTAGCAGCAGCAGTGCAGTAGTATTAGTGGTGGTGGTGGTGGTAGGGGGAGTAGTAGTAGTAATGTATTAGTATTGGTGGTAGTAGGGAAGTAATAGTAGTAGTAATGTATGAATATTGGTGATAGTAGGGGCAGCAACAGCAGTAGTAGTAGTAGTAGTAGTAGTAGTAGTAGCAGTAATAGTAGTAGTATTGGTGGTAGTAGGGGGAGGAGTATTAGTATTAGTAATATATTAGTATTGGTGGTAATAGGGGGAATAGTAGTAGTAGTAATGTATTAGTATTGGTGGTAGTAGGGTAGTAGTAGTAGTAATGTATTAGTATTGGTGGTAGTATGGAAAGGAGTAGTAGTAGTAATGTATTCGTATTGGTAGCAGGGGAGTAGTAGTAGTAGTAACTTATTTGTATTGGTGGTAGGAGTAGTAGTAGTAGTAGTAATGTATTAGTATTGGTGGTAGTAGGGGAAGTAGTAGTAATATTAGTAGTAATGTATTAGTGTTGGTGGTAGTAGGGGTGGTAGTAGTAGTATTGTATTAGTATTGGTGGTAGTAGGGGGAGGAGTATTAATAGTAGTAATATATTAGTATTGGTGGTAGTAGGGGGAATAATAGTAGTAATAATAGGGGTAATTTTAGCAGTAGTATTTTGTATACGCAAAGATAACGGTCTAACAGATTGAGACTCGCAGCCAGAATAGTAGTATTACCTCTGAGATAATATTGTCAGTACTATACTTCTGAAAGAATATTAGGTTCAGTTGCATGATCCAGCACAGACCTGAATATATTAGCCCACATTAATGCTACGGTTTTTAAGTGAATATTCACAAGGAGTGAAGGATGCACAAGTACTTCTCTTCAACATATTAAATATCAGTTGACTACCGTGGGCTGTGTATTTTGAGTTTCGATGGTACACTCTGTCGAACAAAAATCCATCGGCCTGAAATTTTCTAAGTTCCGAACCGGAAGTGACGTGCGGTACAGTTGCCATCATAATTTGAGTCGTTATACTTTCCCCATATTGGCGCATTCGTGGCGTTTCTCTCTTTTCCATTCATTACATTAAATCACACCGCGTATATATTAACCGAAGACAAAAATACATTTGCTTAATTTGAAATTAAAACATTAATTAAACTTCATTAACTTCCCCAGGCGTGAGTTAGCTTGAGCTAGCCTCACGCCGGGGAAGTTAATGAAGTTTAATTAATGTTTTAATTTTAAATTAAGCGAATGTATTGTTGTCTTCGGTTAATATATAAGCGGTGTGATTGATTGATTGATTGATTGATTGATTGATTGTAATGAATGGAAAAGAGAGAAACGCCACGATTGCGCCAATGTGGGGAAAGTAAAACGACTCGAATTATGATGGCAACTGTACCGCACGTCACTTCCGGTTCGGGACTTAGAAAATTTCAGGCCGATGAATTTTTTTCCCGACAGAGTGTACCACATAAACGGACCATACTCCAATTCCACATTTATCAAATTTCTTTTAACGTACGACCGGAACACACCTAACAAGCACAAAACTTCCCATAATGTACAATGGTAAAACAGATTTAATGCCTGAACAAAAGATTCAGAACCTTCCATGATATGACGGTAGAGACGACTGACAAGGGCAATGATAGGGATATGTAGTGATGGTATTACAGTTCGTGTCAGAGCATAACGAAGGCTAATGAAACCGTAACACCGCTAATATCAGATTTGAATGATATGAAAGTTCATTTAGCATGGTCGGTCTCGTAATTAAAACAGGGAAACAATTTTAGGAAGTCCTGGAACGAGGATATTAAGCCTTCATTAAACATTTCAAAATAATAATTTATATATTACAAAATGCAATGTTTTTGGTGGAAATAAAATTGTTTGACACGTGAGATGAATAGACCATTTAAGTAAAATAATACTGTGAAATTTGATTTCAGAGAATTATAATACAAAATCAATTGTCTGTACTGACATGCAGTTTGGTGATCTGACAATGGTCAGTGGAGCCAAATATGAATGCAGAGAATTGTGAATTCATTCACTTGAAAAGAATCGGCCTTGTTAGGTCAGCATTCCATAGAACAATTTAAATGTTTGCGGAACCATAACATTACGCTCTGATATAGAAACGGATTGAAAATATTCAACCATTCACAGGGATAATACTACAAAAATTAACCAGTCAATATTCTGGTCTCATATTAATATTTCAATTAACATAACACTGTGATGTTGTTTACGACTAAAAAATTTACTTTTTACCGCTATACATAGAATACACTGGTGTGTTAAAGCTTTCGTCCGCGTGAGGCAAACCAATATTAGAAATTAATATTCACAGGAACATTCGAAAATGCCATTTTCTTAATTAATATTCTTCGTGAGGGCACTGGTGTATGAATATATGTGTGTTAGAGGTCAACGAAATTATTCGTTTATTTTAATACTCTGTACTGTGCATCTTTTATTATTTTGTACTATGACCAACAAATGCACAATTATTTCACAAATTACTACACTCCTACATGTTTCGACACTATTCTATCATCCTCAGGTAGCTTGTAATCAATACCTTACCAAGTTACACAAGTATTTCAAATGCACCTGTTGGAAATACAATTTACCATTAAGATGTTTTATATAGGTTTTATACACATAGGAAACCGTGCCAGCACGACATTAGCATCTACATACAGATTATATATACGGCCACCACACAGACTGACTTCATGAGAACTGTAGCAACGTAATGACTTTAGCCCATTTTATTGTAAATAGGACAATGTTAATGATTTAAAGATTTTATAATATTGAGAACTCAGCGACTATAATATGAGATTTTGCATAAAACCTGTGTGAAACATCTTAATTGTAAATTGTATTACCAACAGCTGCATTTGAAATACTTGTGCAACTTGGCAAGGTATTGATTACAAGCTCCATGAGGATGACGCGATAGTGTCGAAACATGTAGGGGTGTGATAATTTGTGAAATAATTGTGCATTTGTTGGTCATAGTACAAAATAAAAAAAATAAAGAAATTCTTTGTTTTGGATTCAGATGATATCACACACAGACCTTCATTGTTCTGGGTTGTTGTGCAGCGTATTTTGATAGTTGTTTACCGACTTTTCGGGACAGTTTGTCAGTCAAGTTGTCATGATTCAAAGAGGCTCGGTCTGCTTGACGCTTGAAAATTGAAGAACTGGTTGTCCCGAAAAGTCTGTAAAGAACTATCCAACAACACTGTGGAACAACTCGCTGTGGAGGGTAGACATCATTTACATCACGACGGAAGCTTGAAATCTCTCATAAAAATGCAGTTTTCAGTGACAAAATTAGATCGAACAAGGACGGTATTGCGTACGTAGGTACAAACACTTCTGAGGCTTTGAGAGGTGATAAACATCTCAGACTCTAGAATCAATAGTAAATTACAAAGACAAATGTGGAGAAGATAAGGAAAGGAACAACTTAATGACTATACCAAACAATGAGAGTTGAGAAACTGTCATGGTTACACAGTACTAAATAAATTAATTTTGCACATGAACAGAACGGAAAACACCACTAAGAAGTACAGCAGGATGGAAATTATGTGACATTGTGAGAAACAACAACGCGGGCATATTAGCAGAAAATCTTATTCTATGAACTGAAATAACTTCTTGGATGGAGGATCTGGCCATCTCAAGAAAGTTAAAACTTAAAAAAAAAAAATTCGAAACAGATCCCTCAATAGACTCCTGATTTAAACTCAGAGATGAATTCAAAAATATGTTGAATTATGAGCGGAACATTCCACGTTGATGTCGTTGTTACGACATGGCGTCTCTTCTGGTAACAGATGGCCTCCAGATGTGGAAGGCATATGCGAATATAGAACCACGCATTAAAACAATAGACAAGGAAGAACGTTATACACACAGTTAACAATTCCTTATTGTGAACAAAGTGCCATATTGTGAAATGATGTGGCAAGATATTTTAACAGCAAGCAGATAGATATCACCAAAGTTAAAATTCTTTTACAAACAAATGCACGTTTTATCTAACATATAACATATTAATTATTAAAATTTACATTAAAAAAACTTTTTTACACTCACACCTACATGTTTCGGTCCGTACGGACCATCATCAGGGAGTCTATACTGAGCCTGGCTTAAGTTATTTTTTTGTTGATACAATCAGTAAAATTACGTCGTTAAAACTAGCGCAGTATTGTTGCAGCATGAGTGTCAGGTTGTGGTGTGTGCACGGTACAAAGATAAAAATTAGAGGTCGCCAAATTTAGAGGCTGAATAATCAAAACGAGTAATCAGAGAAATATTATTATTATTATTATTATTATTATCACCTTTATGCGCGGTATTTACAGTTACATGCCTTAAATAAACCGTGTCTCTAAGGTACATCATGTAGCTGTTCCATGTTTACTATTTATGATAAAGGTTTGTAATTCCATATTAGTACTTTTTGAAGCATGTGTTCAGTTCTCAGTATGCAGTTTTCTCTAGTTCCCTGACTTCGTGTCTTCCCAGAATGCTGCTCAGGTACTTTTCTGAATGATACTGAGATGGATCCATTTGCCAATATTCCTTCTGGTATCACGTTTTGTCATTCCACATTCGTTGTATTTTTATTCTAAGGTCTTTGTATTTTGAAACTATTCGGCTTCCTTCTTGATCATATTCCTATATCCCGTATTATTATTATTATTATTATTATTATTATTATTATTATTATTTGCTATCACCTTTATGCGCGGTATTTACAATTATATATCTGAAATAAACCACGTCTCTAAGGTATATAATGTAGCTGTTCCATGTTTACTATTTATGATAAAGTTTTGTAATTCCATATTAGTGCTTTTTGAAGCAGATGTTCAGTTCTCAGTATGGAGTTTTCTCTAGTTCCCTGACTTCGTGTCTTTCCAGAATGCTGCTCAGGTACTTTTCTGAATGATACTGAGATGGATCCATTTGCCAGTAGTCCTTCTGGTATCACTTATGTTTTGTCATTCCACATTCGTCGTATTTTTATTCTAAGGTCTTTGTATTTTAAAACTATTCGGCTTCCTTCTTGATCATATTCCTATATAATAATAATAATAATGATAATAATTATTATTATTATTATTATTATTATTATTATTATTATTATTATTAACTGCAATTGGGTTGTCACCCCGTATTATTATTATTATTATTATTATTATTATTAACTCAATTGGGTTGTCACCCCGTACTATTTTTACTATTATTAACTGTAATTGGGTTGTCACCCATTATTATTATTATTATTATTAACTCAATTGGGTTGTCACCATCATTATTATTATTATTATTAACTATAATTGGGTTTTCACTTATTATTATTATTAACTATAATTGGGTTGTCACCCATTATTATTATTATTATTATTATTATTATTATTATTATTATTATTATTAAAAACTCGCTTTTCACATGTCATGCATAGTACTCTCACTTGCATTCTTTCTGTCTGTGAAAAAAAAGGTTGTTATACAGTGGCCAAAAATGTTCTTGATACGCATTCTGAAAGACTGCGATTCAAATCCAGACGTAGTATCCTTAAACTAAACAGAGTTTATGGTTCACCTCACCTTACACAGGGGAAATGGATTTAGAGGACAAAATAGATAACAAATGTTTCTCCCGAAAACTCTGCTATAGATAAAGATATATTAAAGAGAGTACAAACAAAGGAGAAGAGTTATTTAGATATGTACACAACTGTCTTGAGTCTTTAGGACATAATGTACTGTACAGTGTAACCTAGATAAAGGATAGGAAATAAAGCAGCACGAGTGGAACCAAAGATTTTGCGCAATGCTTTACCCGTAACGCGTGACTCCTAGGGGAAACATTCGTATGAATAACCCATAAACCCAACACGTGAGGTCAAGCCCTTACACCCAGAAAGTCACAGGAGAATAACTCGCTGTCCGTCCCTTACATGCCTGAAGTAGAAAATATCTACAGCAATTCGAAATTTGCTCTAGAAATGCGATTAAACAACGCACATAGATAAAGTATCACGTGCAAATTTTCTTTTAGAATTCCGGGAAATCGTGCGAATAATTACTGGAACAAATTCTATCTTTAGAAAATGATTTAAACGAGTAATAATAGAGTTTATTTTCATTAACTATGTCTGTTATTTCCACACAATTATCGAGTTTAAATTAAACAACGCAATTTTAAACGTGTGCAATATAGTCACACTCGTATTAAAAATACTCTGACGAAAAACATCCGCACAGAATTTTCAGTGACTGATTAGTGTTGTGGAGTGGATATTACTCCTTCTATAATGATCAATAAGTACCAACGAGATGCAGCTTTTTATTCTCTTTATTTTATGGTAAAACTCTACATCAGTGATTCCCAACCGGGGTTCCGCAGTACCCTGGGGTACCGCGAACACTTCCTAGGGGTACCGCGAGATGTAGAAATAACAAATGTTTTATAGTGGAAA
>JGI20166J26741_11595585_pt1 | contig 11726 bp, 7 predicted proteins | sample TergutCu122P5_FD_26741 | JGI IMG/M metagenome (IMG submission 26741) | reverse complement strand
TGTAGATCAAGATTGTGGAACAGTGAGATGGATGTGCAACACAGGTGGCTCTGTCCGCTAGTGACATCTGGTAGTGATGTGCGGCTCTATGTTGATAGCATATTTTCTTAGTGATTCATGCGAAATTATTGGTCAATATCAATAACAATTCGATATCTTCGAATTTTCGTGGCAACCTTCTCCAAATTTCTCTATAAATTAAAAACAAACCTTAATTTTTAACATCCTGTTTAAAACTGTTGTATCTAATAACATTTCTCTCTGCATTTCGATCAAACTTCTTAGATTTTATCAAGAATTTTAAATGTCTCACAAGCTGTTTGAAATATCTTCGATATTATCAACAAATGACAGCATTAGTCGGTAATTTCGGATGCTTCTACTTGGTGTCACAAGAGTTAAGTGTTATTGAATGAGACACTTGGTCACGCAAAACTTAACTATGTTAGGAACTTTGGTGTTGATGTATTGGGTAAAATGGAAGGGAGGCAGTGTTGAAAAGGCGACATGCAGATATTTGCTGGCGATTTTTTATTTATGATCAAAGTCTTAAAGCTTGTTTTATTAAATAGAATGTTGGAAGGTATCTGTTCAGTTCTACACTACAAGGTGTTGGGGCTGATATTCTGTTACACAGCGTTACAGCCAGAGTTACGAGAGTGCTGGTAATCTCTAAACAAATATTGGTAAATTTATATTTTAATTAACTAATTTTGTGAAACGAAATGTATTTAGTTTAGATATTTAATTGTGAAAAACATCAAAATTCAATTCTCACTTATGTAATTTAGTAGATAAAAATAGGTTAGAAAAATATGTCAGAAAAACAAAATAAAATGGTAAATTCCTTTCCTAACTAATCTCTTATTTTTAACGTTTGGCCTGGCATTTGAGGATGATAATATAAATCATAATATTAAGGCGCCTTAGCATGATTCGGGCCATGTAATGAAGGTAATAAATATTAGAATTTCGTTAAAAGGGGGGATTTATTAGGTCACAATGCTTAATATCCAGACAAAGAAACACGCTTTTTCTCAAATTAAATATAAGTTTGGAAATGAATACAGAAGTCAAATGAGTTCATATCTCCTTCTCAGAAGGTTTTGTTTCCCTCATTTTGTTTGTTTTATTTTACCATGGCCGTAGATCCCCCAAAGCCATGGGCTCCTCATTATTGAGGAATCATATTTATATTCAGACACACCACATCCTCTAAGACTCCTCTGGACGAGTCATCAGTCCGACGCAGATACCTTTTCCTGATAACTCACAACACTTACAAGAGAAAACCTTTCACGCATCTGCGGGAATCGAAAACACATTTCCATTACGCGAACGACGGGAGACTCACATGTTAGAACGCAGGGGCAATGGAACCGAAAATTGTGTTTGTAAAAGAACACAAATAACGGTTGCCGCTAATTAAGCCCTTTCCTCCAGAACGTGTTACTTTCAATTGCCCTCAATACAGACGTGTTCTGAAATATCGCAAACATATGTATAAGGACAAACAACCCTTTTTTTTTGTTGGAATTTTTCACTTTTTACAACAGAGTGCCCTCCCGTCCTTCCTTGTTCTCGTCGTGTTAGAAAACGCGATTTTGACTTCTCTTTCATAAATAAAACCTTTTTTATCCAACTGATTATTTCTAACAGGCAACAAACACACACTGTATACAAGTGCAGGTTACCTGTTTGATGTAAATGGTTCACATATATTTTGAATTGAGCTGGAAACTGCAATATATTGAACTTATATTCAATTATTAGTTCTGTTTAAATCTTATGGAGAAATACTTGCTGGTATCAAATAATATTTTTCACGTGCTACGTAATACCTCCTTAGGACACTTTTTGAGTTGAAAATGTAATTTTGTGTGAGAAGGAAGTCTGTCAAAGTTGACCTACATAAAAAAATTACATTACAGTTTTGTGGTCTTCATGTAATGCGCTACACGATGCAGTATAAATGCAAATTTGACGGTGTTGCTGTTCAGCGGTACACTGTTGTGCACTGTGAATTTGACAGTTAAGTAGGAAAATTAATGCTAACTTCTTTTTCCCCGTCTATTTCGCCACATAAATAACAACAGAAAGACATAAATTAGTCATTCGAAAATTTATTTATATTTGGAGAATATTATCTCGAGAGCTGATATATATATATTTATATATTTAATTTTATACATTTCAGAGAATTTTCCTGCTTCTAATACGAGGGCAGATACCGTCTACCAAATCACACCGCTTCTCATCACAATTGGCCGCAGGCTTTACACACACCCCTGTAGAATTCGCATGGATCAAAAAGGATAGAAACTTGTTTATATTAGGATGACGTCCACAAAATCCAAACCATTGCAAATGACAATCTTCAGAACGAGTCTCACAAATATTCCGTCACACCTACCTCGGTTACTTGGTTAGCGGGTACTGCCTAAGCGGATGAATACTTTCTACTGGCATCGCCAAATCTCTGCAGAAACACCTTGTTCTCCTCCCACGTGATTTTGTTCAAATCCTGTATTACAGCATGAGTTTTGACTGACAAAATTTACGTGAACTCGAAGGCGGAGGATTTGTGAAATTAATCCTGATATAGAAGATTTGATGCTCTGTATATTATTCTGAAAGTCTAATGAGAATTTTGACTTGTTTGCTGATGATGTCAGGCAGCATCATCCAGACTCATCATGCTATTTTACTGGATCATTCCAGTTCACGTCCTTTGCAGAAGTCAGAGTCTCTTGTAATCAAGCATTCTCTTTTCATTTATTCTAAGAATATCATTTTTTATCTATAAACCCTGTCACAAAACAACTTGTCTTTTGAAATTCCTTTCACTTTCAATTGGGGCCTGGCGTGTCGCGGTTGTTGAGTTGCTGCGCTACTTGTCGGACGGTCCCGTGGTCGATTCCCAGTTGTGACACTGGATTTTTCAGTGACATATTGCCTTCTGACTGCTCCAATTCTCTGGGATCGTTTCAGCCGCTGGTGAAAATGAGTTTCAGGAATATTCTTGGGGTAAGGGCGACCGGTGTGTGAGACTTAATATCTCACTAAATTCACGCGCCGAATATCATGAAAATTCTGGAGTCTAGACCTCCTGGAACCCTCTGGGCCACACCGGGCTTGTAAAGGGAGGACCTTTTATTCTTTTCATATTTTAGAGGAAACATTTGTGGGAAATACTCTAAAATTGAATTTAATGAATATTCTTCTTATAGCAGCTGAGTAGTTCCGTGCAGAAGTTTAGACATGACAAAGCTAATAGTTGCATACCCCATTTTCGAATACGCCTAAGAACAATTGGAGTGTAAAAACTATATATTATGGCGTCTATTCAGGCACACATACAATTAGTAGTATTATGTTCCCTAAGATTGTAATGTATAGGCAAATATACCTAAATCATAAATGATTTAAACCTATCTCTCTAACGTCTAACTGCGTAAGTGTTTTTAATTCAGAGTAATTTTGAAAAAATTATCTCCTTATCAACAATTGATTTTGACACTAATTTTAAAACAGATATGAAATTGTTATATTGGAGTTTGTGTTTTTTGAAGGACGTCCAATTTCATAGGATATTATTTCCTGAAACAACTCTTTTGTTTTCACATTATGCCTTATTATTGCAGCTTGTCATGCAGTTACGTCTAGTTATTGATAAAATAGACACAGAGCGGGAAGTTTTCACCCTGAATATGCTCCTAAAGGTAGCAGAACTCTATATATGTTTTGCAAGAGGGGGGCCTTAGATATTGTTTGTGCTTCAGAAATTAAGAATAATTATGCAGCAGGCAGCTTATATTTCTTGAGCCAACTACACGAGCCTGTAAATACATGCATATTTATTGAGAAAAATCTCGACGATTTTGGTCTTATGTTTTGTAGAATTTTATTTTTTGTGTTATTATAATTTTTTTGACGAAAATTTATTTTACTAATAAACAATGACATATTTGTAATAAAACTTGTGTTTGTAAATTATTCTAAAATGCAAATGTTTGAATGATAAACTGATATAACTGGAATTATTGAAGGGTTAAAAGCATGTGCCTTAGTTTCTACGGCAATTCCTATATCTCATTTTACGCATTTGCAAGTGTTAAAAATCCTGTATTTGGAATCAAAATTACTACATTTCGTTTCTCCGACATTTTATAATTAAAAAAATTTCTCAATTCTTCTTATACGGTTGGAAATCCATAATTATGTGGACTTGATTGTCACAGTTTTTACCCTCATCAACGCGCATAATAGTGAATTTCCTTTCATAATTTTGCAGGGAAGAGATTTTCTTATTAATTCGCAGGAAAACTTTGTCTTAAGTTTTACATTTCCTGCACACAAAGTCCGAATTTTGTCTTTGTAAAAGAAGTATTTCCTTCCTAAGGAAAGCTCTCTCCTTTTTGCAGTAAAACCAAGTATTATTGTTATGCAATCTGCAGATTTAAAACTTTTCTTCTCGGATACAGGAAAAAATAAATAAAAGGAAGTTTAGTTTGTGAAGAATTTAGTTCTAGTTATTCAACTTGATGAATAAACTGTAAGATATAACATAGAGCAAGATCTATATGGGGAATATTTTGTTCATTTTAGACTTTTCCACAGATGTTGAACATGTTATGTAATAATGTATAAGCTTGAAATTATAACGACCAAATTTTCTGTATCAACATTACGCTAATTTCAGCAGAGTAGAAGGAAATATTATTTGTTAAAAATAAAATTTTTAATCGAATCTATATTCTGCCTTTTCTGTAAATAATAGCAATTCTGCAAAATCGAATGTCACTCCACTTCTAGCAAATTCACATACTTTATTAAAACTTCAGTTCCCTCTACTCTCTGGCCTACACCCAATCTGAATTTATCGCAATTCACTTAATACTTTGTGTTATGTAGCTTTAATCCTGCATCTTTATTAAATTAGGAAATAAGAATCACTTTGTTCCAGAATGATGACTTCATTTTAGGAGAAATTCAACCGGGCATACTTAATTTTACAACAATTTCCAAGCCAAAATCCTTGCATGTATTCTGCGGAAATTTGTGGTTGGCAAGATTTCTTAGTAACACGATAGACGATTAGCAAAGGAAATATACAGTATTTTAAATTACAAATAAAATAAACAATTTTTTTTCAAAATCTTAAACATTAGGGAGTCTTAGGTAAATAAAAATGGCGTAGGAGACAGAATGATTATAGTAATAAATTGAAATGCAAAATAGAAATATTTTAGGAGTGTTTAAAAATAATCGCCCTTATGCTGACAAATTCATTTTCAATTGAAGGAGAGAGGGGGAGGAAGAAAATTGTTAGAAACTGAAGATACATACAGAGGGGAGATCATAAATACAACACGATATGAATAGGACACAAAAAAAAAGAAAAATGTTAAATATTGTTAAAGGCCACGAAATTTGAACCTAATAGGAATTCAAAGATTAAAATTGCAGTAATTGTGTATGGCAGAAATGAATGTGTAAATTGAATGAGTGACACAAAGAAAGGTTTAGAATCTACACAAGATTGTTACGAAGATTCGTCAAAGAAGAAAATGGAAATGTATTTAAAATTTGAATATTAATATATGAACGTTAGAAGTATAGGAAGTTTTCTGCTAACAGAGCGTATTCGTATGACAGTCTTTGGGAGATTTGAAATGCGAAACTGTAAATGAAATACGGCAGCACCAGATCAGGTATTGTAAACACAATATCGTGCAAACAAATATATTACAAACAGAAACATGGTTCAAACTGTGACTAAAACAAGAATTTTATGAAATAGAACAACACATCATATCAGCATGCAATTTATTGAGAAAAAGATTTATACAATAGGAGATATGATAGAGTGAGAGTTAACTGCACTTTAACATATGTAAGAAAATTGCTGCGTAATTATACTAGGAACTGTGGTATGACAATTTAACAAAACTAGTAAAAAAAGTATTTTTGAAAGGAAATCATTTTATTGAATAAAAAATTGTAAAGCGACATAAACCGTCCATAGTTATGAAATGGATATAATAATCGGTGATAATGAGAAAGGCCCGTGAGGAGTTGCTGGTCTTCATCGGGCGCTCCCCTGGTGTCGGATGAGGGAATGCTCACCAGATATGGCGGGTACCGAGGAAATAAATTACCCGTAGCGGAACAAAACTAGCACAGCTGCCTTGCAGGTTTATATTGGCTTATCATGGTCTAGACGAAGAAAACCTTGAGCAAAAATCACCTGGTCTTAGAGGTTGGGTTTGATGCAGCAGGCCAGCTCCCTGCTCGTCGGAGAAAAAAGATTGCTAAAAAGCCCATTGGAAAGGATCTGGATGGATGTAACCTAGGACGACCTAAGGTACGTAAGATTACTATACGGTTAGGCACGTTGTATGTACAAGGAATAAGAAATAAAATAGGAGAAATTATAATGGGGTTGGAAGAACTAAAACAAAACATCACAATGTTAACAGAAACGAAGAAAAATTGAAATGGAATAGAAATACTAGGACTTTATTTATATTTTATAGTAGATTTTCAAAGGAAAAATAGCTAAACGAAGAGTATCTATTTTAGTTAAAAAGAGATATAAATTATAGATTTCATCCTGGGAGGTAATTAATGAACACACGATAAAGGTACATATGAATCTGCTGGGGAAGATATTATGTACTAATTTAGGAACTTATGCAGTAAGTGATGATGTAAATGTTTTGGTTAAATGAGAATTTTGGGGGAAAGTAAATGAGGTAATAGCTGAAATAGGAATATTTAGGTAAGTTCAAATTGCAGGAGATTTTAACAGCAGAAAAATAAATTAATAACAAGTTTGTGGGCTGATTTGCGGAAGAAGAAATAAATTATATTGGTGATAAATTGAGAGATTTATGTGAACAAAATTCATTAAAAATTTGAATGGATATTTTAAACATAAGAGGATAAATCAGTACATACATCAGTACATATCGCACCAAGATACACTGTAGATGAAATATGTAATAGGCTATGTCATTGTCTGACAAAATTCTGGTTTAAAATTTCAAGATATAAGAGTATTCAAAGGAATGAATTTTGGGAGCGACCATTATGTAGTAAATGCAAAATTGTTATTTTCTTATGCGAAAAACAATACAACTTAATTAACAGTAAACATAACACACTGTGCATCAGAATTATCATAAATAAAATTATATAATATAAATAGATAAAAGAATAAGTACCAGTTTTTTATGAAAGAAAAATTAGATGAGAAACTTGGAGAAAGTAATGTTGATAGTGCAGAAGAATATCCCCAACATTTTGCAGAATGCATTCACCAGGCAGTGAAGAAAGCATTAAGAGAGAAAATTTTTAGAAATAATACTAAGTTATTTTATTATTGTAATGACGAATTTGGACAATTGCTAAAAAAAAGAAATATATTTGAAATTGATTATTTCAGAACATCCACAGGACAGATAGTGTTTGAAAGGATGCAAGGAAAAATTACAAAAATGATAATAGAAGAGAAAATAAAAGCTGGGAAAATATGTGACCTGCAGTGGGAAACTACTTGGGTGTGTAACGAAGCACAATAGCATGTTTAATATTGAAGAATTTAAGGACAAATGGAAATGTAAGGCAATGTTTTAACACTACAACCATTGACAAATTGTAAACATATTTTAAAGGAATTTTAGCAGAAAATGGGGAGCGTATCTTGGGAGATCAAGAAACTGAATTATAAAATATGAATAAAATAGGATTAGAAAAGAATAAAATTAATTTAGTTATAAAAATAATAAAAATGCCACTCAAGTCCTTAACAAGTAACACATCATGAGTAGTTTGAAGAGTACCTGCAGAGTTACTAAAATCAGGAACTGAGAATTTTTTATGAGTTATGAAGACAAATTTTTAACTCTGCATAAATGGTGAAGAAATATGCAATGACTGGAAAATAGGACATATTTCAGCTATTTATAGAAAAAGATAGTAAGACTTATATGAAAATAAGAGAGGAATTAGAGTTTTGAAAATTTTTAGTCGATTATATGGGAAAATAATTAAATATTTTTTACAACAGCAATTTTTCCAGATAGACAGAGAAGAACAAGCAGGATTTAGGGCTAGTCGATGCAAAATTGACCATGTATTTAGTTTAAAACACTTGATAGGTAAACATATGTTTTTTGATCAAACACTACAATAATTATTTATGGATTTTGAGAAAACATAAGACAGTGTGCCTTAAAAAAATATGGAAAGCTTTAGAACACCACAATATTAATAATTGTATTATTAGGTCAATAAAAGATTGTATGAATATTTATTTTCCGAAATTAAAATAGGGAACAACTTCCTTTAAGATTTAATGTAAAAAAAGGACTACGACAAAGATGTAGTTTATCGCCAACGTTGTTTAAGATACATATTCAGAATGCTCAAGAATACTGGCAAAAAATGTGGGAGGATGTGATTGGAGATACAGGATACGATAATATATTCAACGCTAATTGCAAATGACCAGTCACCAATTGTACAAGATTATGAGGATTTAGGATACATGACAAGAAATTTAATAGATGATTATGAGATGTGGGGCTTAAATTTAAATACTAGAAACTAAAAATATGGCCATAGGAGACACATCAAGAGATTTTAAACTAGAAGATGGGAAGGGTAAAATAAGTCATGTAAGTGAATATGTTTATTTGGAGATAAGAATAACTAAAGATTGAAATTACGAGCCAGAATTTAATGATAGTATTAATAATGGACGAGCAGCTATATTGAAAATAACATTTTGTGGGACCGCGATATGACTACTAAAACACACTCTTATTTACCATGCTGTAGTTAAAAGTACAATTACATAAGCAGCAGAAACATGGTGTTTAAAAGCAAAAAAATTTAGTAAAATTAAATTCCAAAGAAATGGATTATTGGCGATGCTCAGCTAGAACTTTTGGAAGGACAAATTTAGGAATACTGTTAAAAACCAAAAAATGAAGGTAACAATGTCTCTTTAACGATATTAAAACGAAACAACATCAATTGTATGGCCATGTTCAAGGAATGGAAGAGGAAACTTTGCCAAAAGAAGTTATGAAATGGCGTCCACCGGGAAGAAGAAAACGAGGTAGACCTAAACCCACCTGGGCGGAAGGGATTAAATGACTGTGGGAGAGAAAGGATTGAAGGAAGAAGAGTGGAATGACAGAAATACCTGCAGGAAGATGATAATATAATTGTCAAATAGACGCAGGTAAATGTGAAAAAATTGCACAGCCTGCTACATAATAATAATAATAATAATAATAATAATAGGAAAGGAACATGTATATCAATAGATGTTGTAATATTGCGGGAGAGCGTCATTTGCGCGTTTTCTGTTAAAAGAATAAAAATTTATTCAATAAATAAATTATGTGCGGTATTGATCATCTGAAATTGTGCTGTGTTTTTTGCACAATGGAAAAATTGAAGTCATCCTGTTGGTAATACTGCTCTTCAGTACAATTATGAATGGAACACTGCTTCCATCTCCGTCCATTAATTTACAGGAAGTCCACTTGGTGCTTTCTCAGACATACAACAGCCAATGACATTTCGCACCAGGGATAATTTTGGTGATATCATCACCAGGCACCTAACGGAATGTGCAATAGAAACTGATTGCAGGGATTCACCGCAACGCCATCTGGCCAATTGTTGTTACTGTTGATGGTAATATTAGCAAACCCAATAACACAGACTTCATAGATAGGGATGGGAGTTATATTATATTAATACCAGATGCATATTTCAAAAGTTTTAAGACTGAAGATTTAGGGCTAGCTAGAGGAAGAGAATACGAACTCACAAGAATCTGGAATTCTGTATCTCGGTTTGTTGTGGCTGGGCCAAATGAATTTTAAATGTCGACGCTTAAGGACATATTTAATTTTTTTTTTCAAAATTTAGAATACATAACCTCATAATCATAAGCCAAGAGCATTATGTGTTAGACAAGAATATAGGAGATTTATCAACTTCAATGATATAGACATATGCGTGAAAATGGTGGTGTACACTTAGTTTCTATATCAGAGTTCAGGCTATTGTACTGAGGTGAATGATATCACACTAATGGACAGTTGGGTTATTTCTGCACAAGGGCACTTCACCAAGAATACTAATTAGTTTCCAGAAAAGTCAGTAACATAATCAAATGTTGTCTCATGAAAAGAGTTGTAAGGGACACTCATTAGGTTTTTACTACGAAAATTGTTCGCGATAAGGAATCAAATTTTAGTTTTGGTAAGTAAATAAACGTTTTGGACTTTGATTTACTGGAGTACGTTTTGAAAAATATGAACATAAAGTTTTTCATGTCCCTACACCAGAAGGATTTTAAGTGGAGGAAGGATCTATAGAGACAAATTTATTTTTGGTTATGTTTGAAAAGGAAGTTTATATTGCCTTAAGTTAAGTGGAAATATATTATTTCGTGGACTCAAATTTTCACTCCACTATTCCCTACTATTTCATGAGTGTCCGCAGGTAAAATATACCGTGTAATATCGTATATCCAGAATGGAGCAGCATCTTTAGAATAATGTCTGTGGAACTGTTGTTAGTTCTCTTCATATCGACTGTGTTTGCGGCCATTTCGACTACACTTTATAGGCAATACAGCTACACGTCAGAGTGGCAAGGGTACAAGACACTAACAAGTTCGTTAACAAACGTCTGCGATGTCATTCTAGGGGTATCATTGTCAACATTGTCACGCGCACCGTCACTACGTTCGATATTACCTGCCTGCGTGTGTTCCTCTCTGGTTTTCAGCACTGAGTTCCAGTCATTTCTCACAATGTTTCTCATTTATTCCGGGTACAAAACACTAAATCAAAATATGGATGAATCGTTCGAATCAGGAATTAAGCTTGCCTACCCAAGAGAATACAGTTTGATTTTCGAGTATGTTTATGAAAGGGGATTATTAAATGTAGAAAGAAATTTTGTTATTTGTCTATCATACCAGGGTTGTGCGAACTGGGCAATGTATCAGAAGACTGTGTTAATTGTGTTTGTTGATGTGATTGCTGAAGAATATTATGCTCTGGGTTTTTTGTTGTTGAGAACTCTGAATCCTTGTTGTGTAGGTTAGATGACGTGGTAATTCATAGTTTCCTTGTAAAAATAATAATGTTTTATGGATACCAACTGATGAGGTGCGTTACTGCAATTACTGATCGTGTATTTGAAGCATGTCTATACAATTACTGAATTTCTCTCAACACGAAAATGTTTAAATTACCTTCTAGGAAGTTTGTTATCATTCACCACTTAATGGATATTACAGCTTCAACCTGTATCACATGCAACTGGACTTCTATCTCTATTTGTTGGGCTTTTGTCTTCGTGCGATCTGCTTTATGATAGAGTTGTTGTACAAATGCTATTAAGCAAAAGAAATTGAAATAAGTATTCCATGGGTTGAGATATAATTTTACTATGAAGGCTAATGTACAAGACACCGTCACCCACAATTCAACAGCGAATTTAACCCTTAAGTACTACCGTTGGTGTATTCTGTACACCAGTTTCAGTTATTTTTGTCTAACGTCTATTTACGTAAACCTACCGTCATCATCCTCCATCTATCCTCAGTTTGATTCATTACGAAGATAGTGATGCAATGATTTCCCTCCAGTGTGGCTATTCAACCAGTCTTATTAATGGCTCTACAG
>JGI20166J26741_11595473_pt1 | contig 11728 bp, 5 predicted proteins | sample TergutCu122P5_FD_26741 | JGI IMG/M metagenome (IMG submission 26741) | reverse complement strand
GCGTGTATGGTTGTATGTAGGTGTGCATGTATGTATGTATGTATGTATGTATGTATGTATGTATGTATGTATGTATGTATGTATGTATGTATGTATGTATGTATGTATGTATGTATGTACGTAGGTAGGTAGGTAGGTAGGTATGTGTGTGCGTATCTATGTATGTATGTGTTTATGTATGTATGTATGTATGTATGTATGTATGTATGTATGTATGTATGTACGTACGTACTTACGTATGTAGGTAGGTAGGTAGGTATGTGTGTGCGTATCTATGTATGTATGTGTTTATGTATGTATGTATGTATGTATGTATGTATGTACGTACGTACTTACGTATGTAGGTAGGTAGGTATGTGTGTGCGTATGTGTTTATGTGCGTATGTATGTATTATGTACCTACGTATGTGTATGTATGTTTGTGTGCGTGTGTGTATGTGTGTGTGTATATATATATATATACTCGTATGTATATACTATATATACTATATTAGGTTTTCAATTCTAGTGTTTTTAATTAAGTAGACTACAATTTTTCCGGCCGAATTGAAAAATTCCTCTAATTTGTGATAATGTAAATGGCGGTGACGGTATAAAAAATGAAAAAAATTGTTTTATTTTTTATCACTTTTACAGCCTGTATGAGTAGCGTAGCAGGCGTGACGTTTTACCGAACACTCACGCGTTTTTAGCGTTTTGTACAGTTCTCATAACATTATTCCGAAAACAGAGTCCCATCTAGTGAAGTAACTTTGTTTTAAAAGCGAAGGACTTGCTACTTTAACTCAATTTCTTGCTGGCAAAGCAAGCTTTTATAAACTCCAACCGGAAATGGCGACAAACCCGATTAGCGTGGATATGTGACGTCCCTCATCTTCCGCTTCTTCTTTTGCAATCACGTCATCACACCGGCATCACTTAGAGTTTCAGACAAGGTATGAAATTCAGCGCTCCTGCCAACAGGCGCGATTTTGTTTCCTTTGTGAAAGAGGATCCTAGGACAATCGTTGACGTACATCCGCATTATCTCTACCCACCAACTGCTTAAAACAAACGAAATGTTCCTCCTATGTATTAGGGACTGACAGTCGGAGATAATTTGGTAATAAAATACACATATTTGTTGGATTTCGTTAAATGTGTAAATCACCTTAAATAATTCCTTCATTCAGTGTATTTTGAGCTGTTACTCAGCTGAGAAATGAACACCAGATATTATGAAACCCTAGATTCGGTACGGGTTCAGCCGTTTTGTCCTACCTGAACCTCTTAAATCCACTCCTCAGATTCAAATATTTCTCTACAATCCATTTCAATATTATCCTCCATCTACGTCGAGATTTAAGTAGTGGCTTCTTTCCTTGAAGTTTTACGCTGTTAATTTACAATTCTAGTTAATGCTGCACTTCTGTCCATCTTGTACTTCTTGGCACCAATGAGAAAGTGCGTTATAAACAGTGTATAGCTGCCAGCGAGAGAGTGAGCCTACTTTGATTCGTAAATCTGAGAGATTATTGGAAAGCGTGAACGCTCTGAGCATGGCAGCTGTTGTATCAGCTGCTGTTTCTAATAACTGGCGAAATGAAACCTCGCTATTAATAACTGAAGCTGCCAATTAGATCGGAACTCTGGTTTTACTAGGCCTGCAGACTGGTCAGCAGTGAAAAGTGGAATAGGATGTAACCATCAATCTGTCTGTCCTTCCCATGTACAATAATTAATGAATTAATTAACAGAATCGCTTTAACTGGTTTTGTTTAGGTGTGAAACTTGGTTTCCCACTCTAAGTGCTGAACATATTGACAGAGAGCAAAATACGGACGAGAATATTTGGATCTGAGAGTGCTCTAGTATTAGTGGAATGGAGATAATTACATAATTCTGCTTTTAAAGATTTGTTTCTTCGCGTAATATTGTTGGGGATTTAAGTGGAGCGGGAATATTGTGAATAGAACTTGTAGAAGTATAGAAGAAAGCAGAATTTTATGTAGTTTTGGCCCAGAATCCCCCCCCCAAAAAAAACATTTGAGAGAATTGGAAGGTGATGTAGTTATAAAATTAAATTAGATATTACTGAAAACGAAGAGTTCCGTAAAAAGTCACGAGAGACTATTAATTAACTTGCAAGAGAAAAGGATTTATGGCAAGAAAGGTAATTGCAGATGAGATGCAGTACATGACCTGCTGTGACGACGGTAACATACAATTGCGGGACGTACAGTTTTGTGTGGGGGAAATTTTGAAAATAAAATAACAAGGTACAAAATTACTCGCTGAATTAAATATGGCATAATACATTTTGGAAAGGCGCCGCTTTGAAAATTAGTTGTATTGTGTTAAAAATAAAGAGAAATACACCTTGTAGGTGTTGCTTGTGTAATTGTGAACTAGGTCACAAACGGATGGAATGAGCACTTTTGTGACAACGGCGATGAGCTACCGTGTTTGTAATGGCACAAGTTTCTTGTTCATACCGACCGCCACGAGTGCATTGCAGCAGCCGTGAAGCAAATAAACAAGAACCCGCGCCTCGCTCCTCGACAAATTGGCAATAATCCCATGGGTGCGAGTAGGCCCACAATTCACTTGCAAATGAGAGAAATTAAACCGAGACAGCAGTAATCTCTTTAAAGAGGCACTGCTGCCAAATACTGATGTGTGTAAGTTGTGTGTTTATATTGTGAGGCAAATGACGTCATATCTGACATGAAGCACTAAACTTGTTGCATAGTCTTATCATTGTTCTAAATTCCATATGGAAGGAGCAGAGAACATTCATTGTGAAGCTGATTATGCACGCATACAGAGGGTAGCGTCGCGGGAGAATTTTAGCTTGTTATAAATTCCCCGGTTACAAACTTTTCGTCTTTACGTCAAGGGAGACCTAGTATGGTAGTGAAGATGGCAGAGTTACAAGAAGTAGTAGCTTGATACAGCAGGAAGAGAAATTTAATTTTGTGTTGGGCTATTTTTGGAACGAAATAAATAATTCAGAATTGGAATCGGTTTGAAGGGATTTCATTTTATTAATCCACTTTGAAATAATTGCATAAAATGCATGCAAGAGTAGCAGTTTGGAGCTTAGGAACTATTATAGCTTGTACGTAGTAAAATAAAACAGTATTACGTTAGGAAGTCGTTAACCTGAAGACCAATACGCGACCTGTTTTAGTGTTTTGTTAGCGCTGGAGCAGCAAGAAGCGGTAACACATGCCGTCGATGAACCATCCTGCAGCCAGGTCTGACGTCAGAACCATTTTGGCGTCGTCGCGTTGTTCACAGGATAGCGCATCTGATTAATCGAAACCTCTCAAAAACGGCTGCCGTAAATTAAAAAGGATTTAGAATGTATTCATAGCTGCTTGTTACAGGCCTAATTATAATGGTTCATGTGTGCACGTTGTGGAGTTGGCAAATCATGCGATAATTCGTTTCCTTCTGCTGTTATTGCGAAGGAAATTACTTGGGCACAAAGACTTGAATTTTTTGGTAGGAACTTCGACAAACCAGCCGCCGGATTTCCTAGCATTGGCGCACCGAAGGAGGGGGGAGGGGGGGCTGCAGCCAGGCAGCCCCCACCCACAAAGCACAATCTATTAACACAAATTTCGGAGAGCATGATATCAAAGGTTTTGCGTGATTTACGCTTCAGCCTAAACCAGCCACTGAAGTCGGTTGTTGACTAGTACTTCGGAATATTGAAAAATATAATAAAAACTTACGAATATGTGGATTTTTTATTTTTCAAGTTTAATTTTCCCCGTAACCTAACTAGATGTCGGCTCGGAGGTTTTGACCTGGTTTTCGTAACATTTTATTTAAAAACGAACATAATTTATATATAGCCTCCCCCCCAAAGAAACATTCTGAGTGCACTTCTGCTTCCTATAGCTGAGAAGATGACCGACTTCATTGGGACCTATTCTAAAATCATATAGCGTTCATACCTTTTTGTTTCAACGTGCGTGTTTTATGTACAACTTTTGTTACCCTCTTCGATTTAATCACTCTGACAATTCGTCAACAGAAATCAAACCTTGGGTCAGGTGTAAGACACTCTTCCTGTCACGTTTGCCATTTTATGGCATTTGTGAGACCTCAACCGACGCACTTAGATTGATGTGGTGCGTATTACATTAGCAGTGTCCAGCGCTGCTAAACCCCTTGGGCTGACTGACACATGGGCCTGATCACTGCAGCTGTTGCATCTGATAGGCTCTCGTTAGCCGTCCTACACTTCCTACCGGCGGTAAATGGCGCCGTACAAATGCTACATTTGTCACCGCTTTGAGACGTCTCAGCCGCTTATTACGCTCTACCGTCTTGTTAATTGATATTTTTCATAAAACGCTTCGAGATACGTATTTTGCTGTCAAAGACCTTCTACCACACCAGAGTTGAAGAAGCTGCATTGAAGAAGCGTGTCTTACTGTCACGTCAGAATTTCACACGACCGCCATGTTGGTATGGTGGACAGATGAAAATGACCAATATGTGGGCGCATCAACTGCCATGCTGTTAAAATTTAATTCTTGTAAGACATGAAAGATGGCATTCATATGGGTATGAAACAGAATCATGAACTCTGAAGAGTAGCTTAGCGGTAACCGCCTCTTTTTGTGTTCGGTAGCCGTCCGCTTCGAAACTAAGCTCCTTTTCTTGTATCCGATAATTGTCCGCTTCAAACCTAAGCCGCTTTTCTTGTATTAGGTAGACGTTCTCTTCGAATGTAAGCCACTGTGTTTGTATTCGATAGCTGTCCGCTTCGAAGCTAAGCTCCTTTTCTTGTATCTGATTAATGTCCTATTCGACTCTGAGCTACTAAACACCTGTTGTGAGCGACAGGATGATGTCCTTCGTTTTTCCAGTTAGTTGCTGATACAGCAGCATGGAACTGGCGGCGACACTGTTTTTTATGCTTTTAACAATTCGACCACTTATATTATTCGACGCTTCATAACCTCAGCACTCAGGACAGTGCCGTTTAATAAACTGTGACGATGAAGGAAGCAACTGAGCAATATCTTGAGGAGCAGTACGAGATTGGTCATCACTCTGGTATGCTGGTCCGTCACATTGTGGCTAATAATTATGAAGGGATTCGTGATTAGATAAATGGAGCCTAAGAGTGAAGAGTTTTGTGTCACCGACAGCTGACAGGTCTGGTTGGTTGCCTGGCAACTCCGGACTTTGATTGCTTTCAGAAACAAATGGGGGAACTCAACTGTTTTACAGAATTTGATACATAGTTGGCTGACTGGCTAATATACGTCAACAGTTTGCTCCATAGCTGGTGGAATGGGTAACTAAATTAACAAATATTAGAAACTGACCAGTTTCCTGTGGCTCGACCGACTGTTAGATATTGTTGCAACAAACAGGGCAGCAATGCACGTAGTTCGGTTACATTAAATAGCGAGAACCAAGAACATGTCCTGTATGCATGAGGTGCTGTATTTGCTTTCGCGTGAATAGGTTAAAACACGAAACTTTTCTGTGTGCTATTTAACGACACCTTTGAACTGCTTGAGTAATGCATCGTCGAATGATAAATTTATGCGCTTGAACGGTGAATTGGAAGATATTTGGGAAGTAAAATGTTATGATCGATTGAAGAATTTATAACAGAATTTGCCTGGAGGAAGTCAATAAAACTTCTCTGTCAGTACATGTATAGCCAGTCTACGGTCCGAGATTCGAATCTGGAAGCCCTACGAATATAAAACAAAAATGCTAATAATTTCACTGGAATATTCAGCAATAAACTTTCTGCAGAGACAGTTTTCCTTCCAGACAAAATAATCTCTCGAAATGCTTAGAGCAACAGTATTTCACTCGCAGTACAGTTTTAGTTCTCCTCGGGATTTCCGGTTTTAATATAGTGAAACACAATTTGTTGTTCACTCGTCCATTTATGAGCTTTGCGAAACGAGAATTGGCCTTCCTCTTGCAACACAAACATTTCTGATTACGGTGAAACGGAAAGATAGTATTTTGGAAAAGGCAGGATTGATGTTGTGAAGAGGGACTTAGACATATTTAGTGAGAAATCGTTTCCGACCGAGAATGCTACTTCAGCGAGTAAATTATGTAGGAATGACAACTGGTTACTATTAGTGTTCTGATCCTCTGAACGCCAAAATATTCCACAAATATTTCAGGTATTTTTAATAAAATATTTTCTGCCGTAAGGAGATATGACCAGTTAAAGACAGAGAACTGTTGCAAAGTAGGATTTAGGGCCCAAAGAAAATCACGAAGCATGTAATTACCGATGTTCTGTGGTACACTATAAGTCTCTCGCCACGGTGTGTGTGTGTGTGTGTGTGTGTGTATTGTCAGAAGTTTGTACCCGAATGTCATTGTTTTGGAGTTAGATTAATTTAGTGTAGTAGGAACACTGAGTCCGACCGTTATGAAGCATTAGTGTAATTAATTCTACCAATGTGTAGTATCAGGCGTCAAAGGGAAGGGTTAGGCTTCAGGGGATGCTTCCCGCATCCTACTGAAATCCCCAAGTCGAATTGGAAGACAGACAGCGAGATAATAATTGCCTTTGAGGAACTAATTCAAGTCTGAATACAGCTAATTTGTATGTGGGAGGTAAGGTGCCATTGTCGAATCTTATTGACTCAAAAAAGTCGTATGAATTTTCGTTTTTTTTTAAAATATTTCCTTCGAGAGGTGACTTTAATAAGCCACGACAGCAACGTGTGACTTGTTAGAACAGCAGCAAAGCGGGCGGCCCCTATTCGGAACGTAGTCGGCTGGAAAACCCGGCAATTACCAGGTAACATAAATTAAGTTTATATATCTTAACTCTTTTTAATATTTTCCATCTTCGGAGCATTACACAGTGACACATATAACTCCAACGAAACGCATTTGGAGTCAATACGTAACAATAAAATAAGAAAATTTGACCTGAAATGCGTTTTATTGTACCCATGTAAGTAAGGTTGGGTAATTTTCAAAGTTTGAAGTTGTCCCTAGCGTTACCGTTTATGCTGTCTCTAATTCAGCATTCGTAACAATTGCAAAAGCTTCTGTAAGTGGTAAGCCTATAGCTGAATGGTTGACTGACCGGCCGATTGATTAAGTGGCTATCAAACCAAATAAAATATTTATTTTAATATCTCCCAATCTACCCCCTTATCAGGAAGAGTGATCCCATCCTTGAGGTATTCCAAAATATGTTTGTGTCCATTTCTTATTTTTTGTAGGCCGGCACCGTCCCTTTCTCACACTCTGAACTTTATTATTATGTAATTTTCTCCAATTCTTTATGGCTTCATCTCTTTTAGATCCACACGAATTCCTCTTCTCAAAACGTTTCACTCTATTCAGGGCAGCTGCGGCGGGGATGATCTCTTTTTAAGCAACAAATAGGATATATCTTTCTGGAACACCAGCATTTTCGGTGTTGAAGAACTGGACTGTCAAAAGTTACATATCTTGGTTTGTCTCTTGTAATTTGAAAGTTACTGCTGTTCCATAACTAGATGTTAACACAGAAACGAAAGTAACAAGTATTTGCTTCTCTTTATCATCCTGCTGTCAACATGCGAAGAAGAAAAATCAGAGGTGATCGGGATGCCTGTGAAATAGAAGAGGCTGAATTTGCTTACAACAGGTGTTGACAACAGGCCACGACCTGTAAGCGTCGCAGCATCTGAAAGTTTAATTGCGGCCCGCACTGCTAGCGATGAATTATTCAGCCTCCATTGCCTGCAGCTGATAATCCCGCAGCCACATCGCTACACTGAAACTTACACTCTGCAACACTCCAGATTTTACCTTGTCCGAGTAACTTATTTATTTATGGGGAAGTTGTTTGTTTATGCATTTTGACGTTTGGCGGTTTAATTTGTGTTTTGTTTGGTGGTTTTCCTTTTTACGAGGTACTTGCTTGTCTATTGAGACATTTTCCCTTTGTGAGGGTTTCCTTTATTAAACCTGTTTCCACTTTTCTGATGCAGAGTGACAGGTTGAAGTGTTTCAACTGTTGTGAAGCTTTTCCTCTCGCGAGACACTTAGCCGTTTCTTGAGACATTTCTGTGTTTTTGGTGATAGTTTGCTGTAGTTTCCTGCTTTTAAGGAAGGTCTTTTCTGTCACATACTTTCTCTTTTCAGGGAATTTCACATCGCCTAATCAGTTTCCCTTCTCTGAAACACTGTCTACATGCTAAGACACATACCTGTTTCTAGATGAAGTGTCTGAATCATTGAGCTAACTTCCACATTTTGACGAACTTGTCTGCTTTATTCACACGATTGTTCGTTGAGACAATTTTGTCTTTATGTGCTTTCCTATTTTTTATGATCGGTTACTTCTAAAAAAAATTTGACATTAATCGATATGAGATTTTTCAGAAGAACAGCTTGGAGCGACCTATTTGACTACAAAAGAAATGAAGAGATCTTGGAAGAGCTGAAAGTAGAACTAGTTGAAGAGAAACTAAGATGATACAAATCAAAATGGCTACGACATGTAACAAGCATGAGCAACAACATGATGCCAAAAATAATGTTGAACTATAGACAAATGGACGAAGATGACTTGGAAGTCCGTTGAAGAGAAGACTGTTTGGCGAGGCTGAAACAGGTCTATAAAGGCCTAACCCGTGACGGATGATGATGATGATGATGAAAATAATGTGACGACGTCTAGAGCCTTGGACACACCAATTGAAGCTTGAAATAAAATACAACGTTGCCGGATGTGAGACGTAGGTATCGAGGTCCAGGCTTGATTTCCCAACAAATGTCCTCGAAACTTGTGTCATATTTCCTAATTGGTTTGCGTTTTTCTAATTTAGGTGTTAAAAGAACTTGATAAGACAGTTGGGTCAATTAAAAGTTTAGGTCTACATAAATGTATTGTTTTTATTTTTATTATTAAGGCTTTAGATGTATTCAGTTTGTTTCATGGTTACGCAACAAAGGGGAATCAGTCCAAGCTTCAATTTCTATGGGCGTGGCTAACGTTCCTGTTTTCTGACTGCAAGCTGATGATACCTCATTCGAATATTTAATGATATGAGGTCATTAAAGGCGTGTTTCCTAATACGACAGTGTTCCTTTATTAAGTTTGCTCGCTGCTGTTGCCATATTTCGTGTCACTAAATTAATTATCATATCAGTCTTTTGAACGTGATGTGACGCCCGCAATTTGGATACCCGTGTCACTACATGGCCAGTTGTCAGGAGTGACACCAGACAGACCAGAGCGAGGACTGCTTAAATTTAGTTGGTGTGTGTGTGTGTGTGTGTATGTGTGTGTGCATATAAACGTATAGGTTACACGTCTGAGAATAAATTACGGAGGAAAATACTGACCTCTAATAGCAATAATAGGGAAAATGGCTACATTCTTTATCTCCGTGAGAAACTATCTAGCTAAAAATATAACTGCCTAACTCCATACAGCAGATATAAAATTGTTTATGAAGTTGATAACACTAATGCATGTAACAGTAATTACTGAAATCATCATTATCACATTTCTTGTAAGTAGGTACAATGATTTATTTCTTCCAACGTTGAGTCAATGAAGATATGAAAGTTTGGTCACCCCTAGTTTTCGGTAACTGCTCCCATAAGCTCGTTGGTTTTTATAAGGCGCCTCGTAACGGATAATGGAGTTCGAAATCCCACTTCATGACGTCACGTCTCCACCACTTTAGCGCCGCGGGTTGGTATTGCAGTTCTCTGCCGTTGTGACCGACCTATATTATCGACGTTTGCAGTAGGATCCCGGAAGTGCCATGGCCTGAATGCTGCTCAGAGCAAAGTCAAGGATCACTTGCTGATTCCGCAGCTTATAAATGGTGTCAGACCTTAGGCGCTTTGCTGTCCGTGTAATTTGTCTCTTCCTGAAAAATAAACGGTCGCCGTCTGTCCTGTTTTCTGCATTTGACGATGAGTGACCGTGGTTACAGTGTTTTGTACCGGGTACAAAAATGAAGTGTCGCATGTTCGGCAATACACCGTGTTAATTTTGAGCTCAACCCCCCACCCCCACCCCACCCCCAATAACATTCGGTAGACAGACAACCACCTTACTAGTTGTGAACTACGGAATTCACATTCATGGCAACGAGATGCGACATTTCTTAATATCGCTTTAAATATGAAGAGTAAGGAAGCGCAGAGTTCTAATATGTAGAAGCGTTACGACGCGGAGCAACGCGACGCCTGCAATTTCTTTTTCGTACCAATAAAATTGAGACTATGGCGTCCAAGGTTTGTCCAACTGCAGCAACCGTGCTGTTAGCTCGCTTCCCGGCCCGGGAGAGAGGCGCGCGCGCAACATCGGCGCAAGCAGCTTTAATCGAGACGAGGTACGCAAAAATTCTCTGACGGATCGTGGCTGCATTCCGCACATACACCTCGAAGTTTATATGCAATGCTCACCGCCGGTCATATTGTTCGGTCATAATCTTATGTCGCTGGTGCTGCTGGAGCCCTACTGAATCCGCATGAAGTGTAACTATTATAGAACTATAATTTTGCCTGTTTTTGTGAGGCTCTAACAACACTTGGTCTCTTACTGCAAGGTTACAGCATATAGCCAGGGTGTCTGAGAACAAAGTGATGACGAGAATTTGTAGACCTAAGGAAGATGAAGTAAGAATGTGAGAGTGGTGGAGTAAATTCCTTAACGAGGACCTTCAGGCATTCGGTGTAGTATAATTACTGTTTAATAAGCTTTGATATCAAAAGGATTTGCGAACGTGCAGACAGTGCTTGTGCTCTTAGTTGATTAGTTTTAAACATTAAATATGAATGTGCAAGAAATAAACTTTGAGTTGCATATCGGAAGAAGAGCATTTGGAAATTGTGTGAAGCACAAGGAACCTGTATATTTCTGCCTTTATTTCCAACCGAATTTCGCTGCTGTGATAATTTACTGGGTGCATATTTTTCAAAGATCTATTATCACACACCATTTCAGAGCCCTGAATTTTATTGTGCCGTCGGTGTCATTTCCCCTTTTAAAATATTCACATCTGGCGTGTAATTATTACCAAGTGCAGGAAATATGTGGCTTAAGCGTTGTGCTGGCTTTCAATGGCATAACTTTCAACCACGTTTGGTGAAAATCTGTCATTCGTTTCAAAAGCTGGAAGTGGAATAGGTACAAACACAAGCAGAGGCATTTTAGTTTCATAAGAGAGTTTGTCCACTTTTCGGAAGATATCATCTGTTTGGGAAGGTTTGTGAGTGAGTGAGTGAGAGTGGAGGTTATGAAGAAAAGCAAAAGAAAGATGGCATGTTGCGGTGAGGTGTAAGATACTCCTGCTTCCTATCTGGGGTTCCCCACTTCACATCTTGCCCCGTAGAGAGTTATCTGGGCTTTTATGAGTTTGTCGTACGAAACAGAGTGATGTTGTCTCAGTTAGTACATAAGATATTGACAGAAAATGGGAAATTAAAAGTTATAAAACGGAAGAAAACAGGAAGAACACGAATCAATGCTAAAGAATATTTAAAAATTTCAACGAATTAACAAATTACGAAACACTGAAGTATCTGAGTTCAGAATTATTTTTTTATTATTATTATTGGTATTCAGTCCTTTGACCGGTCTGAGCAGAGACCAGAGTTCAGTCAGGCCACTGGTATGGCTCTGGTACGCTGCATCCTGGGCAAGTTCTTAGGGGTAGCTTGCCATTGCTTTCCTCCGCTTTTAGATGTTCCTACTTTTCACCACCAGGTGCCTCTA
>JGI20166J26741_11595362_pt1 | contig 11728 bp, 10 predicted proteins | sample TergutCu122P5_FD_26741 | JGI IMG/M metagenome (IMG submission 26741) | reverse complement strand
CATTACATTGCGTGTCTTCGTATACAGGGTGTACAGGAATTGGCTATGTTGTTTGTATTCAAAGAAACACATACGTATTTCTTTCCTGTGTAACTGTACACTCACGTTTCTTTGTATTTATCTCCCTAATTGAGCCGAACATATCGGAGGTATGATAATGTAAAATAATGTGTATACAGCTAATAGTGTACTTAATTGGATTTTAATAAATAGTAACATAATACAGGGAAAATGCAAGGTATTAAGATCGAAAAGCGAGATTTGAGTTTGTAATGATGATGCGTCTGACGTTGCGGGAATAACAGCTGCCGCAACGTCAGAATAGAAGCTTTAAAACTTGCTTGAAAAGCAAGGTAACAGACGGCCTTCTGCAACTGTCTTTCTGTTGCCGACCGAAGGAATGATAATTAGCACGACCAGAAGAGCAACAAACAGACAAAGGACTTCATGAGATTTACAGGAACATTCAGCAACGCCTAAAAATGTTCAAATAACGAGCCGTTCGTCCTTTACTGACGGCGCTGTCAGATCTCAAACTACACAGGTCTAGCCTTAAGGAAGACAGGATAGTTCGCAAATTGTGATGTCTGAGTTGTCGCACACAGGTGTGAAAAGTTGTGTCTTACTGTATGTGTTTAGAAAAAATGTACTCAGTTAAGCTTTTCAAGAAGACATAAATGAGCAGTTACTTATGTTAGATAATTGGGGACTTAGTCATCACAAAAGATCAGGTGGTATTTTAGAAAGCTGCGTAAGGTTTGGAAACATGGTTAGGAAGGGGAACAGTAAAATGCATACAAAAATTCTTGGGAAAATTTCTTGAGAAACATCCGTTCATACGAAAATCAAAGAGATCGAAAAAACATGCTAAGTGCATGGTTATTGCTGAAACTGCAGGAGGACACACCAGACCTGATTTATCCTCAAGACGGTGCCCGATCGCCTTTCCATAATGAGCGAATTCTTACCTACATGAACGTCAGTCTAATCGTTGGATCGGTCGTGTAAGTTCCATTAAACGGCTGGTCTGACACTGACGAAATTCTTGTTGTGGGGTTATGTGAGAAACAGTTTGTAGTTTCCCCGCTGCAGACGACATCGCACAAGCTCAAAATGCGAATCAAAGAGGCTTGTGCAAATTTGAGAGCGAAATTATGCATAACGTGTGGTACGAGGTTGAAAATATGTTTGATGTTAATTAAGCCACTCATGGCGATCAAATTCAATTTTATTAATAACTAATTATTTTTATAAACCTTTTAACTGGCCTGTCAGTTGACATGTGTTTGAAAAGTGTTATTTAATGTACCTCCGAGTAATAAAATATCAAAATGGAAATCCAGTCACGGATACTTCGTAGGAGGGGACTCAGAAAATTTGTCTTCGGACGGACGAAAATGGCTCACGCGGTAAACTTTTGTCCTTGTATTCAGATAATGCTAAGTAATACTCTTTCGACTGAGAACTCGTGATCTTTCTCAGTCCCTTGATGCAATTACTGGCATAAAATTTACAACTAGGCCCCTCCCTTTCAAAATCCTTTTAATTCACTCTCAGGTTACTATTCAACCCTATAATTGATTAGACAGAATAAATGAGGGTGTCGTTAAATAAAGGAAAATTTTCTAACATTTCTTCTTCTGGCAGTGTAGGACTGCATGGAAAAAAATATACTTGACGTTGGACTGGGGTAGGATATAGCCTACTCATTGCGGTAGGTGTTGTCTTCCAAGGAATAAACTTCATAAAACCCAGACGCTTGCTTAAATTTGCTGAATTACTGTCATGTAAGTTCCCTGACTTCTGACTCCTACTGTTTCACATTACAGCTCGGCTGCGGAGATCCTGTTATCGCGGGTGGTGGCTGGATTCGGCGTTGGGGTCACGTTCGCAGTGTGCCCTATCTACTTGGCGGAAATCGCTGACAGAAATGTGCGCGGAATGCTGGGTACGCTCTGCAGTTACGATGAAATTATCCCTGACATATTACAGCCAAAAGTGCATCTAACAGACCTTTCTGCCTACACTTCCAGCCAAACAGACCCGAGGAGGTCGCTACTGCCACACATTCTCTTACCATATCTTCTCTCTCCTCACTAAATACCCCATCAACTCTCCCACATAATACCCTCTTCTGCTGTCTTCTCTTTTTCCTGTTCTCTTCTCCTCTCTTCTGTTCCCTTCTATTTCTCTTCTCTTCCCTTCTCCTTCGTTCTCTTCTTCTCTCTCCTCTTCTCGTCCCTTCAATTTTTTCTCTTCTCTCCTCTTCTCTTTTTCCTGTTCTCTTCTCCTCTCTTCTGTTCCCTTCTATTTCTCTTCTCTTCCCTTCTCCTTTGTTCTCTTCTTCTCTCTCCTCTTCTCGTCCCTTCAACTTTTTTCTCTTCTCTCCTCTCCTCTTCTCTTTTTCCTGTTCTCTTCTCCCTTCATCGCTTCTGTTCCCTTCTTTTTTCTCTGCTCTTTCCTTTTCTTCTCTTCCCTCCTCTTCTCGCCCCTTTACTTTTTTCTCTTCTATCCTCTCCTCTCCTCTTCTCTTCTCGTCCCTTCACTTCTCTTCTCCCCTCTTCGCTTCTGCCCTCTGCTGTACCCTTCTTTTTTCTCTCTGCTCTTCTCTTCTCTGCTCTTCCATTCTCTTCTATCCTCTCCTCTTCTCGTCCCTTCACGTCTCTTCTTTGCTCTTCTCTCCTCTTCTACTATCTTATGACTCTATCACTGTAGTTTCCATCACATTTCCACACATCAAACCTGATTACAACTCTTCAGTTTCTCACTTGATCCTTTCAACAGTATCGTAATCGAACTACTGTAATACCGAGCAATGCTGTGTTATTAAGACGGAGAAGCCAGTTGTCCGCACCTGAGAGGGTCCTCCTCACACAGGTGAAAAGTGAGAACAGTCAAGCAGTCCAAGAAGGAATTCTTGGACTGCTTGACCCTTGAAAATAGGACCGAAAGTTGTCACGACATGTCGGTAACAAATTTGTCATTGTACGCTGCATACAATTCCAGCAGAGCGCAGATCTAATCCCACGATTCCAGAATTTGTCAGGAGAGAAACATTTTTTTAACATTATGGCTGATTTTCACCTTGATATTACCGCAGGGGCACTGATGCAGCTGATGATGAACGTGGGTAGCATGTTTAGTTACTCTCTGGGTCCTTACGTGTCATACACAACACTCGGGGTGCTGTCGGCCATCTTCCCAGTCCTATACGTGGTGCTGATGCTTGCTATGCCTGAGACCCCTTACTTCTTACTGATGCAAGGCCGAAGAGACGAAGCTGAAACCACTCTCATGATACTGCGCGGTCAGGATAACCGACAAGACATACAGGTGAGAAGGTTAGTGGACTCAGGTGGCTGCTCAGAAGGATCATTCCACTTAGGTTACCAGGCTGCAGGGTTACAGTGGTGTGTAAATTATCTGATATACAAAGTGTCCGAGAAGTCACCGGCTATCTGACTTTTTTTTCCCCCTTATTTCATCACGCCTGCATTTTATGGATCCAGCGGATCTGAGTAGGCAACCTGATTGTCGACACAGAGCTTAATGCTTCGCCAATTCTTTCGTGACTTCTTTTGCAGCATTTATGGTGTTAAAGGGGCGAAGATATCAGTAATGGTGGCTCATAATTCGGTGTTTGTGTTACTATGACGCACTGCCGCCCGTCTTTCTTTATCCCGACAGACTGTTACCAGGTGTGGTTTAATAAGATCTGCGTGGAGACCATGATATTGGCGAAGCAGATGTTGCACAGCCACGACAAATCCACTGGTCTGGGAATGCTTTTTCGAGAAATTCACGCAAATCTCTTGCTCTACGCGGAGATGGTTTCCAAAATCACCCCTGAAACGGTGTAACCTGATTTATAGTGTAGCCTATACTGCCATTCCATGTATTCAAAACGCTCCCTAACAAACGCTCCTCACTAGAATAATTACTTATATCTGCCATAGTCCACCTCGCACAACACAACTAATAACGGGAAATGCGACCTTGGGTGCTGGCTTGTGGCTGCTTTGTCACATGTAGCCTACTGTCCCTCTTTACACTGACACAGGGTTGCCAAGTCATAAAAAGCAGACAATTAAATTAATACTTTAGGTTTACGGTGACTTCTCGGACACTCTGGGGAACTAATTCATAATTTGTGAGGTGGTTTCTAGTCCCAGGCTCATGTTTTTGTGGGTGTGAAACTTGGCCGGCCTCAATGAAAGAGATTGTGTGGTGAGAAGTATATTCGTTCCAAGGAGACGGGAAGCGACAGGAAGTTGAAGTAACGTCCGTGACGAGTGGCCTCGTAATTTTTTACTTTTCGTCCGGTGTTATTGTGATGATCATATCAAGAAGAATTGGATAGGCGCTTGACAAACACGAGAAATGCATACAACATTTCAATTGGAAAACCTGAAGCAAAATATGTCTTTGAAAACTAGAAAGATATGCAAGAGCTGGGTTTTCAGAAATTTGTACTTTGGATTTATTTGGCTCAGACAAGAGACAACGGAAAAGTTGATATCTTCGTTATTCTGGGACAGTGCTCCCCTTCCCTGGGTGTTTGTGGTACCACACCCAGTGACGGGACGCAATATTTCAGACTAACGGATAACTCAACTGCACCCCTGCGGAACTTTAAGAAATCGTATAGCAGCAAGCAACTGGTTATTATGAACCTTCGGGTGACATAATTTGCAGGTAATCTTAGCCAATATTCGTTTTTCAAAAAGACCTTTCCTACAAACATTTATTTATCTACTGAAGATTCATGGTCACATATTGTGTATGAAATCGAATGACACGTAATTAGATTTATTAGGTGCTAGTAAGAAGGCTGATCTAGAACTGTGTGTTGGGAAGGCTAGTATACAATACTTTCATGTCTCGTCAGCAGAGTGCAGCACATTATCACAACTGAAAGTTAGTTTACAGAACCTTTGAAAATGTGGCGAAGGACAAACATTTTATAAAGACACCAACATATCACAATTGCATGTAAGAAGAAATCAAAGGCAAATTAAATTCAGGGAGTGCCTGATAGTATTCCGTCTAGAATCTATTGTATTCCTGTCAAAAATCTAAAGATAATGCTACAAGTCTGTTGTTTTACATGAGTATGAAAAATGTAGTCTGAGGTTAGTCGAGAACAGGATACTGAGGAAGATATTTAGGCATAATGGTTTGGAAGTTATAAGAGAATTGAGAAAATTTAATGATCAGTAACTTCACAATTCTAGCATTTCTGCGAAAAATATTAAAATGATTAAATCAGGGAAATTAAAACAGTAGGGCATTTGTCATTCATGGGGGAGAAAATTTTGTGGGGTAACCTGAGGAAAAGAGATAACCTGGAAGACTACGGAGGAAATTTAAGGATAGTGTTAATACATATCGTAAATAAATACGACGGGAGCACTTGAACTGGATTGATCTGGCTCAGGATACGGAAAGAAAAGTGGTGGGATTGTTTGAACACAGGAATTAACACTCGGGTTCTGTGAAATAAAGTGCATTTCTTCACCTGATGAAGATCTATTAGACTTCTGGACTGTAATGTTGAAGCCGGAAATGGCTTTGATTATTAAGTCCGTGAAGATTTTATTGTTTTCTGTTTTGACTTAATCCCACTTCTCAGGATCTACGTGTTGGGAAAACTTCACCTATCTCAGATCGTCGGCTGGATTAGGCTCAGTCGGGGGAAGGAAATTCGCCCTATTCACTCAGGTTAAGGGACCTGTCCTAGGAATTTGCTTACTATAAGACACGTTTGCAATATTATTGCTTTTTGCAACACTCTTAAGATGTTTTTGGTTAAATCTATGTTTTCTAGATATTTTAGGAATTTTTGGTGACCACTCTTTCCGAATAATAATAATAATAATAATAATCCGTGTTATCACCTTTATGCATTGTGTTTACAATTATATACCTGAAACAAACCATGTTTCTAGGGCACACGGTGTTGAAGGTGTTCTGTATTTACAATTTGCTCTACATGTAATGTTATTTCGCACATGTAATATGTTCTGTACTTTCATATTAGCGGGGCCTGGGGTAGCGTAGTGGTTAAGGCGTGGCGCTACTAGTCGGACGGTCCCGGGATCGATTCCCGGTGGTGTCACTGGGGATTTTGTCCGTGGTTCCTTCAGACAAAACCATGTGCCCTGGGGTCGACTCAGTCCCTGAAAATGAGTACCAGGGATTTCTCCTGGGGCCGGCGCGTTTGGCTGACGACCTACCACCCTTGTAGTGCCGAAACGTCAAGATAATTCGGAGCCTTAACCTACGCGGAACCCCTTGGGCCACCTCGGCCTGTCGCGGGACACCTTTACTTTACTTTACTTTCATATTATCACTTTCTGCAGTACGTGTGCAGTGCCCATTATGGCTGCTTTGATTTCATGCTCTCCCGTTATGTAGCTCAGGTTCATTATTATTATTATTATTATTATTATTATTATTATTATTATTATTATCATTATCATCATCATCATCATTATCATCGTCGTCGTCGTCGTCATTATGATCACCATCATGCTCACCAGTATTATCATTAGGGGTAGTCTCGGGTTACGCCCGGTGTTGGTGAGCACCCACAATATGGGTCATTTGACCCAGTACCTGCTGGGGTGTTGTGTAAGGGAATGTTGAAATGAGTGCATAAAGCCGGGATCTTGGCAAACTGACATGACTAGTGATTGTCAACATGTTCATCAAGTAGGCAGCCTTCACCACTCAGGAATTTTCTCGCGATAGAACAGGCGTTTAGCACGACCAGGTGTGCGCCTTAGACAAAGGCGCGGTGGAAAATTAGCTTAGTCAGCCTTTGGTTAAGCATGTTAGGGATGACTGTTGTAGCAGACAGGGCTGATGTAACAAGATAATATTGTGCAACTGCCACTTCTGTTTGGTTTCGAATGCCAATTCCTGTTATTTATCTAGATTTTTTGTATTTGTGGCTGGTAGAGTGTGGTTAAATAGAGTTGCTAAGTTAATTATTGCACCTTTATTACTTGTTTTGTCAACCAGTGCTATATCTGGCTCATTGACATGAACAGACTTGTCCCTTAATAGGTTATTATTATTATTATTATTATTATTATTACCATTACTATTAATACCTATTAGCTTCTCAACAAGTGCTGTGATCCATGCAGTAGTTAGTTATTTAGTTAGTTAGTGGATAGTTATGATGTGTTGTATAGTGAGTACTTAATTGGAAAGGATGTGAAAGGAAGCCGTTGTGACTTCATTTGAAGTTACGAATCGCCACTTGCCAGCGGAAATGAAGAAAGTCGTAAAATTGATATCGGGATAGCCACGTTCCGGACCACGACTTGAATTCAGGACCTCCGAATACAAAGCAATGGTGCCGCCCACTCGAAAGTAACGTGCGTTTTCAGGAAACAGAAAACTAGTAGTCGCTTAAACCAAGTAATTTTCTACCTGATAGGCCAAATACCAGTTAGCATGTTTACAAGCAACCATCAGTGGGACTTCACCAAAGCCACATTAATCCAAGAGATCTTCATACATTTTCTTTAAACTCGGTTTTAATATTATTCTGCCATCTATTCCTACGTTTTTCAGATGATCCTTCTCTTCAAACTCTCCGAGTAAAATAATGTATGCATTTTTATAGCTGCTAAGCAAGTTGCCTGTCCGGTAAATCTCATGTTTCTCTTTACAAGTACGGTTCCAACTGTGATATTCGTAAATGTTGGTATTTTCACTGCGGTTTGTAGAAGAAGTGATTAATAATGTGGCTTCTTCGCGCCATAAAGATAAAAACTGTGATTAAGAAGAGGCTGTGTGTGGAGAATAAGGGTGGTGTGCAAAGCCTACACAATTGGCTTCTCTTCCTCCATTGCATTTTCGCTTTTCGCAAGAACTCTTTTCAATTGACAGAGCCTCTGCTACAGTTTCACAAATGTTACTATTTCCCTACAGTGTTAAGACATTCTGCCAATCACATAAGTACATATTAATCTAAAAAGTAACAGACAGAAAAAGCCTGAAACCTATGGAAGTATGGAGATGAGCTCCGCCCATTCATATCCGCGCTTTAGGCTCTGTGGGTGAGAGCTTAATTGACCAGGAGGGCGAGCAGGCCCAATAGTCGGTACTGACATTTCGACAGATCCGTCTTCCTGCCGCTCATTCAGACCCTATCAAATTACTTAAATTACCGAGCTATCCCACCTTTATACAACTTGAAACTTTTGGTTGTTCCGAGATTTTCTGCATCAGATTGGCGATTACGCCTACATAACCAAGGTTTATTAAATTAGGTGGTCGTATTTGTACCGATACCATGACTTAGCCACTACATTCTCGTTCGCGGTAATGGGTGCAGCACCTTGACATGATAGTAATATTACTACAGGACAGGTTTGAGATTGTGCCTACTGCACATACGCTATTTAGTATTATGATTGATGGTGACGGAAGGACACAAATGTTTATCTCCAGGCAGGACTAAACCCGAAAGATTTGTGAGCACAAACTTAAGGCTAATGTCGGTTTCCTGCCGTTTTCAATTACTACAGGAGGAGCTGGCAGAAATCCAGATGGTCCTGCTACAGCAGACGAAGAAGAAGGGCAGACCACATGATCTGATCGCGACCCGAGGTACGCGCCGAGCACTGATCGTCATCATCGGCCTAATCATCATCCAGCAGTTCGGTGGCATTATGGCGATCCTGAGTAACGCGCAGGGCGTTTTCGAAATAACGCCGGGCAACACCATTACCTCTAGTGAATCTGTGATTGTGGTGGGTGGTATTCAGGTACTGGTCAGCATCGGCACCATGTTCCTCGTGGACCGCCTAGGACGCAGGCTTCTACTGCTGGTCTCAACCTCTGGTTGCGCCATTTCCCTGGCCGTCATGGGCGCTTATCAGTATGTCCATTTGAGAACAGACGTGGACACGGTGGCCTACGATTGGCTGCCTCTTGCTTGTGTTGTAGTGTTCCTAGTCACTTACTATTTGGGTGTCGGACCACTGCCTATCGCCATGATGGGAGAGATGTTCCCCTCAAATATTAAGGGCTTAGCGCTCTCCATCGGTTCCATACTTCTTTCTCTGTGTTTCGTGATTGTCACTAAACTGTATCAGGTGGCCGTAGACGGGCTTGGGCCTTATGTCACTTTCTGGTTTTTCGCAGGAGTGTCAGCGACGGGCTTAGGTTTCGTGTTCTTGCTCGTTCCCGAGACAAAAGGCAAGTCCCTGGAGAATATCGTTATGGAACTTAATGAAACCAAGCGAACTAAACAAGCGGAAAACATCATACAAAACCAAACTTGCGCCGTTACTATATCAACACTGACGAAGCTATAGTCCTCAGATTATCTGTGTGTTTTGGTTAGGATAGCAGTTCTCCAGAGCATTGCAGTCTTCTGGGATGTAATGCCTGGTAGTCTGGCAGAAATCTTCTAACTTTTCAGAGGAATCTGCCGCCTCCATCATCATGCATGTACCCTGAAAATGGTGTCAGGAAGTTCCTCTGAAACATCAGAAAGCTTCTACCAGGTTACAGGTCATTAAGTCCCACAACATAGTTATCTTTAGAGTACCGCTGTGAGAAACTGAAATCTCAAAGAGTTCTGAAGAGGCTATTGAATTGCCGTGGGCCTGAGAGACAGAGCTGATACCGTCTTTTCGCTTTCTTTGTGCCAAACAGAGTCGCCAGAAAGATTTTTTAAAAGTTCAAATATATTTTTAAGCTTATTATTACTGAAATTCATGATTCGTATTACCTGCTAAACCATTAAGTATTAATAGTTTCTGACATGTAATTACCATTTATATTTTTCTGTAAAACCGTGACATGCAGTATGGTAGGTCCGGAATCCCGTTCTGCTGGTTAAATATAGTTTAACGAAGCATAGGTATTTAAAAAATAAGATTCAGCGCGCATCTCCTGGTCTTGCCTGTGGACCACCAAAGTAAGTGCGCACGTGATAATTAACGCTTATCTCAAAACATTCGTGTGACAAACCACGCTCAGCTATGTTGACGCAGTGTCGAAAAAATGGCTTATATATGAATAGCTCCCTAACTTGCCGTGATCATGCTTGATAAAAAAAGTTGAGCAATGAAGGAAAGAAGCTTCTTGTTGAGCCTTCAACTTTCTGGAAGAGGCGAATGTCAAAAACACCTTATTGAGAGCTCGCGTGTTTGAATGGCACAACAGGTTTTCAGAATAAGGAGAAAATGTAGGAGACGAAATATCTGACCCTCTGATAACGAAGAAAACTGATGACAATATGCGGAATGTGATGATTATTGTGAGAACAGATCATCAGAATGATGATACAGGCATTTAATGTGGAGAATAAAAAGGGGAAAACACATCTTTACAACTTTTAACATAAAAATGTGTGCGAAATGTTTCCAAATAGAGTAACTGCAAATGAACAAAGAATTTAAGAAGAAGCAAATTTTAACATGGTCGTTACCCGAGATGAAAATCGACTCTTTCAGTACTACCCCACCCCACCCCCACAATAAAAAAGGACACAAGCATCAATCCGTTCAATGGGATAATCCTGCATCTTCGCAACCAAAGAAAGCTGGAATGTCGAACTCTCAAATAAACACCATTTTACTGACCATAAAATGATCATATAAATAGCACGCTCCCATGAACATAAAAAAAAACATTTTACTGCTTGTCTGTGATGTCAGAGTAGAATATATGTCACCCAGTTTTAAGATACACCACTTTCAAGCAAAATTACAAGAAAGGGTTCAAAATAAGCGAAGAGATTCATGGAATGTTGCTGGTTTATTGAACCAAGACAAAGCGTTTTCCGTCTGCCAGTTTTTAACTGAAAAACCAAATACCAACGTTCAGACACGCTCGATACTCGTCTTTTTACCACGAACGACTTCCGTATTTTCCCAAACTTAAAAATTTTGCTGATAGGACTTTACTTTCAGTCAACTGAAAACATCCATAAAAAAAAAGAATTTCTTAAATCCTCTTCTTCATAAGGCGCTTAACTTCTTTTATTAAAAGTTTTTGCCTTCTCAACAACGTTTTTCCATTTTGTTCGATCTTGGACACAAACTCTCCAAATTTGATATTCAGTTGACGGATATCTTGTATTATATAGTCTTCCCATCTTTGTTTGGGCCTTCCCTTGGATCGTGCAGTTAGAGATGTCCAGTTAAATATTTTCTTAACTGTTCTAGAATCTGGCATCCTTTGTACGTGGCCGAACCAGCTGAGTCTTATGGCTTTAATGTGATTGATTATATTTTGATGTTTTATCACCTTATCCATTTCATCATTGGTTTTAATTCTCCATAACTGGTTTTCTCTCGTGGGACCAAATATCTTCCACAGGATTTTCCTTTCGAATATCAACAGTTTCTGGATCGAAGATTATTTTAATACCCACGTTTCGGAGGCATAGGTCACTATTGGTCTTATTACTGATCTGTACACTTTTAATTTCGAATATTTTGTAACAAATTTGCTTTTGAAGAAATTTAGGTTTGCATAATATGCCTTTGTACCAAGGACTATCCTCTCCTTAATCTCCTCCTCAATTGAGTTATTGTCATTTATGATGGATTCCAAATATTTTTACTGATGCGCTTGTTCAATAGACAAATTTGACCAATTTAAATCTACTTTGTTAGTATCCTTTTTTGAGCATTTCAGATATTTAGTTTTCTCTTCATTGATTTTTAATCCCACTTCTATGGAGCTTTTCTTT
>JGI20166J26741_11595251_pt1 | contig 11729 bp, 5 predicted proteins | sample TergutCu122P5_FD_26741 | JGI IMG/M metagenome (IMG submission 26741) | reverse complement strand
TATATATTAACAGAAGACGACAATACATTTGCTTAATTTGAAATTAAAACGTTAATTAAACTTCATTAACTTTGCCAGGCGTGAGGCTAGCTAGCTAGCCAGCCTCACGCCTGGGAAAGTTAATGCAGTTTAATTAATGTTTTAATTTCAAATTAAGCAAATGTATTGTCTATTAATATATACGCGGTGTGATTGATTTTATTGAATGGAGGACAGAGAAACGGCACGAATGCGCAAATATGGGGAAAGTGAAACGACCCTAATTATGATGGCAACTGTACCGCACGTCACTTCTGGTTTGGGACTTAGAAAATTTCAGGCCGATGGATTTTTGTTGACACGAGTGTACTTAAAATTTGCATCACATTACCTTGAGCTTTTACGCGCATAATTGCGAAGAACGACTTAGTTTCGTCATGTCTGTACGCATTATAACTCGGCTGCCACTGGACGGATGTTTATGAAATTTGTTACGTATTTTGCGAAAATCTGTCAAGAAGATTCAAGTTACATTAAATTCGGACAAGAATAACGGGTACCTTTACATGAAGACCAGTATACATGTTTTATTTCGCTTAGCTCCTATTAGAATGAGAAATGTTGTAAGAGAGATTTTGTAGAACAAGTCAAAACACTTATTTTATGTTCAATAGCTCTTTTTGGTGGAATGTTTTAAGTATTTGGGTAGCATGTTAACAAACAATGGAAGATGTGCTTGTGAAATGAAATCCAGGATTTCATGGCAAAAGCTGCATTCAACAAGAAGAAGAATCTTTTTATCAGCACATTGGACTTAATTTTGAGAAGAAACTAGTAAAATGCTACATTTGGAGCATGGCTTTGTATGGTGTTGAAACTTGGACGCTTCGGGCAGTAGATCAGAAACACCTGGAAAGTTTTGAAATGTGGTGCCGGAGAATAATGGAGAAGATCATTTGGGCCGATCATGTGAGAAATGAAGAAGTGTTACTTAAGAGTCGATAAGCAGAGGAATATCCTACATGAAATAAGAAAACGGAAGGCTAACTGGATTGGTCATATCTCACGACAAAACTGCCTTCTAAAACAAGTTATTGAAAGAAAGATAAAGGGGGAGATAGAAGTGACAAGAAGATGAGGAAGAAGACGTAAGAAGCTACTGTATGACGTTAAGGACAGGAGACGATACTCTCATTTGAAGGAGGAAACTCGAGATCGCACTATGTGGAGGAACCATTTTGGAAAAGGCGTTGGACCTGTCGTCAGACATTACTGAATGAATGAATGAATGAACTCTTTTTAAAAATCGTGCCGTTTGTAGGATATTACGGAAAAAATATTGTTGAGCGGGGCAGGCCATAGATGACAATATGGCGTAGCGCATTACATGCGGGACACCTAAGGCTACAGATGCACACTGAGGATATGTAATACCAATTGCTTTTCCACTCTAACAATGGTTGCACGAACGTTCCGCATTGTTCCTTTATATGTACACTGCCTGTCTTGTTGCCTGCTGACTTTTCTTACGGTCTAATTGGGCTGGGTATGAAGCTGCGATGCCCGGGGCTGAGCATATTTCGCCTGCCACTTTAGATTCATACATTTAGCATAACAGTTAATGCCTGAAATTTGACATTTAAACGCAGAAAAATTTGCCAAATTCTTGCTTTGAGAACACCCCATCTGTTCTTTGTTTGGGGCTGCATCTGAATTCTATCCCGTACTGCAGTTCTGGTTTCGATTCCCAGTGTGGTCCTTGGTAAGTTTTCAAGTGACCTGTTCCTTCTGTCCGCATTCAGTAGCCCTGGGACCACTCATCCTCTAACAGAGATTCGTACCAAGGGTTTTTTTAGGGGGTAAGGTGAGGCTGGCGCTTAGCCCTGACAACTGTGTCGTCCTTCTTGTGCCGAATATCAAACTTCGGATGGAAATCCGACGTTTTCTCTCCACTCTTGAGTCTTCATGACTTATAGAAATGGTGTACCTTTTTTTCATTGCATCTGTAATCTGACACACAACGTGCCTGTGTGAGTTGTTGCAGATTGTTTTCTTTTTATCGCCTATGTAAGTAATTAATAAACAGTTCATAATTAAATGAATATAGGAAGGTACGAAATTAATATTTTTTAAAATTCATCCTGTCTGTCAGTAAGTTATTCACTTTGTCTCTGGACGTTGTGTACCTGTATTTGCCGAGCATTAAAAGAAGTTTTTCTTTGATGGTGGATGCTTGCAACGCAACGGGGCTGCCTGAAACTGAGATCCCAACAAAGGCTTATGTTCGAAAATGAAAGTATTGGGGTGTAACTTGCCTCCTTGTTTAAAGTGTTGTCCGCTCCTGCCAGCATTGACACCGTAAGCCTACTCCACACCTACGTGTACAGAACCTAATATCCCGCCTACCTGCTTTACCGTGTAAGGATAAGTCGATCGCCTTTCTTTTAAAGTCTTGGCATCATTCCTATTGTGACTGCTGCAGAATCGGTTTTCAACGGACATATTGTATGAAGTAAACAGGGGAGGTCGAATTAACAGAGAGAGAAAACAAAGAGGATTGTGTTTTGCCAAGGACATTGTGTGGGATACTCATCCGAAGTTCTGGCTAGTGATATGAACCGGTCGCAGTTGTGTGTTTCCTTCTTTAAGAATGGACTATTTTGTAGTCCTGTGTTGGGAGCGTTTACTTCCAAGGTGACGTTCCTTATATGACGAAACTGCTGAGGTTGCATGTGAATTATATTGCATGTTATCCTGCATAAATTTCAGCTTTTCAAGGCAGTCATGTTGGATGTGTTACATTTTAAAGCCCCTCGCAAGCTTCCTTGTTGATCCCACGTGTCAGTTTGGACGTAATATTTTTAAATACAGTGTTGTTGAACGTAAATTTAAACTTTAGACGTATAGATACTGTAAAGTATTGAGCGTTCCGGGCGTAGTATTTTTATTTGTTTTTGTGAATAAGTATGAAGTATGGAAGATAGAATGCTGGTTAGATTTGATTCATATACTCTGGCATCATGTGGCCCTACAGGTCTTTTCCCTTCCCATTAGTTATTGACTGAACTTTGAAGGCTTTTTCTTAAGGCATTCTTGTAAGGGGTTGTCTCACTTCTACTCCAAACGTAATCCTCCCATATCTTGATGTAGGGACGTAAAGGACTCTAAAAAGTTCAAAATCTACACATTTTTAGAAATTCCCATGGGGTCATAGAGCTGCCCGCTGCCATTCCTCACTTATTCATCTAGTATTTTCCCTTTCCTAAAGGATTATAAACAGGAAAGAAGGTATTTCTGACAGTGGCATAGTTCAAAGTTTCTCGTAAAAAGGGCACCGAACACGTACAGTATTGGCATCTTGTCATCAGGAATAGTAGTTGTCACGAGTAGAAGTCTGTGTTCTCGGAGAATTCTTTTCTTCACATGTTTAGCAGTGTGTTCACAGCCACATTCGTTATTTGATGACGTTTCGAACGGAACGACCCTGAATCCTCAGGCAGAGAAAGCACACACGCATGCGCAGGCACACATTCGTATGACGTTTCCTCCAGGACGTAAAGAAGAGAAATTAAGCAAGATTTTTGTTGGTAGAAATGGCCTTTTCAGGCTAATAAAACTTGGCCCCATGGAAGGTTTCTGTATAGCCACAGTAGCATGTATAGGGCCTGTGGTATGTGGCGCGATCTGTATGTCTAATTTCCTGTCTCAGGAATGATTTTATCTGTAGGATTGAGGCGCGACTTGTTAGAAGAATAGTGCAGCTTTAGCAGTTGGTGGTAAAAGTCGGTATATGCCAGTTGTACGATTGTTGATTGATTACGTCTTCTTAACCCTTCGTGTATTGACTGGGTACAAATTGTACCCAGGCGTGGAATTTTTATTAACATTTCTCGCTGGTATGGAGTAACAAACTTACCGATTTTTCTATTTGTTCATTGAAGTCCCACAGACACAAAATAATCATCACTCGTCACATATACATATGCCTCCCCCCCTCCTCCAATCCAACTGGACCATTTTGTACTCATGGAAGGTGCTCTATGTGTCCAACAGCTAAGGACAGAGAAAGAGACTTGAAATGTTGCCAGCTCTCAGAATGGGTGTGCAAGGACCACTCTATCAAGACAATTCAAATAAAATGTGACATTTGGAAGGAACAATAATACTAGAGACAATTTTCATTCTCATTTATGTTCTAATTTATATTTCCTTGTCCTCAAACAATTTAAGTATTTCACTGTATATAATTGCATGAAAAATGAGATTTGAATAACGCAAAGTTTTGACTTCAATTGAGCCTATTAATCGAACCTTGAAAGAAAATTAGAAAATAATTTAAAAAATATGGGTACAAAATGTACCCAGTTCCGTAAAAATAGGAAGTTTTTTTGCTTCATAATCCAAGGGTTAAAATCGCTTCTCCATCGTTACGGGATGTGTAGTGCCGAAGGGTAGGGTGATTGGAAGGAAATGTTGCGTGTAGTTAGTCTGTTTTGAGGTGCTGTTGGGGGCACTTGCTTGAAAGTTATAAAGATGCCAGCTAGAACTCTGTCACAATTGCGATGTCTGTGCTGCTGTATCAGTATGGAAGTTAGCGGGTCCAAAGTCAGCATGGGACCGAAGGACTGAAGAGATCAGCGACAAAATGACTACTTCGCTCTCATTTTATAGCCGTACACGTGCAATAGAACTGAGGCACTTTTTTGCGCATATAAATTTATGTGCAGCATGGGCGCAGAAGTATTCCAAAGCTCTGTAAGCCATCTCAAAATTCTAGGCGCCAGAAGGGTGACATGTAACGGGTTCTGTACTGAGGACCTACCGTCTACATTTGGTCTGACTTTCGCCTGGGATTTTTGCACGCCTGCTGTACAGTTAGGCACGTACTTGTAGCCAGGGCAAGCCATTGTTATAGCTGTATAGGTTTCATTTGTCTAGCGTGGTTGTTCAGGTGTGGGTGTGCTGAGTAAGTGATGTCATTGACCATAAGCGGCCGATCGACGAGAACTGCGTACTTTGACGTATTGGGTATACGATCGTGAAATGTCGGTGGATGTTCGTATGTCCTTAAGACTCGCCTGATCTACCTGTAGCTCGTGAGCAGCATGTGTTGCACGTGGCAAAAAGTTATGTTGCTCGCGCAGACATTTGAAATGAGAAATTGCCTTTTAACCGTTTCCCTGGCAAAGCCGAGATAAGACGTCGAAGAAGTTTTGAAAAATCATGAGCTGTTTATTTACGGAGACGCGCAGTACATTAATACTTCATTTTGCAAAATTGCGCCAAAAAAGTGACACTAGCCCAGGTTGTGAACAGCATCTCATATAGTTATTCCTAATGTGAAGGGGATATGTTATTGCACATGTGTAGAAAAATACACGGGTAAAACATTATTATTATTATTATTATTATTATTAATTTATATGTAGACTGCACTTATCAGTTATTCATTCTTTGTATTGAATTTCATGTTGCCCGCCTGCAGACCAAATTATGCCGAATCTGCAGTCCTACTTCAAGACGTACGCACGTTTGTGGGGGCATTATTTTCCGAAAATAAAAAGGACGATTGAGGTTACAAATCTGTCTTCGAGTTTTCTGTTCAAGATCCGTTTTCTAAACGAATCAGTGGGTCGTCGAACCGAACTTCGGTAGTTACTGTGTGCCCATGAGACTTAGGCATGTTCGCTCTTTTGAACTTCTGTTGTCTGTTGTGTATCAAGGCTTTGAAAATGATGGAAAATACATTAGGTATGTAGTGCCACGCATCCGCTTTAGCTTTTGTGTGTGAGTGTCATTTAATTCGGATAAACAGAAGCGATTAACAAAGCGTGTGGAGTAACAGGTTTTAGACTCAAGTCGTGGCATTACGGTCCGTCCAGGACATCTGCTTCTCACAGTCGCAGCCCACTCTACACTTAGGGAAGACTTTAGACCCCTATGTACCTGTTGATTTTCTGCGCATCGGCGAGCTACCTTTTTCGAGTCTTTGTCCTGCCCCCTGGATTTCCCACGAACCGCATTTTCATCGTGCTAGTTTTTCATTTTCACTGGGTTTCCAAGCTATCGCCATTTATTTCCTGGACAAGTTGTGGTTGATCTGAGTCTGGTGTTGGTCTTGTGTAGCCTTTCTTCATGTTGCTTCATGGGTCCAACAGTTATCAGAGTTTTCCTCTCTCTTGTAGTTATCATGTTCAGTTCTTTGACACCAAGACGCTAGGTTTCTGCTTCACACATCACTGTTAGTATGACCGTCCGGTAAGATGCTTCATGGTTGCATTAGTCTTGTGTTGTTACATACAGAGATTTTTATGGACAGTGCAGAGTTAAATCGGTATTCCTCGTCCCTTCTTGATGGCAGGAGCGTTCTTCGAATGCGCCGATTGTGCGGTAACAATAATGACTATTGTAACTCCATGTGTAGTAGGAACTCTGGGAGGATAAGCAGGTAACGTTACACAACCATAGCGGTTTGGTCTGTGGATGTGGCATGTTGCTCGTGGGAGAGGTGATTACAGGTCGTGAGACTTGGAAGGACTGCGAGCACACAAGCTTACGAAAAGTTAAAACACTTAAATGAGCATTGTTGACAAGTGCATTATTATTGTTGTTGTTGGAATTGTTGAGTTCAGTCTGTCTTGTATTCCTGGGACTACCTTATGATCAACCCAGTGTTGTCCTGGACAAAATTTACTCTTATATTCGCATTCAGCCATTGAAACAAGATACAAGACTGCATCTGTGACGGGAGGTGAAAGACATGCAAAATATCCTTTAAATTACTGACGGTCACCGAATTATATTTTATTAATCTACGGTCTGATCTTTTCTGATATTTAAAACGTTTGAAAGAAATAAGTTGCGGTGTTAAGCTAGGCGTGCAGTGTCACCGTTCGTTTTGAAACGGGTTTGTTATGAGGCCCTTCTGGAAGTTATGGCTCCACATATTCGGAGCGGTCTGAATCTAATCGGCATCGCGCAGCTGACAGCGGCCGACCGTTCCCAACCAGTGCCAGCTTCACATGTACCACACACACGTGAGCGCGGATGCACTGCGCAACGTTTCGTAAATGCCTAGCAGGTGAATATACTGTGATGGTGTTCGGTTTACTTCGTGTTCAGAATGGCTCTATCGCTGTGAGTTGGCGGTGAGCAAGTCTTAATACAGACAGGGATCGGTTTTCGTTTTGACGAAATTCGATATAAAAACAGGTATGCATTGAGGGCATGAAATTGAGTTGCATGATTGTGAGTTACGAGTTCGTACAGATTGAGGAACGTAATTATACTGGCTTTTTGTTACTCGAATTTCAATTTAATCTTGTTTTTAGTAAACCCTTCGGACAGATGCAGGGCAAAAGGCAGATATATTTGTTGTGCTCTGTTTAGCAGGGGTTCGTAATTTCTGTTACGTTTGGGCCGCGTGGGTTTATTTTGGCGCAGAAGGTGTTCGAAAGTTGTTATACTTGTCATTTATCCACACAGACTTAACACACTGTTGTCTGTGTATCAAAATACGTAAGTTGGATCTGGCCCCATATTTAAAGTGCTGCAAGTTTAACTAGTAGACCTACGTAACTACGTACAACATTGTATTTTCTGCCGGTCATGAGCTGCATTCTGTTTTTATCAGTACGGTCAGTACTTTCTCTGCACCGTATATTAGGACCGCATTGTTGAGCGTGACCGATTATCACCGTAGAGGGGACCGAAATCTTTGCGGATCGCTTCCTGCTCTTGAGCCGTAGTTTGATCTGCTGTAATGTACTTGATTTCAGTGTGGAACAACTCCCGTGGTTCCGAATCCTTGAGGAGGCAATAATGTTTGCTGCGTCTCACAGAACCCGAAGTTTGATTATTGTGTTCGCGGGAGATTTTGGTTGGACTGTGAGTCGGATGTGACGCAATCCACACAATTTCAGAAGTTTCTACGATTATTTCTTTAATCCTCCAAGTTCGCCTTTATATTCGAAGCGGCCCATTCCTTCTAGGATTTCAATTAAATTTTCGCATACATTTCTCGTATCATGTAAGGGGATCCGTTGCTGCATTAAATGTGCCTTATGGGCAAAACTTTTAATCAAGGATTATTATACTCGGCTTACAGAGTAGTAGTTCCACTTCCGTTTGAACGTGTAGTGTGACGCTGCCTGGGTAATGGACTGTAACTTTTTGACGGAGCTGTATGGTTTTGACATTGAAGTAAATAATTCCCTAGGATATACGAAACGTGTTAGCTGCTGTTATTTTGTCCTGAACTTCATAAACTTCTGCTCGCGCCTGACAGCTTCACGGGGGTATTTCGTAACCGTTAAGTGGCTTAATTATTGCGGGGGATCGCCACGTTGTAATTACTCTTGAGTTCTCCGTATCAGCGTTATTGCTTCCATGTACGAGTAATAATATGAGGATTTCAATTTAAACCTGGAAGCAAACAATTTTATGGAACACCTTTTTAGATAATGTAATATCTGGTGTTACCACACTCATCTTCTGGCATATGTTCAGCTGATATGGGCTTGATCACGAATCACGAAATGCAGGCTTTCGTGATTCTGAAGATTCTGAAGAACGTAAGCCATTGGGTATTATGTTCTCGTTCTTTTGCTGATGGACTGTGTGTGGTACTTCCAAGATGAACGTACGCGGTGGCGCAGTTGGTTGAGGCACTGCGCTACAAGCCGAAAGATTGCGCGTTCGATTCCCGGTGTTGTCATTTGGATTTTTCATTGATTTAATTCCTCTGGCCGCACCGTGGCCCTGGAGTCGACTCATCCTCCAACAGAAATGAGTACCAGGAATATTTGCTGGGGGTAACGGCGGTGCGTAGGGCATGACAACCTTACCACCTTCATGTGCCGATTGTTTAGAAATCCTGGGAACGTCAGCCTGCTGGAGGCCGAAGATTCTGTACAGGGATAGGTGTACCGCCAATATGTGCACTCCGTGAATATCACGGCGAATTTTTTTTGTTTGAAGATAGGAAGAGATTTTATTCAAAACAAACGTTCGTAATATTTTTATATTATTAACATAATTATGCAAGAGGTGTATTGGTAGGGATGTCGCACATTTTTGGAGTAAAAATGAGAGTATTACAATTGTACTGGTGGCTCGAGCGGTAGAGCGGTGTATAGCCCTGTGTTCTACTTTCACCTTGCTTCCGCTTTGAAACCAAGCCTGTCTAACCGAGGTTTTCCTTTCCTTTTGTCGGCTTTCCGCTTCATCACCAGCCACTCATTCAGCGCTTGCTTCCAGTTTGACTCTGTCGTAAAATAAAATTTGATACAGAAATCTGACTCGATAAATGAAACGAGTTTGTTATATTCGAACTGAAGTCGATAACCTCTGTGACTGGGACCTTCACGTTTAAGTTACTCAGAAAACTTTCTTCGTGCCTGGGGGCGAATTGTTGTTGTTTTTTATTCTATTCCGAACAGAAATCTTAAGACAGCGGCTAGGAAGAAGACAGTGATTCCCGAAAAAAGAAAGCGGCGCATTTCATTCAATGTACTCTGTGTGTGTGCGTGTGTGTTTTGAGTATGATGCTGGTTTTCATGCCTGGTAAAGACCCTAACTGTGCACTTTCGCGTAATTTGAACAGTAAAACGAAAAGATGTTTCCTTTCTTATGTGGTGGAAATCTTGACTTACCCTCTTCGGCCGGAAGCTCTGAGAAAAGAATTTGTAACGTTTTTGTGTGAAAGTTTGGGTTGTAGGGAATGCGTATGTGACAGTTACTCTCTTCTGTATTGATCCGTCGTGGAGGCAAGAAATCTGTATTTATAGGAACCTGCAACCCTACTTGGGATGAAGGACGGTGCAGGTGGTTCCACCGAAACGTCAGCAATTTTAGAGTACATACATATCGTCACATGACACTACAGTATTTTCATGCGTCTGAATTGTGATCTCATGTGGTTTTCATTAACTTTGAGGCAAAGCATTTACTTCTGTCAGTAAAGGACCAGTTGAGTAGGTTACCTCGACCCATTACTTTTGTTTCTTGTTCTCTTGATACACGAGTTCTGTCGATGTTTTGTTAACGCCAAATGTTTATTTATGATATGTAGCAGATCTGTCACGTTTTGGGAGCTACTCGTATTGTCAGGCACTTTACAGTAGTGTCACAGAATTAGTGTTACACTATTGCACGTTGCTGTTCTCACTCGTATGGACAAACGTGTGTAGTCTGAACGCAGGCGACACTTTTTACCAACCCCCTTCCCCAGCCTCTACTGCTTAGTCGAGATAGATATTCTGAACGCTTTGGTACATTTCCATTTAAGGTGTATTCACGGTTTGTCAGCGAAAAGTGGCACGAAGGTTGTTTTGGCATCTTCCTTGCCTCCTCCTCCTCGTTCCGTAGCAAATCAGAAATGTTTCTAAATTTGTCGTGTGGGTGTCGGGGCTATGTCGACTGTTTATAAAAATGTATTCGGGGTGTATGTTGTTAGTTACTTTCAAGCTTTTCAGCCTAGGCGAAAAATTCCAAGTATGGACATAATTTTTGTGTGTTTACGCAGACATAACCGTAGGTCCATTAAAGGTGGGTATCACCAGTAGGCAGGCTTCCAGATTCCAAGCTTATAATAAAGCTGGGTGCTTAAGAACTTCTGTCAGTGCAAGATGCTGGTGTTTCGTGTTTGTTTTGGTGTATTGACGTTTCTTTGTTATGTTGTTCTGCTACTGTCTACTGTGGCTTGGATTGCAAGCAGATATATAAAGTGGTACGGTAACATTGTATGAAGATTGATTCTGGATGTAGTACAGCCTGCTGAATAATTATTCTGCCTCCATATTTACTGTTGCATTTTCTGATTTGTTGCAGGTAAGTGTGAATATCTTGTGGCAGCCCGAAGGTGTTTTCCACTTTGTCACGTTGTGAGGTTGCAACCTTTCGGTAAGTGCAGAGTCAGTGTTTTTGCCTAATACGGACCCAGTCCCCATTCGTGTCCAGTGTACGAATATATGTGCCTGTGCACCGGCGCGAACCTTCATTCTTCGCCGTATTCATATATTTTATTCACACCTTATATTGTAAAGGTTAGTGACTGTTAGGGGTCGTTTGTCTGGGGGGTGGGGGATGGGCATAAATTTAGTCTTACAGAAGTAAGATGTGAGTTCATAGATTTTGAGACACGTGTCTGACATAAGCTGTCGTTGGTGGCATTGTGCAAGGACGGTAATGAACTTTGGTATTCGTAAAGAGCATCCGGACGACTATCACCGTATCCAGAAGGACTTCTAAACTTCAGATTCTGTACGGGATATGTTAGTGTAAGCTGCTGTAACTGGATTGTTAAAGAGATTGTACATGATTTGTTTCTACTCGGACTGGCATCCTTGTGAAACTGTCTTTGCCATTATATTCCGCTAACGTAACGACGTTCGCGCGGTACACACTAGTACTGCTGCTGCTTCTACATGGGCGTTAAAGTTTTTGGTGGTGTGCAGAGTATACGATTCTACTTATCGGCAACGTTCCAGTTCAGCTGTGGTTGTTCATTTTTAGTTACGTTGTAGTCCGTGTTCTTCCGTTAGGCCTACTGACATATTCTGTGCTATGCGTAATTCTGTAAGTTGTGTTAATTGGTAGACTTTGCGATTGAACTGCTAGCCGTTGAGCAGTGTTCCCACATTTCCCTCGGTTACACATACAGGGTGTCACAGGAGGAACGGACCAAACTTCGGGAGGGTGTTCCTTATGTTAAACTATACCGATATAACCCAAAACACCTATGTCCAAAG
>JGI20166J26741_11595140_pt1 | contig 11730 bp, 13 predicted proteins | sample TergutCu122P5_FD_26741 | JGI IMG/M metagenome (IMG submission 26741) | reverse complement strand
GCTACAACCCCCATTGGGGGTTGTATTTTACAGCCCTCTAGTGGGCTTTAGCCTCCTCGCTTGCGAGGTTTCTTGATCACATACAACGACGTGCCACAGTTGGTAGGACTCCTCTGAACGAATGATCAGTCTGTCGCAGAGACCCCTACCTGACAACACACAACACTCACAACGGACAAATATCCATGCCCCGGGTGGGATTTGAACCCACAATCTCAGCAGGCGAGCGGCCAAAGACCTACGCCTTAGACCGCACGGCCACTGGGACCGGCTGGAATTTTAATAATACCCACATTATTCCAAAGGCACATGCAATAGTGCAGTTGGTTGAGGTGCTGCGCTACGAGCCAGAAGGTTGTAGGTTCAATTCCCAAGTGTGTCACTGGAATTTTTGCTGACTTAATGCTTCCATCCACACTATGGCCCTGGGGTGGTCACAGCCAGTAACATAAATGAATATGAGGAATATTTCCTGAGCAGTAAAAGAGGCCGGTGCGTGGGGCTGACAACTTTACTACCTTCATGTACCGATTGTCTGGAAACTGGGGAGCCTCAACCTTCTGGAATCATCAGAGCCTCTCCAGGCTTGTACAGGGATTGTTTCACCCTACATTATTCAAAACCACATGGTTTGCATGAAATAGACTTATTGATGTGTTGAATATAGTACACAGGCCTATATTAAGAAAAAGAAAGTTTGCGACTCAGGTGCTCGATAATTGTAGTATAATTATTTCTGCAACAATACGCTTGTGTGTATAATAAGTGAACATTAAGACAGACTTGGTATGCAAAATTGCTGGAAATGCTTTGGGACAGAGTGTCTATTCTAAATTAGTATACATTTTTCTACTCATATACCTGCATTTGCTGGGAGGACTGAGGTGAAACATGAAATGTGTGAGGCTTTCTAATCTCCAGACTGAGATTTGAGGTGTGGAAGTTATGGTTATGAAGGAAGTGTACTAACATGTATGCATCAGTCATTTATTGTATATGTGTGTATTTTGTCGTTCAGGTGTGAAACTGTCTCGTCGTGTCTTGAGTTGTTGCTGGGATTCAATGCTTTCGGTCCTGTCAGCTGGTCTGGGTGACCCCAGAGGTCAGCTGGGTGTCACATCTAGCTTGGCACTACTGCTAGGGTCAGAAGTTGCTCGTGAAGAACATCGCAGAGCAAGGGACAGTATTGTAGCAAGTCTTGAAGGTCTGCAGAAGGCTGCTCGCCTCACCAACATTTTAGGTACAGCTCAGTGATTACATACAGACAGTCTTTGTGTCCATTTTTCTGTTGATAATTGGTTGTCTCTGGGAAATTTATTCATGATCTTCGTTTGTGTGTAACAGGCAACTGAGGAGGATACTGTGGGCTGGTCTTATAGGTGAAATGGGAAAAAGTAAAGGTCACCCCTTGATATGCCTATGCAACCCGTTTGCAACCCAACACTAGAAGGAGATGGGTGGTCCTATTATGCTCCAGCTGCTTTACCTCCGGGCAAGACTCAGTACCCTTTTTACAGGAGGCTGGATGGACCTAAGGGCCAGTTTGAATGGCACAGAAAATGTCTCCACTGGGAGTCGATCCCCAGACTGTCTAGCTTATAGGGAGTTGCTATGCTGACTATGCTATCCTGTATGGTGACCAGTAAATATAGGACAGATACGAAATGAATATAAAACTTTAGTCTGAGATCCTGAAGGGAAGATACCACTTGGGAGACTTTATAAAGATGGGGAGGATAGTGTTACAGTGGATCTTAAGGAAATTGGATGTGGCATGTGGACAGGATTTGTATGCTAAGGGTAGGGTCCAGTGAGGGCTTATGTTAACACAGTAATGAACCATTGGTTAAAAGACAGGACAGTTCTTGAGCAGCTGAGTGACAGTCATTATCGCAGGTAGGTTGATTATGTGTGGTGGTAGGTAGGCATACATCTGTAGGGTAATTAGATAAAGAAGAGTGAGTGGTTGGCACTGGTAGTGGTGAACAGAATTGAGAAACATGTGCTACATTTTGTTTGCAATAACTGGAGGGGAGAAACTGTTTGGCAGACACAGTCCCTGCATATTCACCATTCACGATACTCTTCCCATCTCATTAAATGATATAATCCCATGCAGTTGAAGAAGTTGGTAAGTAACGTACGGGCCGGTCATGCATCTCGTGAAGACTGCAGTTGTCAAGATATTTTGTTAAAGTTACCCCTTTCCATGCTTTGAAGACGTGTAGTGGGAGTAGTTATATAGCTGCACTCATTCGTACCCCGTAGCACTGCATGGAAGTGGGCAGTTAACTTCACACCCTGGCTACTTTACACCCAGGAAAGCACCCTGGTACCCATTGCATTGGAGGCTTGATGGTTCCCAGAGCCTATATGGAGGAGAGAAAATTCTCTTGCCGCTACCATGTTGAAACCCATACCATCCAGCCCATAGCCTAGTAATTATACCGACTACACAATCCTGGCTCCATGTTGTTTCGGTTCAAGTGATAATTGTTGTCTTGGCGATGGATTGACCACAGGTGAGTCAGTTTCTGTGCAAGTGTGGTCCTCTGGGTCATGAAGAACATTTCCTGTGATGGTTCACCATCTATAAGAGGAGACTGGTGCTGTACAGTGGTACAAGTCTAATGGTGAGAAATGGTACTTTGAAGTCACGCAGTGACTTTGGCAGCAGTACTTTTTGTCTCAAAGCACACATATGACCTTTGTTTGATTTACGTTCTGTGAGATGTTCCAGTATCACAATGTGATTATGTTTGCATTGGCAGGATTGCAGAGTCGGTGTGGCAGTGTGTTCTCCCTACTTGCGTCAGCGGCTTGCCCTGACAGCAGCAGTGGTGATAGAGGGGAGTCTCCAGGTAAGAGAAGACTGGGACGACCTCGTGGAATGCTGAGGTTGCTGCAGAAGCAGCACAAGCTCCACACATCACATGTACTCAGTATGGATATCCTGCTGGGACGGGGACTTGAGCTCGGTAGCCACAGCCCAGACTGTTGGTCCCATGTATTCAGGTCAGTTGGGGTTCTCTATTTTATATAGAAGCTAGTGTCATTTAATTGGTCAGATATAGAGTGGCAGAAATTTAGTTAACTGCCTTTTTTTTCCTCTGTTTTGGAACAAACTGTTTCAGATGTTGTGTTTATGTCAGCAAATTGGAGCATGGGTTCTTTAGCCAGTCACAAAACAGGAATTTGGGTCCCAAGCTGGCTGTAAAGCAGTCAATTTCAAACAATGATAAAACTTCAAATATGGAGAGACTAAGTTTTGCAGCACAGGATGATGAAGAGATCTGGTAAGTCATTGTTTGACCTTTTTGTTAATGGGGTTGGACATTTAAATTTTGGTGCACCACTTATGTAAAACATGAACATTATTTAAACAGTAGAATATAAAATTACAAAATATGCAGGATTTTGTGGATAATAACACATAGATTATTCAGTGTATCTTAAAAAATGCAGTACTTATCCTTGTTGCATCAATATATCAAATGACTGTCTTGGGATGCAATCCACCTTGCTTTCTGTGTGTAAGATGGCAGTAAGGAAAGGTATAATGACCCTTACTCAACTACAGGCATTCTGTAGCATTGAATAAAATGGAAATATGACATAATGGTGAGTATGGTTTTAGGAGGAGGCAATAATGGCCTTTTCTAAACCATTTTACTACCAGTTCCAAATGCTGTTGTTGCCCAGTATGGTGTCTCTTTTACCAGTGTCATATGCTGGTTGTCTGTGTGTGGTGTGGTCTGCCTCGCTGACCTTAACCCAATGCATTGCCCCCTACAATGAGTACTTGCTGATTTAAATTTACTGCTTCTATTATCATTAAGTTTACTAAATTTGAATCATGTCAATTAGTATATGGTGTACTAACTGCAGTAAGATTAGTTCCACCAGATGGCAGCATAAGAGATGAAAATTTTTGATTTTAAAAATATTATCTCCCAAGACAGGGTTAAATTTATTCACTGCAGCTTTATTGTCTAATGTTTTTCACATCATCTGCTTACATGATGATGCTTTTTGGATGTTTGGATCCTAGTGCCAGAGTCAGGGTACTTTATTGGAGGTGACTGAACTTGGAAATATCTCACCAAATTTTATGTCAGCAGCCGTGATATGTTATTTGAATTTGTGAAAAGAAATCTTCCTACATTGTCTGGCCAGTATTTGAAACGTATGGCAGTTAGAGGATTAAGGTATTATCATTAAGAAATTGAGGACAACCGTGGAAATCTTCCTTCATAATAGCTAGTAACCTTCTCTATGCACTGCTCTTTTTTCTGGCCTCTTAGGTATGGTGTATTCTTGTGCAAAGTGCGAACAGTAACACATTCTCAGCATGAAGCAGAGATCTGCGTGTTTGTGCTGAATCGGATAATAAAAGTACTGGTCTTGTATGATATGACTAATGATTGTGTGTTTTGTGTATGAAAGTATTTATTCGTTATAACATGCCTCAGTGATATGGGCATTATGAGTATGTATTGTGGTGTTATAAATGTCAGGTCATATCATATTCATATTTGCAGTGATGTGTACAGCTTCTTGGCAGCACCCAGTGCCTCTGTCACAACTTTTGGAACTATCACGGAACTGATTCAGGAGAGCAATGCAGATATCACATCACAAGGAGTGCTAAGTTACCAGTATGCAGCTAGGGTGATCTGTGTGTTGTCACAGCAAGTTGACAGGTGAGTGAGGTTTGGTAAGCCTCCCTTTGTTTCTTGTGTTTTGTTGTTAACTGGGTTTGTTTAACCTTTAAGAGTACAAGGGATTTAAATCCCAAAGTAGCTGCTGATGGCTAAGGAACTTTTTGCTTGAAATGCCCGATTTTGCACCTGCTGATATTATCCACTGTATTTCATGCATTTTTAAAGATAAAAACTTGAAATAAAAAGTACTCATTTAATAATGAATCCATCTACCTGTGCTGCAGGTTTGAAGAAAATCTACCTATTTTTATGGAGCTTAGTTTAAGGTTGTTTTATGTTTTGTTTATTTTTCACTCTTCAGTTTAATTTTCTGGATTTATCCTTTTTAAAGAGCTCCTGTTGTGATGAGCCCCTGTGCTATAAAATTTGGAGCTGACTGTACATGTCATTGTATTTCTTCAGAATTGTTTAGGTTTCAATCTCATAATAATGTTTGGGTTTCCTGGTAGTGTCGGCTTATCTAGGTGCTGTGGGGAATGTGTTCATATGTAGTCAGTGGGAGAGGAGAGGATTGCATACAGACATTTATTGGTATGTGTCGTGCAATATGGGACCAGAGGGGAATGTCCTTCTTTCTACTGTAAGGATTTCTTCCTGACCGTTTGAAATGTGGGTTCATGCTTATGTCTATTTCACTCAACACTTGAGTCCATTCCATGTCAGAGCAGATGGTTGAATCACGATCAGTCAGAAGATGTTGGGTTTGGTGTGTGCTGAGTTGGGTTGAAGTGCATTTAGCAGAATGGCTACGAGAAGAATCCTTACAGACCGAGACGTAACAGAACTGATATTAGAATTGGACACACATTCATCGGAAGATGAAGACATTTCTGCTCAGAGAGATGGTGGCACTGACAGTGACACTGCTGACGCTAACTTCACACAGTGGACTGACAGTACACACTGTCCTCCTGTACCTATAGTCTGTAAGTTTACAGGAGGTCCCATTGGGTTACGACAAACAGAGGCACCCCACATCATTAAAGACTTTCTTACTGAGCATTTTCAAGCTCTTCTTTTTTGAAATTATATAACTGTTTGTAGAAGTGACAGATAGGTATTACCACCAGTACTAGACACACTGGATGAAGGATGGCCCCCAGTGCTTGATGTGACTGTTCAGGAAATGTGTTTGTTTTTGGCAATTATTGTGTGGATTGGGCACAATCAGAGGGGCACGCTGAAAGATTACTGGTCGACACTAGAACTGTACTTTACAGCCTTTTACAGAAACACTATGAAACGAGACAGATTCTATCATATACTTGGATTTATACATTTTAGTCTCAATAAAAATGAACCTGACAATACTTATGAAAATTTTGATCATCTCTGGAAAATTAGAGCTAATTGACAAGCTCAGTGACTCATATGCTAAATATTACAGTCGGACCAAACATTTAGCAGTTGATGAAATAATTGTACTCTTCAAAGGTAGAGTCATAGTCAAACATTATATGTCAAAGAAACACAAGCAGTGTGGGATGAAGCTCTACAAGCTTTGTGATTCTAAGGGATGTACTTACAATATGACTGTGTACTTAGGCAAAGACAGGAAATGTGTGACTCCTTCCATGACAGCTACACGTGCAACTGTAATAGGTTTTACTGCAAGGAATGAACTTGTGGGGCACAAGTTGTATGTGGACAATTTCTTTTCATCTCTAGCGTTATTTGATGATTTACGTACTGAGACAATAAACTGCTGTGGAACTATTAGACCAAATAGAAAAGAGGATACTGAAGAATTTAGGACATAAAATGAAATTGAAGAGGGGGTGATCTAAAGACTAGGATGAAAGGTAACTTAACAGTCATACTGTGGAAGGAGGGATGAAATGTAAACATACTGATGTACATGCCTTCTACATCATTGGAGGGTAATTCCTGTGATGGGCATGGAAAAGCTGTGAATCTGGCAAGATTGTAGTAGGTACATGGGATATGTGGGCAAGTCTGACCATGTGATGAACTCTTATGCTATTAGCAGATGGACGTGGAAGTGGACAAAGAAGACCTTCTTCCGTCTTCTGGACCTTACCATTCTCAGCAGCACTATCATTCTTGCCTCTTTTGGTTCAAAATTCTCACACTGACAATTCAGACTGTCATTGGTGAGGGACCTAATACTAGAGGGGGGGAAGGGTGCCTTGATCTCAGACCGCAAGATGAAGAAGACAAGCCCCATCCGTGAGTCAACTAAAAAGACTTGACTCAAGGCACAACAGACACTGGCTCATGCAGTGTAAGAGATTTCAGTGCCTTTTGTGTTCTGCAGAAAACAAAGAAACAAGAACGAAATACAGGTGTCGAGAATGCAACATGGGGTTGTGTGCTACGCCATGTTTCGAAGTATGTCACACCAAACTGCATTTCTGAGAACTAACTGACATTAAAATGGAAAAGCACAACACACAGTTGTAAGTAAATATTACCACTGTGGTGACTGAACTGACATTTTCAGTAGCATCTTGTTGATGAAACAATGGGGGTGAAGGTTAGGTGTGGATTTTACAGAAGGGGCTTTAGGAAGGAACAGAGACTTGTCAGAAGGGCCTGTATGTGTGTGTATTTGCTCCACTTCTGCAATATGAGGAAGAAACACGAACTACTGCCTGGAAATGTCTGGAAATAATTCGTGACTGCTAAAAATCATAAGGTTGCTGTCGGAAAAATTAAATCTCATGAATGATAATTTTAACTAGAATTAAATTTCACACAATATTTCATGCCTTTACAAGCCTTTTAGACAAATATTGTGAAAAAAAAAAGAGGTGTAATTATACAGGCATAAAATTTTAAAAATGACATGGTGTTGTGGGGGCATTTTTTTCCCATTTGGCTGTGGCATTTAAATACTGGAACATTGTTTTCCTTGCAGATAAAGAAATATTGGTGTGATTAATGAGTAGTTGTAGTAATAACAACTCTTAATTTTTTTGAAAGGTGTATAGAAGTTAAAATAAGAGAAGCTAGAAGAGGAAACAGAAACAGAATTTAAAGAGAAAGGTTTTGAGAGATTAATTAACAAGTAAGAGAAGTGTTGTAAGAGTGAATGAAGATAGGATTTCAGAGAGGATTTGAACATGAAATGAAAAGTAAGATGTTTAAGAGGAGGATTTAGAAGAAGATGTCACTAGCAGTTTAAGAAAGGTGTCACTCAAAAGGATGACTGTGGGAGGAAACTGATGCTGAGGAACTCTAGAGGTAGATAGAGAGGCTTGGGTGTGAGGTGATACATAAAATGGAAACATACAAGGATGAGGAGGAGGTAGAAAAGTGGCAGTGGTGGTGGCAATGGTGGTGGTGGTGGTGAGTAATAGTAGTAGTAATGTTGGTGGTGGTGGTGGTGGTGGTAGTAGTAGTAGTAGCAGATGATTTTTGTAGGCATTGTTAGCCCAGTAAAAATGACGACATTATAGTTGTTCAGGTGTGTAGCTTACTGGTAAACTTTAGGATGCAAGGACATTGAACTCTGTCCAGTAATTAGTATTAGAAGTGTTGAACAGTGGGTACCCTGCCAAAAAATTGCTGCATTTTTTCTTGTGTGTGTGTGGACTTTCTGGATCTTTGGCAGATTGTTTAACTGCTGGTTGTATGTTTGTGACTCTTTCAGGCTGTTTGATGATGCTGCCCTGAAGTTGAATCTGCAGGCCCTGACAAGTTTTTTAGCAGCCCTGGTTGCAGCATCGCATGTACAGTTATTCTCTGCATTGTCACAGCATACTGCGTCTTCCAGTCATTCTGGATCTTTGAAGCTGTGGTGGCCGCGGCGAAGTCAGTCCTCCCGAGGCAGTACTGGACCTCAGTCAGGAGGCTTCCAGTTATTACTCTTACATCGAATTGGAGATGTGATGCTTAAGACCGTTCGAAGTGGTCGTCCTCTTATTCACGTGATGAGAGCCTGGTCTGTTGTTGGACCCCATCTTATGGAGGTAAGTCTGTCATCCTTCTCCATGTAGCAGTATACTCAAGCAGAATGTTATCTGGATAGTGAAGGGAATGGTGGGAAATGTTCAACATTTGTAAGCTGGTGAAGGAATTATGGTGTCAGACTTGAGTCACCACTACATACCGTGTTGTGATATTGGTCATTTCATGTTCATTCATTTGTCTATCCAGATAATTTAAATAGAGGCTTCAGCTGACAGGGTTGTGTTCCTCGTCCTATGATATGACAGCACCATATCTGCACCTCTTGAAAATCAGTTTGTCTTAATTAGTATGCCATACAGCCAGTGGCAGAGGGCATGGAAATATCACTTATTAGACTCTTTGCAGTTAATTTACTGGAGTGATGATGAAGAATGATATGATCACTTAACAGTAGGTGTAAACCGTCTTGAAAATGATGTCAACACTTTACAGTATGTGTTAACCATCTGAAGCATGATATGATCACTTGACAACACATGTGAACTGTCTGAAGATTGATGTGATCACATTATATGTGAACCCTCCAAGAGAAATGATAAAGCTGAGTGGGAAAAGATGAAAATTGGTTTCTTTGTCACAGAAGGAACTTTCATAACTTGTTACACCATAAAATCAAGTCATGATTATATCCTTGGAACTTTTCACCTACTCATGATTTGTGTATGGTCGTAGTCTGATTTCCTTTATTGCTGTAAAACTTCTGCAGGTGAAACAGTATCCTTAAATAATTTAAGAATCCTGAGATGCCAAACCACACTCCCATTTACATATGTATGTTTGAAGTAGGTGTTCCCATGAAGTGTTCCAACCAGTATTTTGTGTTCATATGTGTGATATTTGTTTTACAGGCAGCTTGTCACAAGGAGCGTGCAATATCAAAGAAGGCAGTTGCTTGTATTCATGATACAGTTACAGCAGTTTTAAACGAACAGGCAGAGTTGCCCCACTTCCACTTCAATGAGGCATTGTTCAAACCATTTGAAAACCTTCTGTGTTTGGAACTGTGTGACGTTGATGTACAAGATCAGGTGGGTTAATCGTGATGACACCTCTTAGTATTTCTTCATGTTCCACATAAAGTTGCAGAGCCTGGCAAGATCTTTTTTTTTTGTTGTTGATGTTATGGCCCAATTTGTTATATATCTGAGAATAATTTTGTTTGAGATGTATGTGCAGTTTGGGGGGGGGTTCATTTTATATGCATGGTTGTCTTGTATTCAGGTAAAGTGGTAATATCAACCTGCAACTTTTAGTGTAGACTCTTAGTTCTGAATTTAGTCTAAATGTACATTCAGAGACGGAACATTTGTATGAATGGGATGGTTATATGTGGGTTGTTAAAATAGTATCTGACATGATTTTTTTCTGTGGAAACTAATGAAGCATGGGAGGTGTGCTGTGGTAAGGAGGTGGAGGGTACATTCATGCACATACGTGGATTTTTTCCCACCAGCAGACAGCGTCAGTTGCGTGCAGCCAGTGTGTGAATGAGAGTGTATATGCAGTGCTTGTTGCATTGTTATTTTCTGCGAAAATGATGACTGTGCCTTGGTTTCCGGGTCATACCCCAAACCCCACGACTTATCACCAGTGGTCACGATGTTCAGGAATTCAGGGTCGCTGTTTGCGGAGTCCAGCATGTCTTGTGCAACTTCCAGATGTAGTTGCTTCTGCTCCATCATTAGCAGCTTTGGCATGAATTTCGCGGACTCTCTCTGCAAGGCCAAATCATTGGTCAAAATGGAATGTACTGAACCAGTGCTTATCCCCACCTCCTCCGCAAGTTCTTGGATGGTGACACAATGGTCCTGCATGACCAAAGTCTGGACTTGGTCAATGAGCTTGTTATTTTGGCTTGTTGAGGGCCTACCGGAACGAGCATCGCTCTCCACCGACGTGCGGCCATCTTTGAATCAGTTGTACCACTCCTTAATTTGTGTGATGCCCATGGCATCATCGCTGAAAACCTGCTGAATCTTCTGAATGGTTTCCACTTGGCTATCGCCAAGCTTCTGGCAAAATTTGATGCAATACTGCTGCTCAAGTCGTTGCATCATTTTTGCAGAAAATAACAATGCGACACGTGCAGCATATACATTCTCACTCACACGCTGGCTGCACGCTACTGACGCTGTCTGCACGCTACTGACACTGTCTGCTGGCAGGAAAAAATCCACGTATGCGCATGAAGATACCCTCAACCTCCCTACTACAGCACACCTCCTGTGCTTCATTAGTTTCCGTGGCAAAAATCACGTCGGATACTTTTTGAACAGCCCACATATGCACCATGCCTCCCTGTTACATGTTTGTGTCGTATACTTCCTGTACAGAATGCGTGAAAATAATTCCCATGAGAGCTGAATGCCACAGACACTGATTTATGCAGTGGTTGTTTTCTAATTACAGTTTGTTTGTTTGTTTGTTGCATATCTTTTAAATTCTTTTTTAGATACGTTTTCAAAATTGTGAGAAGCAACTATTAGCTCTGTCATGTCAGGCAGTCTATCTCTCTGCATGAAACAACTCGGCTCCCAAAGGATGGATTTTCATGTAATTTGATATTTGAGCATTTTTCGAATGTGTCGAGAAAATTCTGGTTTCATTAAAATCTGACAAGAGTAACAGGCACTTTACACAAAGACCAATTTACATTTTTGATCATATCAGGTTTTTCCATGCTTTTTCCCCAGTTGTAAGGTAAATGCCAGGGTAAATCTAGCCAAGACGGGGCATGGCCCGCACTCTCCCAAATTGTTGTTTTGTTCTATGTATTGTTTGTTTTGTGTCGATCTGTGTATTGTTTGTGTGTAAATGTGTACTGTACTACTGCCACCGGGTGACAACCCAATTGCAGTTAATAAATATACCATATCATATCATCTCTCTCAGTTTGTCTTAGAATGAGAAATGTTTCAGACAAAAGTTTTAGAGAAACTCAAAACACACACTTTTGTTCTATATATTTTTTTTTAACCCATTGGGACACTAATTTTTTTCTACGCAAAAGGTCATTTCAAGGTCATTTATAACCTAAAAACTGATACAATCTGTATGATATACCATTCGA
>JGI20166J26741_11595029_pt1 | contig 11730 bp, 8 predicted proteins | sample TergutCu122P5_FD_26741 | JGI IMG/M metagenome (IMG submission 26741) | reverse complement strand
ATTCACGCCATTCTGAAAGAAACATTAGGGGAACATGCACCATCGTATACCACCGTCAAAAACTGGGTGGCCCAGTTTAAACGTGGTGATTTTTCCACCTATGATGCGCCTCGTCCTGGACGACCGAAAAAAGTGACCACCCCGGAGATTATTGATCCAATTCACAAGCTGATGTTGGAAGACCACCGGATTTCGGCTAAATCAATAGCTGAGCAACTGGGCATCTCACGTGAGCGGGTTGGGTCCACCGTTCATGAAGATTTGGACATGCGGAAGCTCTCCGTGAAGTGGGACCCGAAATGCCTGAACGCGGATCAAAAACGCCAACGGTACCAGTTGTCTTAGCAAATTTGGAATTTTTTCAGCGCGGTCCAAATGATTTCCTGTCGCGATTGGTGACCATGGACGAAACCTGGTTATATCACTATGATCTGGAGACAAAGCAACAATCAATGGAGTGGCGGCATAGCGGCTCACCCCGCCCCAAAAAAAATTCCGAGTGCAAAAATCCGCTAGAAAAGTTCTCGCCTCTATTTTTGGGGATCAAGACGGCATCCTCCTCATTGATTATCATCCAAAGGGCCAAACTATCAATGTGGAGTATTACTTATCTCTGCTGGTGCAGCTGCAGGACATTTGAAAGTCAAAAGCCGCGGGAAGCTCACCAAGGCGGTCGTATTCTTGCACGACAATGCCCCGGCTCACCGGGCACTTGCAACCTAGAAGAAACTGGCCTACATGGGCTTCCAACGTCTCGATCACCCACCCTATTCTCCGGATCTGGCCTCGTCGGACTACCACCCGTTCCCTGGACTGAAAAAACAATTGTAAGTTAGCCATTTTTCGTCCGGCACGGAGATCATTGCTGCCGCGGAGACCTGGTTGGACGGACAATATTCTGAATTTTTTTTTTTTTGAGTGGCTTGCAAAAGTTAGAGCAACGGGCTAAGAAGTGTATTGAGCTTCGTGGGGAGTGTGTTGAATAAATCCCGAGTTTTGTCGCTGTAACTTGTTTCCTTCCTGGTCGGGCTAAGGACTTATCAGCACCCCCTCGTATATTGTCACCTGTGGCCTCTCTGGCTACTTCGTATTGTTCCACGCCATCTCATAAAAGGGGTCATTTTTGTAAAAAAAAGTTTACTGAACATAAAGTATGTGTTTTGATTTTCTCTACAACTTTTATCTAAATCATCTCTCATTCTAAGAAAATTCTGCGAGATATTAACACAAATGTGCATAGGTCGTCATGTCAAGTGCTCGTTATTCTTGTCAGATTTCAATCAAACATTATCTATCCCGACAGATTTTCGAAGAACACTTAACTACAACATTTCATAAAAATCCGTCCAGTGGGAGCCGAGTTGTCTCATGCGGACAGACACGACGAAGCTACCGTCGCTTATCGCAATTTTGCGAACGCGCCTAAAAAGACAGTTTTCTTGCCATATTTTCTTAACCATCGTACCTGGAAAACACAATGTCTCAAGTAAAATGTTCCCGGCTACTTTAGATGCATCTAGAAAAAAGTTACGAACTGTAGTTTCAAAAGTTAATCGCTCGGAAAATGTTACAACCTCTTCGGACAAGAGTGAGAAACGTACTCCTGGAATAAAAGTTGTCATCGTACAACCGTTTGACGATATATTTTCTACTCTGTCATCAGTCTTCTACCTACACAAAGAGGGACCACTCTGCGACCAGTTCTGAGTACCAAGACCCTGAAACAGGCATTGCCCTAGGTCTTCCTACACTTCCCACTTCCTATGCCAGAATGTGGGGGCTACATTTTATTTTAGAAATCCTGCAACGATTTTTCTTATGGTTTTATTTTGGGAAAATCGACATATTATGTGCGTAAGACAGCTTGTATTGACGTCATGCAGTCGGTCAGGCTCGCTCCTTTGTGACGATGACTCGAGTATCCACGGACCCTCAGAGTCAGAGTACACAAACCGAAACATCAATATCGAAACTTAACATACGTGTGAATACACATAAACGGTGCGCGTCTGTGTTCATGCGTGACCAGCCATCCAGTTCCAGGCTTCCGTTATTCTATTTGTTACATTAATTCCAACTAACTGCACGATTGTGACAAACAAAATATATGTTGCACTATTTCACAGCTTACATCCCCCTGCATGTTTCGACTTAAATAAGCCACCTTCAGGGACACTCGGACAAAAAGGAAAATAAGATGTATATTAACATGAAGACACATCGTCGTCAAATACGTAGCATATGTAGTGCATGTAAGGGGATGTAAAGTATAAAACGGCATAACATATACTTTGTTAAAAAGCGCATTTACTTGGAATTACTTAAAATAAATATGCATGGAATGTGAATCATGTAACTATCCGCTGCTTTCTTTAGTAGTGCAAGGAAAATGCCACAAAAGAATCTCAAAACAGGTCCTAACCGTTTCCTTTCAAGGCCTTTCCAATTTTTCTTTCACAACGATCCCATGTCACGCACAACTATCGAAGTAGCCTTGGTTTTCACAAACAATCCAGCCATGAACGCGTGAATTGTGATGCGTTATTCCATGAGAGCGCAAAATTTGACTGACGGGTACTCTATGGTTGTAGGTTGTTAAAAACCACGCGTGTGGATGTCCCGTTATCATGTATGCGTTGTCACTGATTCGTGTCACGCCGCGCCTGCCTTCCAGTCGAAATGTGCGTGCCACGCAATGCTAGGGGTAGAAACCGGTGGATTTTCAGCAATGGAATATAAATCCTTTCATGATATGTTCGTTAAACGTTTAATTGATTTAGTAAAAATGCATCTTGTTCTGTACCACCTGGGTCATATGGTATGGAACAAATCACAGGCCCTCGCTGTAAGGGCTTCGAAAAGTCGCTAGCTTTATTCATGAAGTGAGAACCTGAACCCATTTCCCACACAGACGGCTTCTGTTTCCCCCTTCCACTAAATTCACAAGCCTGGAATTGAACTAGGTCTGTCTAGTATTCTTCGCTGACACACATACAACAAGGAAAATGACGCTGTTACCCATAGCTACAAAAAGCATCCGTTAAAAACCACAGTATCACAAGCGTAATAATGCAATCACGCAACGGGCATTTACGGTTGCGGGATTCTTGAGAACCGAAGCTCAAAGCGCAGCTGTTAATTACCTGACTTTTCAGAACAGAACTGTCTGTCGTCGAAGGAGTTCGGCAGGCACTCAAGAGGGAGCCAAAGGAACGTCACTATCACGCGAAATTTCAGTTTTCCACCGCGGTGAGTGAGGACTTTGCTCTTCCGACTCTTGTCCTCCATGCCCCGAAGCATCGGTAACCAACTACCAACCCACGTCGCCTACCACCCCAGAAAAGCAAAGGCCTTAAAGTCATCAGTTGCGCAATGAAGTGTAGCATCTGAGAGGCAATCAAATAAACTACACCTATTCCGTCGAACACAACACAGGTTTATTTAAAATCGAGTCGAGCCTTTACACGCAGGAAAACCTATGAATTCCTTTGACAATTTTTATGTTTATTCTGAGACATTAAGAAATAATAAAATCAACGAATAATCTACAACAGGATCCAATAAAATCTATGCTGTCCTAATACAAGATGCAAACGACAAATGTCGACTTTGTTGCTAAGCAAAATGGAGAGTTTCGCTTTGACTACGTGCATGTCTTCCGATACATCTATTGCCACCGTCACAACCCAACTGGCCACAGGTGAACATCGCTCCACCACCACCTTGTAGATACGATATGCAAACATTCCATAATACAACAATATTAGCAGAGTCTACAACATACGAATTTCTTATTTTTTATTTAGTACGTTACAGGAACTATATCTTGGCCCAAAATTTCTAAATAGAAATTCAAAAAGTACAATCAAAATATACCATACCGCACCGTGTATAATACATAAGCATAGAAGAACTAAACTACGAACTCTCACTGCTACAGCCAAGAGCTTATAATTACTGGTATTTCCTATATATACAGTCTTAAGAATTATTTGGGTTTATGCATGTTCATATATTATATTATATTATTATACATTTGAACATTAAAAAAACCGTGATTGTGAAGAAGAAGCCCCTTGGATTTTATCTTGTTACCTCTTCCTTTGTGAGATTTTTGTATTGACACGCCTGATGATGGCCTGCGAAAGGGCCGAAAACATGTAGCATACATGCAAACGCGCAACTCGACTTTAAATAATCCTGAGGTGTGTTCGACGGAATAAGTGTATTTTATTTGGTAGTTAACTCAACGGGATGGCTTCCATAAAACTGTGCGCGAATAGTTTTATCAGCACATTATACGGTACGCATATCTCGATGCTTACTATAAGGAACGAACTTCCACTAAACTCTGCAATTTATTCTCCACACATTCAAGTCATATACAGGCGTCGTGTTCAGACTACGACACCATGTTATCTTACTGCCAGCATAATGCAAACCTGCATTATTAAACACTTTGAAACTAACCAACAGAACTAATCTAACATCAACAGCATTAGTAGTATCGACGCGCTGTACGTCCCTCCTACCCCCTTCATCCCATTAGCGAATCATGTTAGAGTTATCAAAGTTTCATAGAAATAGCGTGATGGCGAAAATACAGGGAGATCCGCCCATTGACATAAATCTGAGTGCTAAACCTGGAAGTATTTTGTGGTTAGAATATGTAACAAAAACCCGCACGTATGCAGTCTTATGAATATAACAATAAATCACCTACTGGTCCGCTATTTTCAATATTTTGTAGGCTACATCGCCTATAAATATCGTTCAGACAGCGTATAAGCTTGACTCAAAAGTAGGGCACTTTCGTAAATAATCTAATTTTGAGAGCCGTGATGGACCAGACCTCCATTTTATGAGCCTTTTACCGAACTCAATACACCGTCCATCGGCCAGTCCCATGAATGATGTTAACGTACATGAACCCCAGTATGGGAACTGTCTCTGGAACACGGTATAGCGGAGAATTTGTTAAAAGTATTACATTTCTATCAAGAAAAAATTTACGTCAGTAACTCTTGTCCCACTTACCGAAGATTTAACCACTGAACAAAGTAGGAGTATTTTGTATTGAAATATATGCTATTTTATCTTAACGACTTCTCTGAGTGGGCCGAAGGAAATGCAAAAATGATGTCAGAATAACTGACCTCCAAGTCGAAATTCTAATCCAAGCCCTTCTACATATAAAGCAGGAACGCTAGCAGTCTGTGTGTTGTTAAAATGTAGAGGATGAACAGATGAAATGTACACGATTTAATGTAATATTGTTCAAGAAATAAGAATCACGGGAAGGAAAACTAAGCGTACTTTGGTAGGTTACAAAATCATGTTTTTCTTGAGACCCATACTCAACAGTTCACAGATTTTTAGTGAGGACAGTGTCAGTAGTCGCACGTATCACAACTCTATTCAAGTTCAGTCCATACACTTGGGACCATCGTATATGTAACTGTAGCTGTAGCAGCTCATATCCTCCCAGCAAGTTTCGGCAAATTGGCCGACAATAGTCAGACGTAAAGAGCATTTCTTCTGCACCCTCTTAAGAAGAAAGCAAGAGGTCTAAGTTCAAATGAACGCGGTGGCCACGTAATATGGTCGCGAGATTTCAGGCTTTCGCCGCACTGTAGTTGAGGCTTTCGTTCTTCTGGAATGTTACGCAGCTTAGGTTCGTAGTTGTTGACTGACGTTTCGGGACATCCTAGCGGTCCCATTTTCAAGTGTCAAGCAGTTCAAGAAAAAGTTTTCTTCGACTGCTTGACCCTTGATGATGGAACCGAGAGGCTGTTGCGAAATGTCGGTAAACTACCAACATACACTGTGTAACATCCGGCAGCAGCGAAGGCCTCATTGGGCCACCTTCGCCAATCCATTTCCGTGGAAATTTTCTATCCAGAAAGTCCCGCCCTAACTTCTATTGTAAAACACGGAGGATGGAATAGTTTTTATTTGGACACTCTTTTTCCAAATTGGTCATGATAAATTCCTCAAATACGTCTAGGTACAAACACATCGGGATGACAAATATTAAATACATTACAACAGTCACAGTGAGTTCAGCAAGACAGAAAGGTCCCAATAATTCGGTGTGAATAGATACAGCACAAAAGACATTCACCTTGCGTCTTTGGATCCTTCAACAACGGCATGCGGATTGCTGCTCATCCAGATTCTGACCTTATGTTGGATAACATGACCGGACAGGCTTCGACACTACACGAAATGTCGGCTCTAAAATGTTCGTCGTCTTAAAAATTTGAAAGAACGTCACAGTAAAATGTGTATCGAACTTCTTTGTCTTGGACTACTACATGTTGTAAAGTAAAAGTAAAGGTGTCCCACGACAGGCCGAGGTGGCCCAAGGGGTTCCGGGTAGATTAAGGCCCCGGATTATCTTGACGTTTCGGCACTACAATTGTGGTAGGTCGTCAGCCAAACGCACCGGCCGCCTTTACCCCACGAGAAATCCCTGGTACTCACTTTCAGAGGCACTACATGTTATAGGAACTGGTACTTGTAACTCTTACATCTCCTAAGGGTTCGCAAAATTTTGTGCTCTGTCGACAGTGGCATGCTTAAAAGTCGGGCAGCTTGTCTTCATTTTCTTCAACTGTGAATAAAAGACGCTTGAACTCATTCACTTAGCTTCAGCAGCTGGTCGTTTACCGGGGCCTTTGCCTTTACAAATGCAGTCAGCCTCATCGACCAAATTCATCCACTTGCAGATGGTACAGTTGGTGGTGTCCTAAATAACTCAGATCAAAATCCTCTGAACGCTGTAACCGGGCACTCTTAGGCTTGTGCACTTGAGATGCCATTTGTACAACTGCGGTATTACCGCTCCTGGTGCAAAACGTAAAAACTCGATTAGAGCGATTCCAAAACTCTATATTACTTAAAAGATATAAGGTTAATACTACCCTATTGTATGATATTCTGTTTCCTGATGGACGTAATACTCTGTTTTATTGTGCTGCAAATAAATAACTAGGACATATCAAGTGCACGTACCACAGTATATGCATGCAAAGAGTCATATTTAAGTAATAGTCATATAAAGATATTATTATTATTAAGCCTACATATAGTAACCTGTCAATACATGAAAAATTATGAGTACTGAGGTCATTAAACGCTACAGGAAGGTGAACGAGAAGCGTGCATCCGTTGCGTTTCTTTGTCACCAGGTTAAATGTGTCTGAGCGTTTGTGATTGGTAATGGTACTCGTACTTAAAGTATTCCACTTGCGGGCCACGTAACGTGCTCCCCGCTGCGCACTGCTGCTTTAACTGCAGACTCAGAAATACACAACATAATTCAGTCTATCATAGCTTCTATATTGACCGTCCAAAACCAGCAAAGTAATAACAGGCCTACATCCTGCAAGCGTGCCTCTCAGCCTGATCAGAATCCGATCCGAATATGTACCACTTTCACACCTGTTGCTTCGCATGTATCGACCATGCGTTCCACCGAAGTCACATCAGTTTTTCACCCGTCATGCCACTTTCAAATGCCATGATTCTTCCCGAAACACTCTCGACTATACCGGTGGTACTCGCTAGAAATGCGATCAGGGCCAGGAATAAGTTTCCATGTCCTTTCACTGAAGAAATCAACAGAAACCACAAATATTATAGTCGAAACCAAACATTATTGTTAAATTATATAATACTGTTATAGCAGGAAAACATCCACGAAGTCCCCGTCATTTTCCATGACAACCTTCAGCGCGAGTCTCACAGACATTATGGTCCTCCTACCTCAGTCACATGATCGCAATTGTTACGTAAGCACAAGAATACTGGCACCTCTACCGCTGACTGTAGAAACACACCGATCTACGCGTACACGACTTCGTGCACTCTCCAGACTGGTGACATCAGCTTCCGCTCGCTAACATTACCTGCGTTTAAAGTTGGATACATTTTGGAATTAATCCTGCTATGCAGAGTAAAATTAACTTCTTAAAAGAACATGAATTAGCTGCTGTACACAGAAGACAGCTTGGCATACTTCACACAGTGGTTCAAAAAATGACAATTAGTACGTTAACCTAAAAGTGACACAAGCCTAATTAAGCTATCCGTAAAGAAGGGGTTTACAGGCCACAGGGGCCTTTTCTGCCATTGTACCAGATTGCCCCTTTCTGTTTCCATAACACAAAAACAGAGGCGGATAAAAGGTTGCGGACAAAAAATCCGCTCGAAAGTCCCCATACTGCAAGTGGAACGTGTAACAGGATTGTACAGCGAATTTCAACGTTCGCTTAGAGAGCAACAGATGAGCCACGGAGTGTCACTGGACTATACTCAGCGTACAGAAACGCTCTTAGAAATAATCTAATGCACGTGTAAATTTCCGGGATTGCGTAGTCGGTATAGCGACTCGTTACGGGATGGACGGCTAGCGTTTCGAAATCAAGGAGGGGCGCGATTTTCCGTATCCGTCCAGACCGGTTCCGAGGCCCACACATCCAGCTGTACAATGGACACCAGGTTACATCCTAGGGCAGGGGTTCTTAACCTTTTTTGTGTCATGGACCCCTTTGAGTGTTGTGAAACCCACGGACTCCTCAGATAAACGTATCTAGAATCTTAAATAGAGATATTAAGATTTACTGAAGTTAAAAGACATTTTTGGAGTATACACACCATAAATTACTTTGTTGCCTACATTCGTTATTGAATGAAAAGCTGAATTTCCGTTAGACGTTAGTAACAAGAGAGTTGTAATTTTTTCCCCATTCAAGTTCACGGACCCCCTGTAATATACCACGAACCTCAGGTTTAAGAACCGTTATTTTGGGGTTTATAGAGGCCAAGGCGTGGCGCTGACCACCCACCCGGATCTAGCGCCGAGGTTAAGCATGGGCACAGCAATATACTCATGTGCCTGCAATGGCACGCTATGGTATGACCTGTACCTTACATACGAACTTACTGTGCGTGGTACAGTCTTTCATTGCTTTCTCACCGCCCTCTCCTTGCTATTTTATTCTGTACTTCTCTATTTTTTCGCCTTTCTCCATTTTACTTACTTCTTTTCTACATCAGTTTTTCCTGTAACTACTAATAAAACTTAATTCGGTGTTATTTTATACTATAAGACATAAGACGTGGCATTGACTGTAGACTGCTGCTCTCTAGTTCATGACATCCTGTAGTCAGGTAGTGGTTACATATGGAGAAACATGCTGCCCCCACCTTCAGAGCAAAGCCGCAAATATGCATGGATCTGTTCCCTCCAAAATGTTGATAAACACTTACCAGAATACACGGTGCCAACCCACAAAACCCCAGTCACTTCATGTCATTTGCCTAGGTGTTTCGTTCTCTCCAATGCGAATCATAACACACGCCACAAAAACGGTGTAAGTCAGCCCATCCAGAACGGCCCTGGGGATCACATAACGACCTGTTCATTGGGCACAGGCGAAATTATCCGCAGCGGTAGGGCGGGCGGCCGAGGCGTAAACCTGACCACTCACTTCTACCTAGCGCCGAGGTTATGTGTGGAGCTATTCCTCCACTATCACTACGCCTTTCTGGTGATCACAAGACAACTTTACCTTTTACAGAGTATAAGGATGGTAAGTTAACGCCATAACAGTGAAAAATGGCCTCGATGCGAGTTCCGTGCTCATTCTTTGGAGATTTTACTCCCCAGTAAGGAGATTTCCGAAAAAAAACTGAGAGCAGCGTCATTTGCAAAATGAAAATAAAATCGCTTTCCATTATTTTAAGAAATTCATATTGCATTTTATACAAATGTATCACAATAGTGAACAAGCGCTTCGTCATTACAACCGTGTAAAGAAATACAGAAAGTAATCACGCAGAAAATACTTTAACAAAATTTCAGTAACTCCTTAAACGTGGTTTCTTCCAGCCTTTCTGGCAATATTAAAATTGTGTTCTTCTAACTTTTTAGGCATCATTAAACTGGCTTATTCTAGCCCATCTGGCACTATTAAACGTCGTTTCTGCCAGCTTTTCTGGCATTATTCGCCTTGGTTTGTTCTAGACCTATCGACATTATTACACTTGGCTTATTCTAGCCCCTTTGGCATTATTCAATGTGATTTCTTCTAGCGCCTTTGGCGTTATTCAGAGTTATTTCTTCTAGCAATGTTGGCATTATTAGCGCAAATGGTCAGAGACAGCGTTACAGGATGACAATCAACTTTCACAGATACAAAAGAGGTATCTCTCTTCTCCTAAACGTCCAAACAGGCTCCGGGGTCATCCGGTCACCCTTTCAATGGGTGCCGGGTTTCTCTGCAGGGGGTAAATCGGCCAGGGCGTAAAGTTCACCACTCACATATAGCGGCGATGTTAAAATGAGTAGAACTGTAACCTCTACTCACCCAATATGCCTTTATGGCACGGACAGGGACTTCACCTTTGGGGGAGGGGGGGGGAGAGACAGACAGAAACACGCAAAAGAAGGAAAAGGACAATTATCTTCACCCATCCCGTAAGGCTACAATTTTACCGATTCAAGAGGGGCGTAAAACTTTCCCTAAGAGATAGACTAGCCGCACAAGGCAGAATATATGTGTGTGGACCTAAAAGAAAGGCACCTAGAAGGTCGTCAAGAAATTCGCCTATAATTATTAGGTTAATACACAGTCCGTCTATTAAGTTTTAGGACTGATTGTGCAGAGCGAATACTACGCGCGCCATCAGGCGGTCACCCACAGAAACGCGTAGGAGCAAGTCTCGACACGTTGTGTGCTTAGCGTTGTCTGAATGAGTTGAGCAGTATTTGTGGTTTATGGCGTGAAACGAAGCTGTGTGTGAGGGCCTCGTCATGGATTTGAGTATGGAGCAACGATTAGCGATAAAGTTATGTTTTAAAGCTGGAAAAAGTACGACGGAAATTCTCCAAATGGTAAATGCAGCTTATGGGGACCAAGCACTATCCCGTTCGAATGTTTTCCGATGGTACTGACGATTTCATGATGGACGAGATGACAATGAAAACGACCCCAGGAGTGGCCGGCCTACAGAGTGTCGCAATGACAACAATGTCGAGAAGATTTCTCATTTGTTGCTTCAAAGCCGTCACCTTTCGCTAAGAACGCTAGCAGACGAGGTGAACATTGGCAAGGACAAAGTCAGAAAGACTGTAGTTGAAGATTTGCGAAAACAGAAGATTTGTTCGCGCTTTGTTCCACACTCTGACTTCAGAGCAGAACGACCGGAGAATTGCAGCTTGCCGAGATTTGATTGCCACAGCAGACAGTGATTCTGACTTCTTTAAGAAGATTGTAACTGGCGATGAGACGTATTTTGCCTACGATCCGACCACTAAACGTCAATCCGCTGCATGGGTCGGAGAAACCTCGCCACGCCCGAAATTTCATAAGCCTCGTGTGAAGACCATGTTGGTGATTTTCTTCGACTGGCAAGGCGTAATCCACAAAGAATTTGTTCCGGAGGGTGAAACTATCAATGCAGTGTAACACAAAGGTGTAATGGAAAGGCTCCTAAACAGAATTCGACGTGTCAGACCGGGCATGTGTGAATCTGGTGATTGGTTCCTTTTGCACGACAACGCCCCGTCCCACAACGCGACAATCGTCAAGCAGTTTTTGGCTCAACAAAAGTGACTGGGCTTGACCACCCTCCGTATTCGCCAGATTTAGCACCTGCTGATTACTTTTTGTTCCCAAAAGTGAAATCCCACTTGAAGGGGCGTCTCTTTGACTCGATTTC
>JGI20166J26741_11594918_pt1 | contig 11732 bp, 7 predicted proteins | sample TergutCu122P5_FD_26741 | JGI IMG/M metagenome (IMG submission 26741) | reverse complement strand
CAGTAGCGGCTAACGGCAAACCATTGACCGCCAGCACGTACTTCACCTTGAGCGGCGGCGCAGACAGCGCATTGCTGGCAGCAACCGCAATGGATTTGAATATGAGAGTAATCAGCGATACGTTGACAAGCGCTACCTACTTTATCGACAGTTTGATTGCAAACCAGACATTTAGAGATAGCATTACCAATGTTGTTTTCAACAACAATAATGCAACGGATTCTTTGGTTACCAACATCATCAATAACAGCTTAATCAGCAACTATCTTGGCATCGACACCAACGTATTCAATGCAGTAGCAAATAACGGCAAGGCATTGACGAGTGATAAGTTTATCACTATTAACGGAGGTGATTCCCTTGCTAAAGCAGTTTTGGCGGATGCTAATCTCGCTGTAAATATTAAAGCGGTAAGCGACACCTTGACAAAGGCTCCTTACTTCATCGACAGCTTGATAAGCACTACCAACAACAACTTTGTTGATACGATGAAGCAGATTCTGAATGCTCCGAGTTTGGTACGTAAGAGTGCAGATTATACGTTTACAACTCAAGATGTAACGGTTATATTTGGGTCATCAGCGTCCACAGGTACGGCAACAGCAAATGTTACCTTTACACTTCCGACAAGCGCTGTAAACGGCAAGTTGTATCGCATTGTAAATGCAACTTCAACCTATGACATTACGTTGGCAGGTGGAACGGTATATACACTGGATGGATCTCCTATAACAAAGTTACCACATGCAATAATGTCATCTAATGGTCTTGCTGTGGACAATACCATTACTGTTCAATGGGATGATTCTGTCGGTGGATGGGTTCAAACCGGAAGATAAACTGATATGAAATTGTCGGGAAATAAGATAACCAATTATTTCCTGACAATTCTTAACTGGTAATCACATACGACCTAACAATTCTGGTTCTTAAAAATTTTGATTAGATGAAACAAGCATCTGTATATATAAAAATGACATTGGTTAGTTTGGCAATGCTCTTTTCCACTGTTATCTATGGACAATATGCCCTGCCACCTTCGAGTGGGAGTTGGGGTAATACTGCCATTTTTCAACACGGGGAAGAAGTCATTTTCCATATTAACCACGATTTTCTGTCCGGTAGCGGAGGCGTTCTACCCGGAATAATACTTACAGCCCGGTCAACAGAAGGCTATTTCAGTTTTACTGAAGGCGCCGGATGGAGCGGAGCAAGCGATGCTGCATACGTTGACGGTTATGTAAGAGATTATAATTCGGGTAAATTTGTCTTCCCCATAGGCGGAGGGAAAATAGGCTGGGGAAAATATCGTCCTGCAGCAGTAAGCACAGCGGATCCTGCAGCGCCTGCAAGTGCAGCTTATTTTGCTGTAGATCCAAACAATGCTAATAATATCCCTAATGAATTGACAGGAGATGCAGGAGTACTTCCTAAAAATAACAATGGACCATTTCCTACAGATCCAACCCACGTTGACGGAGCTTCTTTACAAGTCAGTACAACGAATGGTTATTGGGATATTTCGGGAGCAACTCCCGCCCGCATATCGCTATCGTGGGACAGTGATTTGCCGAGTACTATCAAATCAATAAGCAACCTCACGATTGTAGGATGGAATCCTGCCACTCAAAAGTGGGAAAAAATTCCTTCGACAGTAGATACAACTCCTATTGATACTGTTAATTTTGGAAAGACAAGTACGCTGACGAAAGGCTCTATTACCAGCGACGCAGCCTTTGCTCCCGACAAATACACTGTTTATACACTGGCAGGTACGGCATTAGGCGTCTTTGTACAAAAGTCGGTAGATAATATGTACCCCACGGTGGGTGATAATGTAACATTTACCATTTCTGTAACCAATGGATTGCCGAATGATGCAACAAACGTAACGGTTACCGAACAGTTGCCTGCCGGATATACGTATGTATCCAGCCACGTTACTGCTGGAAGTTACAATCCTTCGACAGGTATATGGAGTGTTGGTACGTTGCACAGTAATGATTACGCAACCTTAACGCTGGTTGCTGCGGTTAATGACAGTTCTAAGCCAGTTCCAGCAGGTTATTATTCTAATGTAGCAGTTGCTAAAAGTGATGAAACTCCTGCTGACTCGTCAAACGTTGTAACGCCGATTGTAACGCCGAGACCAGTAACGCAAGCGTTTGAAGTAACAAAATCTTCGGGTACGGTTCAAGATCTTGGATGGGGCAAATATGTATGGCAATATACCATTGACATACACAGTCTCTTGAATAAGGATACCCTCAGGCATGTTGGCTTAACCGATGATTTGATAGGCAAGACATTCGTAGATGGTGAAACCTTCGAGATAACAGGCGGTCCTACCGGTACCGGTACATTATTTGGTAATGGGAAGTTTAACGGAGCAAGTGATATACAGCTCTTAGACACTGCAAAAAGCTATTTGTTGCCGAATGCCAAAGAATCTGTCACATTCACCGTAACGGTAACTTCAAACGGTTTCACAGGCGATATTAACAACTTTGCTGTAGGCACAGGCGATTATGTATGGTATGATGCAAGAGGCATTGGTACTAAAGTAAGCGATACTGAAACATCGAACATTGCCGTTACGACCATTCCTAATACAGACGTTCAAATAGCCAAAGGCTTATCACCGAATGGAGACGGTATGAACGATACCTGGACTATCATTCATCCGAACACCATGAGGATGGATGTGCAAATCTTCAACCGTTGGGGTAACGTCGTTTACGAAAAAAATAATTACCAGAACGATTGGGATGGAACAGGTAATAAAGGCACCTTATTAGGCAAACAATTACCGGATGGCACGTATTACTACATAGTTACGGGAACATCGGTTGTAGTTGGAAACTCAGGAGAGATACTCTATAAGGGCGCCGGATATCTAACCTTGAAACGAAAGTAAAAGCTATCTTTTTCATAACCCTGCCTGGGTCGCCGGGCGGGCGTTATGAAAAAGGTTCTTATTCCTTTCAACTATTCTTATGAAAGAAATAACGAAAATGTTAGAGTAACAACTAAAGAAATAATATAAAAAAACAATGTTACGAAAAAAAATGAATAAGGATACTAAAACAAATTTTGGTTTGTTTGGCGGGTTAGTGGTTGTGCTGTTTCTGTTGAGCGCTCCGTCATGGGGACAACAAGAACAAATGTATTCGCAGTACATGTTTAACATGCTGCACCTTAATCCGGCTTATGCGGGAAACAGGGTATCTGACAATATTACAGGTTTGTACCGCATGCAGTGGGTAGGGCTTCCGGGAGCCCCGCGTACAGGAACTCTATCGTGGGACAGGCGGCAAGACCAAAGTAATGTGGGATATGGCGTAGAGTTGTATAACGACAGGCTTGGAGTAGAAAATACGTCGGGCATACAGCTCTTCTATTCTTACCACATACCCTTTGAAAACTCCTCTCTTGCTTTAGGGTTAAGCGCAGGAGTATTGAACTATCGCGCCGATTTGATGAGTGTGAAGTTGGAACATCCTAATGATCCCATGTTTCAGCAAAACATTGACGGCTGGTTGCCAACCGTAGGATTCGGACTGTTGTATTCGACCGATAAATGGTACGCAGGCTTTTCCATACCGGCATTGCTGCACACCAAAGTGGCTGCCGCTACTCGAAATACGTTTCTGGAAAGCCAGTATGGTGCAGGCGCCGATAACCACTACTTTTTGACGGGCGGTTATATTTTCGATATAACGCAGGATGTGAAGTTAAAACCATCTTTATTGGTAAAAGCCGTAAGAGGCGCGCCGGTAGAGTTTGATATTAACTTGAATGCATGGTTCTCTGATTTCATAGGCGTAGGTGTGAGTTATCGTACCGGCGACTCCTGGGTAGCCATGGTAGAACTGCAGTTGACCAAGGAATTGAGGCTGGGTTATTCGTATGATTATACGTTCACCCGTTTGGGAGATTATAACTCAGGAACTCATGAAATTCTTTTAAGGTATGAAATACCGAGAGGCGGAAAGGAACAGAAAATCTTATCACCTCGTTATTATTAATATTGTATTCACATACGAAACGTGTAAAAAACAGTATATACAATGAAAATATCGAAAATAATACGAAAAAAATGGTACTGCATAAGTGCATTTCTGTTTCTATTCATTGCAACAGCGGCCATCAGCCAAACTCTTCCGGTAGCGTTAGCAGCTTCGGCTGTGAAAAATACCAATGTGGAAAAGGGCAATTTTGCCTATAACGACCTGAATTACTCTCAGGCTGTTCCATTTTACGAAGCATATCTTAAAACGGATCCGTCCAATAAAGAAATCCTGTCAAAAGTAGCTGATTGCTATTGGCAGATGCGCGACTATCCGAATGCGCTACGGACGTACCAAAAGCTATATCCGAACGGATCGAAGGGAGCCAGCCAGGTAGAACAGTTCAGGATAGGCGAATTATATGCACGTCAGGGCGACTATACAACTGCATCTCAATGGTTGAGCGAATTGCCTGCTTATCAAAACAAGGAGAATGCTTATACTAATGAAGCCTTAATGAAAGCAATGCAAACAGACACCCTTAATTGGGATTTGGGATTATGCAGTTTCAGCACTACCGGCTATCGGGAATATTGCCCGTATTTGTACAACGACCAATTGCTCTTCTGCAGCAACCGTCCATTAAGTACATCGAAAACTTTGACAGGATGGGATGCAAGTAACTATTCCCGCTTGTGGAATGTTGGGCTGAATCAGTTTTATACAAAAGATGTTATAGGGTCGGACAGCATCATGCAACAAAGCAAAGCTGCTTCTAAAAACATTACGTACAAACGCTTTGCCGGGTTCTACGAAGGTGCAGATACCAAGATATCTCCCGAACTGATCAGTACGCAAATGCCAAAGATATCGTTAAAGAGTATCCCAAGTTTTGTCGGTGCTCCCATAGCCGGACTTGAGGCTATTCCATTCAATGTAGGAGGTATAGCTACCGACCAAAACGGGCATATCTATTTCTCTGCAAATTATGAAGGTCCCGACGAAAATAACATTAACCGTATCCGTTTAATGGAAGCTCTATACGATGGGAAAACGATAAGCAATATTCGTGAATTGGGTTTTGGAAACAAGAGCAGTTATTCTGTCATGCATCCGGCTGTTAATAAGGAAGGTACCATTTTGGTCTTCAGCAGTAATCAACCGGGTGGACAGGGCAGCTATGACTTATATTATGCACAACGGGAAACAGGCAACGGAAAATGGGGTCCTGCCGCTGCATTCGGAACCAATATCAACACTGTCGGTAATGAAGTCTTTCCAAGCATAACACCTGATGGCGAACTCTATTTCAGCAGCGACGGCAGACCGGGTCTTGGAGGATTGGACATCTATCATATACCGTTAACTGACGCTATCAATGGCGAAGGCACACTCCGCCACATGACAGCTCCAATTAACAGTTCGGCAGACGATTTCGGCTGGACGCAGGACAGCATCGGCACGCAAGCCTATTTTACCTCCGACCGCTTTACCAGTGTTGATAATATCTACAGCGCCAGCGTTGACTTGAAGAAAATAATAAAGAGTATTCCGCCTACACTTGCAGGATATGTAAAAGACCGTCAGACAATGACTCCGCTTGCAGGAGCTACCGTCTTTATGTACAATCCATGCGAGGGTAATGTGCATGTAGCAAAGACAGATGCCAACGGACGCTACTCTTTCCCTGTAATCAATGATTGTGAAGTAGCCCTCAAAGCTATCAACAGAAGTTCTTCGGATTGCTTTAAGATGCAGGGAACTTTGAAGCCGGCTAATAACGTGCCTATCGAAATGGCGCCTTATACGCTCTTGCTGGATAGATATCCCAAGGGGCTGACATGGAAGTTGGATAACGTCCATTACAACTTTAACAAGTGGAATATCCGTGCAGATGCCAAGCCTATTCTGGATAGCTTAGTAGCGATATTAAAGGCTTATCCTATCAAAGTGGAATTAGCTTCGCACTGCGACAGTCGTGGATCATTTGCATACAATGACGTCCTGTCTCAAAAAAGAGCAGAATCGGCAGTTAGATATATTGTATCGCAAGGCATTGACCCGAGCCGCATCACTGCTAAAGGGTATGGCAAACGCAAAATAATGAACAAATGCGTAACCGGCGTACCATGTACTTCGGCTGAACATCAGGAAAACCGGCGTACAGAAATTACGGTTATTCAAAGCTCTCCTATTTATGAAAATCAAACCTTTGATCCAAATCAGTTCAGTGATGGACAGGTGTTGAGTCCAAAAGATTTGCCAAGCAATTTCTTCAATGATTGCGTGAAAGCAAAATAATTCAAAGAGGCATAGCTAAAAAAAATCGAATCAGTTACATGCTGATTCGATTTTTTTATTTGTACAATTGCTTTTCTACAATAAACTTCCAAACAGTTTCCGGCACCCACCGGCGCATCTCTTTCCCCTCAGAAACCGATTGACGGATAAATGTGGATGAAATATCAATAACCGGCGCATCAAGCATTTTAACGGCAGGTAATGACGCCGGAACAGTAACAGGAAAACCGTGACGCGGATAAATCCACACAGGATACGAACGAAGAATTTCCTGATAATCTTTCCATTGGTCAAAAATAACCCAATTGTCAGCGCCTATCAGTAATGAAAATTCGCGATCGTGAAACTGATTGCGTAATGCGTTAAAAGTATGAATGGTATAGGTTGGAGTTGGTAAATACAACTCAAAATCGGATGCTTTCAATTTGTTATCATTCAACAAAGCCTGTTGCAGCAGTTGAAACCGTAAACGGGCATCCACAGCATGGTTCGGCTCTTTCATCGGATTTTGAGGGCTTACCATCAGCCACACTTCGTCCACATCCGTAAATTCACACAGATAATTTGCCAGCACTAAATGCCCCACATGAACAGGATTGAATGATCCTGAAAAAATTGCCGTTTTTATCATACGCACCATTTATTGAGAGAGAAACATTTCTGCTTTCTGCAGTGAATCAACCGTTCCAACATCAATCATTTGAAACATGGGCGGAATGTAAGCGTAAATATCTTCGCCGGTTGCAATGGAAAGATAAAAATCAATGATAGAAAATTTGCCTGACCAGCTCTCCATTTTTTGAAATACAGCCGGCGACAGGAGATGGATTCCCGAAAATGCCAACGCTTTACACTGCCGTGCGTCGAACGGAGCATAAGGCGATTTGATTTCTCCGGTCATGCGATTTTCCCACCCTGCTAATCGTAAATCATTGTCAACCAAAAGATAACGTGAAGTCTCCCTGTCGTTGACAACGAGTGAAGCTAATCCGCCATGCGCGCAATGATAGTGATACAAGGCAGTTAAATCAAGATTGGACAAAATATCTACATTGTGCACCAGAAACGGTTCATCTTCGTTGAGAAACCATCCGGCTTTTTTAATTCCGCCTCCGGTATCCAACAAAGCATCCCGTTCGTCCGAAATGACAATATCGGCGCCAAACGCATTATTTTTTTCAATAAAATCAATAATCTGTCCGGCAAAATGATGCACATTGACAATGATCCGGTCAAAACCGTTTGCAATTAATTTGCAAATTACGTGTTCCAACAACGGTTTTCCTGCAACCTGCACCAGCGCTTTGGGTTGTGTATCGGTAAGCGGCTTCAGCCGCGTTCCCAACCCTGCAGCAAAAACGAGAGCCTTCATTCGTTTTTCAATTCCAAGTTTCAATATTTCAACACTCCAAGTTCCAAACGTTCACGTTTTGGAAAATAAAATCGCGGCATTGCGTTAGAGTGTTTTTTCTATATTTTGTTCACGGTGAACGATTTTCACTATGACATTAAATTTTTTTGCCAAATGCTCGGCCAGATGTTGAGCGCAGTACACAGAGCGGTGTTGCCCGCCCGTACAGCCAAATGCAAACATCAAATGCGAAAAATGACGTTCAATATACCGCTGCACATGGCTTTCAGCCAGCGGATAAATGTTATTCATAAAAGAGAATACACCACCGTCTTCTTCCAGAAAATCGACCACTTCTTTGTCAAGCCCCGTAAAATGACGATAATGATCGTATTTTCCGGGGTTGTTAATTGCCCGACAGTCAAACACATATCCTCCTCCATTTCCGGAAGTATCGTCAGGAATTCCTTTTTTATAAGCAAAACTGTATATGGTTACTTCCAGCCGGTTTCCGTTCATGTCGCTGAATTGCTTTAGTTTAGTTAAATCGAACAACACTTTTCCCAAATGAGGATAGGCTGAAGTATCGGTGCCCGCCAACACATGACCCAGATTATCAATAGCATACGGGACGCTTTGCATAAAATGGGGTTTCTTTTCAAAATAACCTCTAAAACCATAAGCTCCAAGCACTTGCATTATTCTGAAAATAACAAAATGGTACAATTTCGCTTTAAATGCAACTCTATCGACCGGCATGTACTGTTGCAGCGCATCCAGATAAACTTGCAGTAATTCTTCGCGCAAGTTGTTGGAAAACTGAGCTTTAGCTTGCCATAAAAATGAGGCGATATCGTAATAAACCGGACCCTTCCGTCCTCCCTGAAAATCAATAAAGTGAGGATCACCATTGACAATCATTACATTGCGCGATTGAAAATCACGGTACAGAAACGTATTTGTCCTGTCACTCAAGAGAATATGTGCCAGATGTTCAAAATCGTCTTCGAGTTGACTTTCATTGAAATCTAAACCGGTAGCTTTCAAAAAGCAATATTTAAAATAGTTTAAATCCCATAATATCAACCTCTTATCAAATTCAGGTTGGGGATAACACAATGAAAAGTCAAGACCTTGAGCGCCAACCACTTGAAAGATCGGCAGGGTCGCCATTGTCTTATGCAGCAAGGCTTTCTCCTCATCATTGAAACTTCCGCGGGAACGCCCTTCCTCTATTGCTTCAAATAGCAACAAATCGCCCAAATCGTCCTGCAAATAGCAGCGAAAATCGGGCGAGTGCGCAATTACTTTAGGAACAGGAAGCCCTTTTGCGGCAAAGTGTTCATCAAGATACCAAAATGCGCGATTCTCTTCGATAGAAGTGCCGAGCGTGCCAATAAGCGTTTTGTTCGGCGATTTTATTCTGAAATAACGCCGGTTGCTGCCGGAAGAAGGCAATTCGATCATTTCGGTTATTACCTCACCGGTAGTAAGTTGAAAAAGGGTTTTAAGGGAATCCATGCAATTTGAATTTTACTGCAAATATAAGAAAAAACAGCAAAAGATGAAAGGGTAAAAAGGAAATTCTATTTCATGGTATTTGCTTTATTCCTGAAACTTTTATATCTTTTCGCAAGATAGCAATATATTGTCATTTTATGCAAATCATAAAATAGCATTTTCATATTTGCATAAAAAACAATGCTTTTTTATGCAAATATGAAAATCATTTACTACCTTTGCCAAAAAATGTACTTATGATAGAACGTGCTATTACCGGCAAACTGCTGCAGTTGACTACAAAATTTCCTGTGGTAACACTGACCGGTGCACGGCAATGCGGAAAATCTACCTTGCTCAAATCGTGTTTTCCAGCTTACCGCTATGTAACGCTTGAAGATTTGGATATACGCCAGCAGAGCATTGAAGATCCACGCGGTTTTTTAGCTAATTTCGGTTCAAAAATCATCATTGACGAAGCTCAGTATGCTCCCGGTTTGTTTTCGTATATTCAAACCAAAACAGACGCTGAAAACGAGGAAGGAATGTATATTTTATCGGGTTCGCAAAACTTTTTGCTGATGCAACGCATTACGCAAAGTCTTGCCGGACGCACGGCTGTATTGAAATTGACACCTTTTTCGCTGTCAGAGCTTACACACGCTTCGCTACTGCCGGTTTCATTAAACGATTGGTTATTTACCGGCGGCTATCCACGCATCTATGATAAAGGCATTTTTCCCACCGATTTTTACCCGAATTATATTCAAACATACATTGAACGGGATGTACGCCAATTGCGTGAAATAAGCAATCTATCGCAATTTGTGCGCTTCTTGAAACTTTGTGCAGCTCGCATTGGACAATTGCTAAACATCAACTCACTGGCGAATGAATGCGATGTCTCAACACCTACTGTTAAGGCATGGCTTTCGGTATTGGAAACCGGCAGCATCATTTTTTTACTGAAACCATATTACAAAAATTATAACAAACGATTGATAAAATCGCCAAAACTCTACTTCTATGACACGGGATTGGCTGCTTCACTCTTGGGGTTGGAAAATTCGATGCAATTATCAACCCACTATTTGCGTGGAGAGCTATTTGAAAATATGATTATTGCCGAATATTTGAAAACAGAATTTGCTAAAGGAAAAGAGCCTCAAATCTATTTTTGGCGCGATACCAATCAGAATGAAGTCGATTTGCTTGTTGAAACCGGCGGAACGCTACATGCCATAGAAATTAAATCGGGAGCCACTTTGAATGACCGTTATTTCAAAGGATTAATTCATTTTCGGCAAATCAGCGGCATCGACACACACAGTTTGATGGTCGTATATGGCGGTGATTTCAGCTATTCTACCCAAACCGGCAGATTCGTTTCATGGAAAGATTGGGGAGAATTAAATCTTATTTAACGCTAAAATCAGTGTTAATAACTTTTAGGGGTGGCGATTGTTATTATTCAGGATTTTAGAGTACCTTTGCGAAAAATTAACTTTGGCATGGACGAACATATTCATGATTTTTTATTTGACGACGAATCGGAGGAGGTTATACGCCGCTATGAACAGGCAATGCAAAATCCTGACCAACGCTATTTTGACGTGGAAGAGCTGGAAACGATAGCCGATTATTATCTGCTGTGCGGAATGCCCAACGAATCGTCTCAGGCTATTGATTTGGGACTTAAACTTCACCCCAACAACTCTACGCTGCAAATGAAACGCGCCAAAGTGTATCTGGCGTCAGGGAAGGCTCGCAAGGCGCTGCAACTGCTCGATCGCATACACGAAACGGATAATCCGGAAATTACGTTATTGCGCGGAGAGATTTTATTGCATCTGCACCGCGACGCTGAAGCTCACGCCGTCATTGCCGGTTTACTCTCTACAACCGATATAGAAATGGAATATCTGTGCCTTGAGATTGCGTATGTATATATTGCCAGCGATCACTATGACTATGCGTTGCATTATCTGGAAAAAGGATTGCAGCAATCGCCTCAAGACATTGATTTACTGCAGGAAGCCGCACTTTGTTATGAGCAGCAGGGACATCCGGAAACAGCCGTTGCCTATTATGACCGCATTATCGCTATTGATCCGTACTCCTGTGAAGCATGGTTTAATTTGGGATTGGTCTATTTCAACATGAAAGAGTTTGAGTTGGCGCTCGATGCTTTTGATTTTGTGACGGTTATTGATGAGGAAGATTTCGGCGGCTGGATACAAAAGGGGAATGTCCTCTTTCAGCTGGAACGCTATGAAGCGGCGTTGCAATGTTACCGGATGTGTGAAAACAATATCATCTTTATGGATATTTTGCATGTTTTCATCGGCGAATGTTACGAAAAATTAGAACGTTATGAAACAGCCAAAAGGAGCTACAGGGAGGCTCTGAAAATTAACGAGTTCAATACGGAAGCATGGACCGGTCTTGGTATTTGTTATCTGGAATTGGACGCACCGGAAAAAAGTATTAATTATTTTCTAAAATCGTTGCACATAGATCCGGCAAATTCTGAAACATGGGTCTATCTGGCGGAAGCTTATGTCAATATA
>JGI20166J26741_11594807_pt1 | contig 11732 bp, 7 predicted proteins | sample TergutCu122P5_FD_26741 | JGI IMG/M metagenome (IMG submission 26741) | reverse complement strand
TCCTGGCAAATTCTCATTGAGGTAAGCTGTCACGTCTTGGTGGAAGTGTGGTGGGGCGCCATCTTGTTGGAAGTAAAATCCATCATTCCCAAAATGTGTATGAATTGCAGGTAAAATTGATGTGCGTAGCATGTCTAGGTACACATGACCAGTAATGGTACCTTCAAAAAAGAATGGTCCAATTAGTCCCCTTAATGACAGTCCAAACCAGACCTTGAGGCCCGGTAAATTGACTCCTTTTTCCACATAAACATGTGGATTTTCTGGAGCCCAATACACACAATTATGTTGGTTCACTCTCGTACCATGTTTTGGAACCACTCACAATACTGCACCCTTTGAACAGGGTTGTCTTCATTCAGTGCATGTAATAATCTTGGGATGAAAATTTTCCACCTTGCTGTTTTAAGAATGCATCGTATGCTTGTTCTGCTAACTCCTGTCTCACATGGACATTGTTTGGTAGACTTCTGTGGCAAGAGTGTAAACTGTTCCAACACCTTAGCAGAAGAAGCAGGACTTGTTGCTGTGCAAGGGCTCCCAGATCTTCCCTTGTGCACATCACACACAGTACCATGCGTCTGAAACTTATCACAAATGTGTGGAATTGTTAGGTGTGTTGGAGGTTCAGTTGCCTACTCACGCCTCAATTGTCGTCGTACTTCCACAACGTTCTCGAATTTCAAATACCACTTCAAAATGGTCTTGCTCTCCTCGAACGACAACCGTGCTTCCACCATTTTCTTTGACTGTCCTGCCTGTCGCATGGTAATGATAGCATTCATTTGATTAACGCCATCTTTTGAGCAAACGTCCTACTACACATTGCTACTGTAATTCAATTCAACTTCGAAAAGTAATACATAGATAACATCTCTTAAAACGTGTATACATTTTTTGGCACCCCCTGTATTTCAATGTGTGCATTACTTATCAGCCGACCTATGTACATTGTAAATGTAACCATGAATTTAACAATTTTGTAATACAAGAAGCCTTAGTATATATATTGTTGAAGTGAAGACAGTAAACAGTGCAATTCACTTGACACAAAAGCAGTATATTGTGCAGATAAAACACAGTTGCCACCAACAACATGCCACACTGCATGATGTATCCAGAACACACAAGTGACACATATATATATCTAGGTCATAGACAGCAGAACAGTAGCAGCAGCCACATGTAGTGGAGTCCATTGCACAGTGTTTATATCCTTAAAATGTGTAATAAGATTATAAATATATGTATGAAATATGAAGGTAAGAAGAATTTAAAAAAATGTGCTTGTAGGCCAAGAATAAATAGTACAATGAGTTTGTTACCAGATCATAATAAGGTCACATGGAAGTAAGTATGTAATAGTGGAATATGCTCCAAATAGGTATTTATATAAAGTAGGAAGCTTTCCATTCTTATGATTCACTTGGAAGTTGTAGATTCTCAGATGGTTTTCTCCTATATTTATTATATTGGTTTTTATGTATTTTTCTTGTGTATTTGGAAGTATAAACATTTATTATTCATAGACTGCATGATTTTGATGGAGTTTATCATAACCAGATGAGAATATTTTACTAATTTATAATCTGAAGAATATGGGTTCACCTTAAAGTCATGTACAAAATTCAGTGTATTTTATGTAGGTATTTTGATGACAAATGAGAATTATGAAGGAGACTCACCTGCCACATGCAATAATCTTATGTTTGGGTAGATACAGTAAGTTTGGTGTGAAATGTGATTTATTACTGTCTTCATATGCGTCTTGGTGTGTGTTCGTTCACTACATTTTAGGGAGCTAAATTTTCCTTTACATTTATTTATACTAAGGAAACAAATTAGGCTTTTGAGATTACTTTGATGTGTAGGTGTCCCTTACATTTGAACCAGTCCCCCAGACTTCCAAAACCTTGTATAACTGTTATGACATTGGAGGAAACCCCAAGACTATACCTTCCAATTTCCTACATTTATTAATAACAACAAAGGAGACTTGCCAACTTGTCAGTTTGGAACACCACCTACTTTTTGGTTCTGCAATGATGTATCATTATATGCCTTACAACAACAGGCAGCTTCTGTTAGGGCATTGTTTTTGTAGAATGTAAAATAACAACAAGGGCGCTATGCAAATGTTGTGTTTAGCTTCCAAGATGATGGTTCTCACAAATGAACTATTGGAAATGGGGATGTAAAATTTGATACAGAGACATGATAAACTTACTATACATTACATATGAAAGAAATATTGTTTTTAAGTCAGCAGTTACAAGTCCGATGATGATGTTAACCTTGGGGTTATATCTAATTGCTTCTAAACATAATCTGTACCTGGTAAGAATAATAATTTCTTATATCATCATCATCATCATCATATGTAGGAGTATTAATTTATGCAATAGAAAAGTAAGGCCTGAACTGTACTCAGAAATCATTGTTTTGTTGTTGTTTGAAATGTGGATTGCTAAATTAAGCATTATACTGGGAAAAAAAGAAAAAGTTACTATAAAAGTTTTCAATATGGATGTTTCCCAAGAAATAGAGGTGGAAAATAACTTTGCAGTATATTGTGTAGAATAGAATAGAATAGAATACAAGAGGGGTGGGCACGTTAGTGTACCATGCACTTTGATCACACTTGATCCTTTCTGCAGCCCCTGTTTTCATGCATCCAGCAACCCTACACCTTGAACAAAGTGCAGTATCCGTTGATAGACATGTCTTCAAAGTCACCTGGTTGCATTAAATGACCCAGATGTCAGAATCTTAATATGGCTAGAGTCTCACAGTTACAAGGAATAAGTGAGGCCTTTGCGGATGCCTGCTTACATCTGTTACACTGTCACAGGACTGTTAGCCAGCCCCAGTTTAAACAAATGCCCTTTTAAATGACCGTGTCCTGTTGTTATTCTTAGCTGGTTTCTGCTCAGACTGAGCAGTTCCTGAGCTTCTTTTGTCTCTATACTATTGCCTTTAATAATGGATCTGGGATATTTCTAGATTTTAAAATTTTCAAATAATATCTGTCTTTGTGTACTATCAAATGCTATTTCATAATCTGCAAACAACAGGTGTGTTTCCAAATTATACTGTCTTCATTTTGTAATTAATAGTCTGAGGCAAAATGTTGGATCTGTGTATGAACATCCCTTTTGGAATCCATTTTGTGTTTCTCTCATAAACTGTTCTGTGTAACTCTACAGTTTTATATTAAGGGTTTTAGGGTGTAGCTTACAGCAGATGTTAAAAATACTAATTCTTCTGTAATTTTTTGGGTCTCTTCTGTCACCTTCCTTAAATAATGGGATTGCAATGGCATTTCTCCTTTCTTGTGGAATACAATATATGGGTGTACATTATTTAAAAATTGTGGTAATCTCAGTTTGAACTCTGCTGGTGTGTACTTGTATAACTCTGAATTAACATTATGTTATCCATTTTTCATTAATCTTAAGGCTTTCTCTGATTCATCTGATAATATTAAAGTATCTGTGTGACTGAATTCCATTCTAATTTTGGTTCATTTACATTTGTTGTGTTCCATACTTTGCATAGTACTGAAGAATGATTTTCATGTAGGTATATAACAATATAAAATTTTTGCAGTCTGTTAATTCTCTGCACATTATCGTATGGCTTATTGGTTGAGAGAGAGGGGGAAAAAAGATCTAAATTTCCAGTACCTACTGTATAAGTGCTGTGTCCTTTGAAAAGCATGCTGAAATTTGATCCCCAAGAGAATTGGAAGGCACGAACTGGATTCATCTGGTTCAGGATATTGACAAATGGCTGGCTCTTAACAACACAATAATGAACACTCAGGTTCAGTAAAATGCAGGATAGAGTTCGTTATAATTGAAGGACTCATTTAATTGAATTATGTGATTGTGAGAAAATTATAAATTATTACTCTGCTGACAATTGAAGTATGTAGGCCTATATGGCTGCGTGTAAGATAACTTGTGGATTTATTTTCTCATATATTACAATTAATGCTGTTAGAATTTCGTGCGTGTCAATGTGACTTCGAAATACGTTCCTCCGTTTTGCCGTAACATGTTAGTCACATGCTTCGAAATTTGTACCTCTTTGTAATGGAGACAAAACACGCAGTGCGACCGTCACGTGGTTATGGCCACCCACGTTTTGGATTATGGGTAAACATCCATAGTATCCTTGTCGGTTCTCAGGAAGCCATATTCCCCGAGTAATGTCTGACCATTCACGACCGGAGGCAAGTGATGCATGGGCTCTTTTAGCCCTAAAATCAGCCCCAGCTAGTCCTTCAAAGCTTCAATGGAGCCCAGAGAGCGATGGAACTGCTATAGCTCGCCTAGAAGGTCGGGAGTTCGAGTATATGGTGCGTCAGAAGAGGATTACCATTGGCAGAAACAGTTCTCGAGGCGAGGTCGATGTAAACATGGGACACTCGAGTTTTATTTCGCGAAAACATATTGAAATATTCTTTGAACATCCTCATTTTTACATGTTATGTAATGGAAAGAATGGTGTCTTTGTTGATGGCGTTTTCCAAAGAAAGGGAGCTCCGTCGTTACAACTGCCGAAAACGTAAGTACTGTAAGGTTTTTGGAAACTTGTAAACATCAGGGGTCGTTCACGGTATGGGTTGGGCTCTTCGAGTCAGACACGCAGTATTTACCAACTCGAAGGCCACGAGACTCACAAAGAATGTCCCCACCCTCCTATTTCTGCCCCAGGCAGAGCTGTTGAAAATATTATTGTTATCCGTTAGAAAGTTGATACAGTTCTGTTCATCTTTAAAATGAAGCAGTAGCATGAACCATCAACCCAGACATGAACAGCTCTCGACACCTAAACGGGCTGACTTTTATGGAATGCCCCATCTGTTATAAATGCTCATTTTTGCTCCTGCGTTTTTAGAATCGAAATAAGAATTAACTTTTCTATATGTTGATAATTTAATTGCCAGGTGTACGTTCCGTTTCCCAAGCACCAACATCAGATTGGTGTTTCAGTCGTTAGTGGATGAGGCAGACCCTCCAGTAACTGTTCGTCAGCCCTCCCCTGCAAGATCAAGAGATCCACTGCCACCTCTTAGGATTAATATACCTGATCCTGATGTGAACTTCAGCAGTCCATTTCCATCACCTACAGGCACTATCAGGTGGGAAAAACACATTTTCACTCCATGGGTGTACTGTACATTTGTGTAATTTTGTATTCCAAATTTAAAAAGTAGAACCATGAAGTATTTGTGGTGTTTCCAAATGTTTTAGGTGTGCTACATGTTTTAGTTTTAAAGTGGTCATTGAAGATGTAAATGCATATTTCATCACTTTTTCAGTGCTGTACAGTTAGCTTCTACCATAATCAGTTTACAGAAATGAAAGAGTATTACTAATGCAAGGATTGTCAATGGTATATGTTAGTATCTCGGACTACATTCTCAGCTAATGTAATGATCCGTGGGATTGTTATTACTGTTCTTATATGGAGGGTGATGTATTGAGTTAATATGGTCAGTTAACTTGTAAAATTGTTTATGTGACATAGTTCCATTTCAGAAAAGCACATCTGGTGGCATGTAAGTGCTTAAATTTTTGGGTTCTGAACTTAAGTGGCAGTGATATGCTGCTGCTACTGCTGCCGCCACCACCACCATCACCACCACCACCACCACCACCACCACCACCACCACTACTATTACTACTGCTACTACAACAACTGCTGCTGCTACTACTACTACTAGTAGTATTAGTACTAGTATTACAATTTGACTTGCCCTGCTGTAGAATAGTGCAGTGGTTATACTAACACACCTTAGTCAGGAGGGAGGGGGTTGGGCCAATGTTCATTTACTTATTACAACACATGTGATATGAGTAGCAGCTGGGGCATTTAGTAGTGGTGGTGGTGGTGGTGGTGGTAGTAGTAGTAGTAGTAGTAGTAGTAGTAGTAGTAGTAGTAGTAGTAGTATTTGTTGTTGTTGTTGTTGCTGCTGCTGCTCTTGCTGTTGTTGCTCTTGCTGTAGTTTAACTGTTAATTTTTTTTGTTATAGTAGTAATATAGTTCACACTATTTCATAGGTGAGTCCTGTTTTTATCTCATAAATTTGGTTTATGGTTTGAGTGTAGTATCACATCACACAGTTTTTATTGGTAGTTACTGTTTGCACCAATTTTGTGGGTTGTGGTCTGGTGTCATAATAATGCATGTTTTGTTTAGTTCACAAGATATTTCATTGTGAGTGAGGGTTGTGGGTTGTTTGTAGAAGTACTTCAGTTTTCACAAGCTTTTTATGTTGTATTGAATTAGGTTGACGATGATAAATGTCATGTTTTTGTGCATCTGTGTGGAAAGCCTCATTCACATTCAGATGAGGAGGCAGGAATAGTGCTGAAAGAACTGTTTGTGTAATGGCAATGATTTTTTTTTCAACCACGTATCCTAGAGATTCACATGCATACATGCATATGTAATTTATGAGACTAAGTGGTAAATTGTTGAAAATTTTATGCCAACATAAAGCATGCACTTTTCTGAAAGCATAGAATGTTGCAATTGGTCTATGAAGATGGTGCTTATTTCTCTCATTAATACTGTGTACAGATGAATTTCTTTGAAAAGTTTCTTGGTTATTGGGCACATTCACAAAATTGTGAAAAGTTACCATTAGCTTTGTCATGTCTGTCTATCCATCCCTCCATCCTCATGGAACAGTTCAGCTCTCACTAGATGGATTTTAATAACATTGGATATTTGAGGAATTTTCAAAAATCTGTTGAGAGTGTTTAAGTTGCTTTAAAATCTGACAAGAATAATGTGTACTTCATGTGAACACCCACGTACATTTATGATAATATCTTGCTGAATTCTCCGTAGAATGATAAATGTTTCAGGCAAATTTTGTAGAGAAAATCAGAACACACATTTTATGTTTAATACATTTTTTACAAAAATCATGTAATGTATGAGATTGAAGGGGAAAAGTACAGCCCGACAGGCCGCACGTGATAGTGCATAGAAAAGATGTGCTTACAGTACAGTGTACAGTGTGGTGAATCATTCATCATAAATTTATTCTATTTTTTTAATCTGGTTGAAGACCAACTTATTAGCAGCAAGCTGAATTTGGCACTGTTCAGAGATGATTGAAGTTTTTAATATAAATTATGATACTAGTGTAAACAGCAAATATTAGGGGTTCTGATTGGGAATTTATTTGCAGGGAAAGGTCATTTATTTATATTATGAACAGTACAGGCCCAACAGTCAACCCTTGCAGAAGTCCATGTTTCAGAGTACCCCAGCCTAAGAAAAGGTTCGAGTTGTTTTGGAAGATTTTGTTTCAACTTTGTTTTCTGTTTGCTAAATAGAAACTGAACCACTTGGCACCTACTCTTATTAGGCCATGAAAATGTAATGTAGCTACCACAATTTCATGGTTTACACAGTCAAGAGCCCTCACCAAATCAGAGAATAGTCTTCCAACGTGCATTTTTTTAAAAATAGACTTGAATACACTGTTAATTCGACGGCAGCATTTTCAGTAGGTATTTCTCTCCAAAAACTGTATTGTTCTGAGACCAGTATGTCATTAGTATGCAAATGATGGTTTAACCTATTGTACATAACTATCTCAAATGTTTTTGGAGAAAATAGTAGTGAAACATGCCTAATTATTTGTAATACTATTTTTGTCTTTCTGTCTCTCTGTCACTCTCTTCCCCCCCTTATAGTGATTTAATGGTTTTACAGTCAGGGAAAATACCTGTATATAGTGAGTGATCACAAATGTAACTTAATGGTTGATTAATGAAATGAGATATGCACAGGATATCAAGATATACTCATTATTTTGTTATAACCTGATGAGTTTTTTGGTCTAAGGGAGTGTATTTTTATTTTGGCTTCAGTGATTGGAATTACTTTATGCTAGGGAAGTTTCCAAGAAATTATTTAAAAATGAAGTAGCATCTTCTTTCTCTTCTGACTGCTATTCCATTGAAATCTGGAGAAATTTCTAATTTCTTTCTCACCAAATTTTATATCACTTCATCTTCTGATCATTGTTCAGAATCTGGCGTGCATGATCATAGCAATCAGATCTGCTTCATTGTTATCATCTAGCTACCTTTTTGCTATAAATATCTGCAAGGGTTTGTAGAAGTCTTTGGACAGTATGGAGGATGATTTTTACATTTTCTATTGGGGGGGGGGGGATTCCTTTGAAAAGGTGAGATATTTTACAGTAATAATGACATTTTTGTAATATGGTCTTCGACATTTATTTATCCCTTAGAAAGTTTTAGCAATATTTATGTCTTATTACTGGTGCTGTAGAAGTCTCTTACATTCTACCATGTTTAACCTTAGTTCACACAGTTCTTGGACAAATCACACATCAATCACATATTGAGAAAAGATTCATATGAGATAGTCTTCCTGTGTAAACCCTCACACTTGTATCTCTATTGTCGCTGCTGCAAACATTTTTTGTTTCATCAGAGTGAAGCACCTGTATTCTATAAGTTTCCCATACTCCAGAAACTGATCTGAAACTGGAAATCACCCAGCTAGTGCTTTAAGAAATAGCAAAAGACAAACATTTTATTTAATGATCCTGACAGTTGCTATGATAATGTACTGTCATTAGTAAATTAATGAAATGTAAGAATGTAAATATGGAGTATTGGTGAGTAATACTGATGGGAAAACCATAATAGAGAAAATTCTGCCCAGCATCGCCTTGTCAGCCACAGATGCCATGTGGTATCAAGCCTAGCATTCTGAGCCGTAGCAAAGCCCTAGCTCTTAATGTTCATCCACTTGCCAATAATGTTAGTTCCAGCTAACACATGTGAATCATGCTTAGAACATACAATTTGTCAGTCAAGAATTTAAATCTTTTTGATGGCTGAGCGTTTGGTTAAAGGAATTTTGCTGTGTGTATAACCTAAAAGAAAATACTACAGTAAGTAATACTACTGTAGAGTATTTCATATAAACATTCAATACTACTAAGAAACATTAGGAATTTTTCTGCCAACTACAGTGTGTTGTTTTACACATCTTACTATCTCTTGTCCAACACCTTTCAACCTTTTACCAACTGCAGGGGACCTTGTACAACTATCTCCTTTCGTTACTGCTCATTATTCTACTTTCACAACATTCTATCAGACTACAGAGGTATACTGTGTGAACTCCATGACTAAACCGCAAATCACTTCCCCTATTCAACATTTTTCAGTAGTCCACAAAACCACAAGGTATCTAATCTGGCATGAACTATACTACAACAAAGCAAGCAGAGGTATCATTGTCTGCATTCCACGCTTCCCATTAGTCCATCAGACTACAGGGTGTCTTGTACAAACCCAACACCCTACTGTGGAACAGGGAGGTCATTGCCAGGCATGAAGTTCATCACAGACTTCATCACAAACATGACCATTATGTATCTTGCTGTGTTGTACTCACACATTCATTCTGATATCATACCCACCACATGGCCTTCTCCTTGTCTTTGCTGCAAACAAAGTCTTTGGTAACCGCTTGCATCAAGCAACACTGACCCATTTCCATAAATGGCTTCTGCCATACTATGTGCTGATATGAGCATAAGAAGGTAATATACTTCACTTTCAATTCCTTTCTCTGCCCACACACCCCTCTCTTTCCTGTATGAATGGCTCCACTGCCTGGCACAGATTATTTACAGCCATGGATATTTCTTTCTCTGTGCTAGGTCTGGCTATCATTAAATAAAATTAATCAGACATGGCCTTGAGAATGTTCTATCACATGTGCAATGCCATTTTGGCAGTACAGCTCACCTGCTGTGTGATTACACAAAGAATGTGCAGGGTCTGAGTAGAAGGTGGCACTGTTCTTTTTCACTCCCACATTATCATTATGAGTTAACAGAATGCATTTCTTAGCCATTCATTTGTTTTGGAGGTATTACACTCCATACATTTAGTGACTGAAGCATGGCTTTCTTGTGATATTGTGTAGTGCTTCCGAGTTTATTGGCATTGTGCTTGTATTAGTTAAGTGGTGTTATAATAAAGTAAAGTATACCAGTATTTTCACCAGTACAGCATCCGATCGGAATCATTGAAATTTTTTGTGACTGTTGGAATCTTAGTACAATTTTAGGAAAGCAGAACACACTGGCAGTCTCTGTTATTAGCTGTAAGTCACTTCCTGCAAATGTATGAATGTTGGAGTTTTTTTTTACTGTTGTGTTAAGTACTTTCTTCAATAACAAGAAACCGTTCATTTTTTTGTCTTCATGAAAACAACTGAAGATGTTTTTATGATGCTATACTTCAAATTGAATGGGAAGAGGTATCTTTGAAGCAAAGTACAAAATTGATCTCCTTGTCAGATTGTTTTCTTCAGGACAAAAGAGTTAGTTCTCACTGATGTCAAAGTTTTCATGCCAGACCTCATGAAGAAGGTGTAATTACTCCAGACCCTTTTTATGGAGAACGTGAATGAATTCTATGAGAGTGCAGGAACGATAAGTATAAGAATGGTCAGTGACATTCTGTACAGTATAGCGACACAGTGGGTTTCACTTAGCATGTCATTCTTGTGGAAAGATGTATCGATGTGCATTGGTGATAACAGGGAATTTCATCCAAGACTTCAGTTTTGAGAATGATCTTTTCGGTGAGTGTACACGTCAAGTTATTACTATAGGAACCTGGAGGTGTGGAACAAATATTGCAACCAAGTTGTGGCAGATGGGGGAAAAAATCTTAAACTACCTAAAGATGAACACATCAGCTTGAAGAGCATGGAAATGCATGTTGGTCTCTCTCTTTCTCTCTCTCTCTCCCCCTCCCTCCACTTTAGTAGAGAGAATTTTGTCAGTGACATCTTCCTTGTGAACTTCAATAAGAAACAGTTTGCAGCTGGGAACATTTAAGTCAATTTAGCTCATGAAAACTTGCTTCAAAGGTGTTATCTGTTCAGAAATTTTTGATCTGGTGTGTGAAGATAGACTTCTAGAGAAAATCCATGTAGCAGAGAAGTACAACATTGAAGAAATAACTCACAGAAGTAGAAAAATCAATTGAAGAAGCAGATCATCAGTTAGTCGATACGAAGACTCATAAGGAAGGTTGGAATAGTGACATGATATTAATATTATATATTATCCTGTAAAAAAATATGTGTTTTAGACTCTTAGGTAACTTGTTTTTCAAGTTTAGTGATTCCTAGGAAAAAGTTGCGCATTTTCTTGATTGTAGTGTGGGAGCACTGTGAAAGGACTCTAGAACATGCCATAAAGGCCCAAAGGGGTGGTAGAGCTATAACTGCCCTTTTTATTTAACCTCGGTGCTAGATGGGGATGGGTGTTCAACATCATGTCTGGGCTGCTGTACCCCCGGGAAAAAGACCATTGTACCCATTGTACTGAGAGCACTGTCATAGCACTATATATGACACCGTGTCAGTAATAAATTCTGCTTTCTTCACTGCTCCTACAATCTCTTTACATAAATTTTTTTCCTGGTTGAACAATAAGTACCTGCCGAGTATTCCATTATGTCATATGCCGAGTCTTGGGAGGTTTAGCAGACAGTGAAGGAGGCAAGAAAAAGATTCACTGTGCTAATAACCTTTAGAAGGTAACAAGAATATCATAAATTACATCAAAGCACAAAGACTAGCCTGGTTTGGACACGTACACCGTATGCCAGACAATAGCATGGTAAAAAAAGTATATG
>JGI20166J26741_11594696_pt1 | contig 11733 bp, 12 predicted proteins | sample TergutCu122P5_FD_26741 | JGI IMG/M metagenome (IMG submission 26741) | reverse complement strand
CGCGCTTTCCAATGTGCTGCCATCCAGCAATTCAACCATATATCTGCCAGAGATGGGAAGTATATAGATATGGTTTGAATCATGGGAAGCCATGTAAACTTCGTACGGCGAAATTTCCAAGTATTCAATAACTGCGCTAAAATTCAGCCACTTATGCCGCGTCCCATCCTTGAACGGCTTGTCTTTCCTTTGAATCCGGTTCAATTTTTCAATCAGATCTTCGGTCGGATAATATCTGTACCGATCCTTTTCGAAGAAAAAGGAACGTTTTTTGCGGGTTTGATCCAGTTCAAAAAGATGGTGCATCCCATTCTCTGTTACTTCGAATTTCGCCCGATAACAATACTCATGCCCGCTGCTGGTTTCGCGAAAGTACGCCAATGCGGTTTCATAACTTAAAAAATAGGGAACCTTGACCTTGATCGCATTCGGTTGGGGTTGGGGCTTAAAATCGGGCGGCAAGACCGCATATTTTGCAAAATAAGTCGATGGAGCGATGCCGTCAACGATCAACCCGACGGGAAGGGATATTTCTTTTTCTGCCATGCACTGGATCTGCCTTTACCCCCACATTCTTTTCAAAAGGCTAGCATAAAATACGACAAAAGCAATTGTTTTTAAAACCATCCCTGCCATTCGGATAGGGGAAGGGAGTCTTCGAGCCCCAGCGTGATGATCGACGGCGGGGTGGCGAATATTTTCAAGGCGGCGGCGTTCAGCGAGGCCAGCGTGACCGCGTCGATCGCGGCCATATTCTTTTTCATGTCGTCGACGCCGCCGAACATTGTGCTCCGCGATGCGAAAAAATCCGCCCGGCGCGACGTGTTTTCCAGGCCCATGATCAACGCGCCCTTTACCATTTCCTTGACCCGCGCCAATTCCCCGGCCGTGATCGGCGATCGGCCAGCCCGAAGATCGCCGCAAATTTTCGCGATAGCCGCGACCGTATCCGTCATTTTTTCAGGCGTGGTCTGGGCATCGACCGATACGATGCCGATGTCTTCGAACGATAACGCGCCGGCGCCGACCCCGTACACCAGGCCCAATCTTTCGCGCAATTCTTGGAATAATCGCGATGAAAATCCGGCGCCCAGAATCGCCATCAGAAATTCGATGTCATTGTTGCCGTCGCGGGTGGCGGCGGGCCGCGTCGGCCAGACGGCCCGAAAATACGAATGGGACATTTCGCCCCGATGCGTATGGGACAGCGCGGGCGCATAGGTCGAATACTCGTATTTCGGAATGGCGCGCGCCGCCCAGCCGCCGAACAATTCCTCTAATTCCGCCAACACGGCGTCCGTATCGCCCAGTCCCCCGCCCGATAAAACCAGCGTGCAATTTTTCGCCGAATAATGCGCGTTGAAATATTTCAAGATCTGTGTCCGGGTCATCGCGGCAACCCCGTCGCAGGTGCCCGCGATGTCATGCTGCATCCCGCCGCGGAAAACGGCGGAGAGCGCCGCGCTTTCCAGCACCGCTTCGGGAATATCCTGATACGCCTTGATTTCTTGGATCACCACCGCCTTTTCTTTGGCCAGTTCGTCATCCGGAATCGTCATATTCTGAACAATATCCGCAATGGTCGCGGCGGCCAGGGTTTTATGCGGCACGGGCACACTGGAAATAAAGGCCGTCACGTTCCACGCGGTATACGCATTGATCACCCCGCCGATATTTTCGATCGCGGTCGTGATCGCGTGTTTGTCCCGGGTTTTTGTGCCCTTGAACGCCATGTGTTCCAATAGGTGCGAAATGCCGAAATCGGCGGGGGTCGATTCGTCCCGGCTGCCGTTTTTCATATATGCGGCGATGGTGATGGATTCGATGCCCGGCATATGGTCGATGATGACCGGAATCCCATTTGATAAAGAATATAATTTTGGTTGCAGCATGTTCGTGATTCGTCATTCGTGAATCGTTATATTTGTTAGGATTAAAAACCGGGCCGCACCGTATGTTTTGTCGCGCAGAATGGACAGATTTTCGGCGATTTTCGGCTGCGCGTTTTTTGGCATTTCCCAAATGATGACAACGCCGGGACGCGCAATTTCGGAAAGTTTTGCGACCAATCGTTCGCCCGTCTCAAACAGGGCGTACGGCGGGTCAATAAAAATGATGTCCGCGATTTTTCCAAATTGGTCCGCGGCCGCATTCGCATCGGTATGTTTGACGATGACGTTGCCATCGATGCCGACCAGGTTCCGGCGAATCGTTTTCACCGATTCGGCGTCTGTATCCGTGAATATAACAGATTTTGCGGCCCCGCGCGATAGGAATTCAATCCCAAATGCGCCGCTGCCCGCAAAGGCGTCCCAAACAACAACTTGTCTTTGTCCCCCCACCGCATCGCCAATCTTCGATTGGCTCTGCGACTCCCCCCAAGGGGGGAGTTGTTCGTTCTCTGGAATTACTCCCCCCTTGGGGGGAGTCGAAACGCGAAGCGTTTCGGTGGGGGGACAAACATTGTCGAGCATATTAAATAATGCGATGCGCGCGCGGTTCTGAGTCGGGCGGGCGGCGGCGGACAAAGCCAGTCGTCGGCCGCGATATTTTCCAGAAATGATTTGCAAATGCGATTCCATGCGGATAATATAAACTAGCAACGAACAACTATCAACTAATAACTACAAATGACTACCCCGGAAATTCACGCAAACAAGTTTGCGGAATTTCCGACCCTTCTGGGAAGGGTATTTATTCTCTGGAATAATTCCAGAATATAAGTTGCCCTTCCTAGAAGGGCCGGAATTCGTTAACGAGTGAAACGAGTTTAAGAATTCCGGGGTAGTCTTTTCGATTTAAGAATGAACGACAAAACACAAAAGTTTATGAAATCGGCGATGAACCGGGCCCGCGCGGCGGAACGGCATGGCGATGTGCCGATCGGCGCGGTTATCGTGCGCGACGGCGCGGTGATCGCGCGCGGCGAAAACCGGGTGCAGTGTGGACGCGACCCGACGCAACACGCCGAAATCGTCGCAATCCGCCGCGCGTGCAAAAAGTTGGGCCAAAAATTTTTGGACGGGTGCGACATTTACGTCACGCTGGAACCATGCGCGATGTGCGCGACGGCGATCAGCTTTGCGCGGATGCGGCGGATACTCTTTGCCGCCGACGACCCAAAGGGCGGCGGCATCAAACACAACGCGCGGGTTTTCGATACCGACCGGCATCTATGGAAACCGGAAATTATAGAATCGCCCGAATTCGCCGCCGAATCATCCGAAATGTTAAAAGCGTTTTTCAAAAAACGCCGCGCCGTATAATTTAATTTACAATCCCCGTGAATTTGATATAATTCAATTGTCGCCGGGCGTTCCGGCGGCGGGGTGTGATTACCCCTCACAATTGCGTCCGCGGGGACGAAAAAAACCTCCAACCAGCGGTTGGAGGGTGGCGAATATATTGAATAAGCCGCACTATTCCAATTGTGATAGTAATCAACCTCCAACCACCATGTTTTTTGGTGGTTTTTTGTTCGTATTTTGGATGTAGGGGCGCATCGCGACGCGCCCGGGCGGCTCGCGAGCCGCCCCTACTAATAAGAAAACAGATGAGAGCGTTTCTGAAAATCTTTAAGATTAAAATTCTAATCGTTTCGGCAATGGCGATATTTGCCGCGGTGCCGGCGTTTTCCATGGATCTAAAAACAAGCACCGGCGTCAGCATTCCGTTATGCCCGACGCAACAATCCACGCCGTCACTGAAAATAAACACCGGCGCCGCGACATGGTACGGATACCTGGCGACGGGCGCGCCGACATCGGCGGCGGTGCGATTCAATATCAAGGGAACGCAATATTCTCTGACGGCGCCGGTATGCGCGGCGGGCAACTATCTGACCAATAACTGTTGCACGATCTGTCCAAAGGATTCCTATTGCCCGTTGGGCGCGACCGCGCCGATATCGTGCACCACCGTCGGCACGGGGTTTGTAACATTCAATACGGGCGCAGCGGCCGCGGCCGAGTGCTATGGCGGAATCATTCCGGTCGGCAGCAATACCGGCGCCGCGACATGGTATGTCGATAATCCGTTTACCTGGACCGGCCCGGACGGCACCTATATCGCTAGTGCCAGTTCGAACGGCAGCGGTAGTACGACCGGATACGGTCCCGGCATCCTGTTCGCAACGGCCGGATTCGCAAGCGGCATCAAAGACGGGTGGCAAACTTGCGTCACCGTCGCCAAAGGCCCCCAATGGGCCCAGGTTCAGTTGCCGTATCCGAAAACCGTGACGCGGTTCCGGTTTTACAGCCGTGCGAATGCGAACAATAATACGTACGAGGCGCCGAACGGATTCACGATTTCCGCATCGAACGACGGCGTCGCTTTTGATGATATTTATGTCAGTGCCGGCCCGCCGCCGGGGTGGGTCGGCGGGAATATGCAGCCGAGCGACTGGATGACGATCGCGGCGCCGGCGCCGTATTTATATTACCGTCTGACGATGCAATACGGTTTGCCCGGTAGTAATTGTAACGGACAAGCCGCCGGTATCGGACGATGGCTGCTTGTCGGGGATTAGAAAATGAGTATCGCCGACAACCCGGGTCCCAACGAAATCGTAAGATTTCGTTGGGTGGGAATGTCGGCGATGGATTAGAACAAGAGATCCCCGCCTGCACGGGGATGACGGATTATCCGTCCAATTTCTTTTTGATCTGTTTGATCCGGGCCAGGATTTCCTCCATCGCGGATTCGTCCGCGACCGCCGTGTGCGATTTGATCTCGTCCGCCAGAACAATGCATAGCGTCGCCAGCATCGATGCCTCGGGCAATGGGCCGATCTTGGTCAGGATTTCGCGCGCGCGGATATCGATCATTTTGCCCAGCTCGATCAGGCGCGCCTCTTGCCCGTCTTCGCAGCCCATCTGGTACTTTTTATTGATAATCGGTATGGATACGATGCTCATCTTTGGTTCCATTTGGTGGGGCGACCTTGTCCCAAGGTCGCCTAATCATAGGCGGGTTTGGGACAAACCCGCCCCACCAATTATGCTTTTTTCAGTTTTTCCAATATTTTTTCCGCTTTTTCAATATGTTCTTCGGCGCGTTTGTTCCGGTCGCGCAGCTCTGCGACCTGTTTGGTCAGAATTGCGACCTCTAAATCAGTTTGTTTGCCGGCCGCGGTCGTGCACCCGCGCAATTTGACCGCCGATTCTTCCAATCCGTCTAATTCCTTAAAAATCAAGTCTAAAATTTCGCTCATACCGAAATAATAGAGCATTTTTTCTGTGCGTTCAAGGCCAATTTGTGATATAATGCACAAATCATCTGGGTATTTTTTGTAGGGGCGTTCCCTTCCCTCGCGCTTCGCGCTCGCCGGGAATGACAATCTTATTATTGGGCGCGTCGCGACGCGCCCCTACGAGTGGAGAGAGTAATACGATGAAAACCAAAATCATTTATATTTCGGGCGGGGAGGCCTTTCCGCCGGCAGAGGTTCGGGGTGCGCTGGATACCATTCGCGGCATGCTGAAATTGGATGCGGATACCATCCTGTTTGGCGTTCCGGTGGATAATGCCGACATACGGATGGGCGTTGTTTCCGAAGCCCCCGTATTTTCTGGGGCCACGGATAACACACCGGAATATGTTGCCGCAGAATCCGCACCGATCGCGGAAACCGCACTGATTTTGAAAACCGACACGGCGGCGCAAAAACCCGCGGAAATCAGCGAAATTTCCGAAAAACCCGCCCCGACACGAAAACCGCGAAAAACAAAAGCCGCCGCAATCGAAACATCGGCAGCGGAACCCGTAAAAAGCAAACCAGTCGCCCCCATCCTGTCCGTCATCGGCGGCGTGATGGCAGAGCCGGTGCCGGTTGAAGTGTCAAAGCCGGAAACCGTCGTCACCGAATCCGTCACGGTTTTGGAACTGGACGCCGATGATTCGCCGGACGGGACGATCACGACCCTGTATCAATTTACCGACACGGATGACGATGCGGATAACGAAATCAAATCGATCGAAGATATTTTCGAAGGCTTGTCGCCCATCGCCGAAGACCGGCCGGTCGATTTGAACAAATACGATGGCGACGACACAGAGACGGAATCCGAATCCCCGCAACGCCCGGCGTCCCCCTCCGCCAAGGCTACAGGGGACAGGATGGGGGATATGTCTATCGATTTGGAATCGGATGCGGAAATCGACGCGACGTTGTCCAAACTGGCCACCGAATTCGCGCGCGCGCAAGACAACCACGACATCGAAGGGGGCCCCGCCCCCCACAGCCCCGAAGGGGCGAAGGGCGGCCGGATCGGTAAATTGAAAAACATCCTGCCGTTCAAGAAAAAGGATCGGGCGGAATCCAGCCTGATGTCCGATCTGTTCGGGTGGGCGGGCATCGCCGCGAACGACGATACGTCCGATTTCGAAATGCCCGAATTTTTCCGGGTGAGGAATTAGCCCCTTCCTATTTCCTGCCCCCGCAAAGCGGGGGCGGGATAGAGTTCTTTACGAGTGAAACGAGTTAAGAACTCTTGGGTGGGGGAAATTTGGATACTAGATAGCCCCCACCCAAGAACTTCTAACTCGCTATGCTCGTAAGAAGTTCTATCCCGCCCCCGTTCCGGGGGCAGGAAAGCATCATGCCAATCGACAAGATTTTACAACTTCTTCAAAATTCCGGGTTCCGCAATGCGCGCGCGGACGGGCAGTTCATTTGGATGGAAGACCCGACCTGTATCACGCGCAGCGTTTCCGATTTCATTCACTACGCATGGATCGCGATCACGATCGCGACGGCGTTCATGCTATTGGGGTGGGCCGTCGCGATCCTCCGTTCGGGCAAGGTCGGCGGCATCGCGAACAACATGCGGAACCTGTTTCTGATCTTTGCGATTTTGTCCGCGGCGGTGCCGATTGGGAACGCGATTTACGGCGGCGACATGTTCGGCGCCGGATGCAAACAGATCAGCGTTCGAATCGACGACGTTCAAAAAATTCTGGCCGCGCGGGATTCGAAATTAAAGACCGCCGACGCGAATTCGATGGGCGAAGAATTCGATATCCGTGACACCGGCGCGACCGCGACCGCCGTCGCGGAAACGCCGCCGGAATCAGCCGCGCCCGAATTTGTCGACATCAACGGCCAAACGGTCGAAACGGACAATAACGCGGCCAGCCCGGTCGAGCGGATGCCCGCATCCGCCGCCCCGTCCAATGCGGCGGCGACACGGCTGGCCGCATCGTCCCGCGCGGTGTCCGCGACCGTATCCGGAAATGCCGTTATCTATACGGATTCGCGCGGTGTGCGGCGCATGCGGTCCGGCGGATCGTCCGCATGGCGCAACAACAATCCTGGAAATATCACCTGTGGCGCCGGATTGATTTTCGGCGCGGTCGCTTGCAACGGGCGGTTTTTGGTATTCCCCGACGAAGACGCCGGAATGCGCGCCATCGTTTCCAATTTGAAATCCAGATCGTATCAAAACGCCCGGGCATCGGGATGCCCGGATATGCCGACGGGCAGCCTGGGCGCGGCGATATGCCGATGGGCGCCTCCGAATGAAAACAATACCGCGGCTTATCAGCGGACAATGGAACAAAAAACCGGAATCCCGCTGCATACCCAGATGTCGCAACTGGACGATTCCCAATTGGCCCGCGTCGCCCAAACGATTCGAACGGTCGAAGGATGGGTGCCAAAAAACGAAACGGTGTTGAACTAAAAAGGTGTCTTTATGAATCCAGAAGCTTCTGAAAAATCAAAACTGCCGACCATGCTGTTATGGCTGATGATCATCGTCATCGCCGTGTTGGGATATCTGTTGTGGACGCGGCATCATGCGGGAAATAAACCGGCGGCACCCGGGCCCGCGCATATCGTGATGCCCATGGCACCGGTGGCCGTACCCGTGGCGGCGCCGGCGAATGTGGAAACCGGGGAATTCGACGACGGGCTGCGCAACCCGGCGTCCATCACCGAACATCAATTGGCCGACGGGGACGAGGGAATCACGCGCGTCGCGGTTTACTCTATCGATATCAATGGCGACGGCGTCAACGACCGCATCACCAAAAGCACTTTTGAAAACGGCACGGCGCATTGGCATTATCAATACAAAATCGAATTGAATCTGAACGGCGGATTCGTCGACATCACGCCGGATGATTTTCGCACGGTCCAGGGCGCGGATTGCGCATTGCAAAAAATCCGCTTTGTTTTTCGGCCTGTTTTTCAGGCGATCAAAATATCGCGGCCATGGGCGGACACATGGGTCACGCCGACGATGGCATCGCAAACGGTTTATGTTTTGGATGAAAATCAATTGAAAGTATTGTCCGCCAAACCGATGCGGGAAATCTGCGACGTGTCGGAATTGTTTTAGTATTCTTGATTTTTACATTTATTTTGGTATATTGCACACTTGAAATAGTGGTAGGGGCTGGGTAACCCCGCCCCTACGAAAATAACAAAAGGGGTTAATATGCCATACATCCTTGCGCTGAACTGCGGATCGTCCACATTGAAATATCAGGTTTTCGACGCTGAAACAAAACAATCAATCGTCGGCGGAAACGCCGAAAAGATCGGATTGCCCGGCGCGTTCATCACACAAAAATATCCCGACGGCACCAAAACCCGCAAAGATACCGAGATACAGGATCATAACGAGGCGCTGCGCCTGGTCATCTTTATGCTGGGCGAGGCGTCCATCGACTTGGCCGACATCGCCGGCGTCGGACACCGCGTCGTTCACGGCGGCGAAAAATTTGCGGCAACCGTGAAAATCACCGACGAAGTTATCAAAACAATCGAAGAATTATCCGATCTGGCGCCGCTGCACAATCCGGCGAATCTGATCGGAATACGCGCGGCGCGCGCCGCCCTGCCCCACGCGGTCCAGGTCGCGATTTTCGATACGGCGTTTCATCAGACTATGCCGGATTACAGCTATCGCTATGCCGTGCCCGCGTCCTGGTATACCGATTTGGGCATACGGAAATACGGATTTCACGGAACGTCGCATTTGTACGTATCGAAACGCGCGGCGGCGATATTGGGCAAACCGGCGTCGAACACGAATTTGATTTCGATTCATTACGGTTCGGGCGCGTCGGTCTGCGCGATCGAAAACGGCATCAGCATTACGACATCGATGGGCATGACGCCGCTGTCGGGACTCATCATGGGAACGCGCTGCGGCGACATCAGCCCGTCGGTTTACCAATATGCCAAGGAAAAGCTTGGGATGACCGACGCGCAAACGATGGACGTGCTGAACAAAAAGTCGGGCGTTTTGGGCATCACCGGAAAATATTCGGACCAACGCGATTTGGAGGCGCATCAGTTTGACGACGATAGCTGCCGCCTGGCGCTGGATATGGAGGCATGGCGCGTCAAAAAATACATCGGGCAGTACATGGCCACGATCAACGGACCGGTCGACGCGATCATCTTTACCGCCGGCACGGGCGAGAATGACGCGCCTCTTCGTATGCGCATTTGCAAAAATCTGGACCATTTGGGGATCAAATTGGATGCCGAAAAAAACGCGGCGACCGCGGCGCGCACGGGTTCCGGCGAAACCGAAATCAGCGCGCCGGATTCCAAGATCAAGGTATTCATGATTCCGACGAACGAAGAATTGGTTTTGGTCGAAGATACCATCGCCGTCATCAACGGCACATACAATCCCGATCATCTGAAAATGAATTATTTATTTGCTTGACCGATTTAGCACCTGCGAATTCTTCATCGAATACGCGATGCCGTTGGCGATCAGAAAGTGATCAAAGAATTCGATGTCGTTATCGATCAATTTATCGCGAATGCGTTCGGTCGTTTCTATGTCTTCGCTTGAAAACATCGTGTCGCCCGACGGATGGTTGTGCGCCAAAATCACCGATCGCGCGTTCAGATTCAGCGCATGTTTCAAAATTTCGCGCGGATAGACCGACGAATGATCGATGGTTCCGACGGAATGCGTGTTTTCTTCGATCAGTTTGTAGCTGGCATCCAGATACAGAATATGAAACTCTTCGATCATCTTGCCGCCGAATTCGGTTTTCAAATGGTTCTGAAGAATTCCCACATTATGGAATATCGGGGCGTCTTTTAACGTCGCGACATAATCGCGCGATTTCAGATCGTCGAATAGTTTTAACAGCACGGCCGCCGATTCGCCGATGCCGCGAATGCCTTCCAGTTCTTCGAAAGACGCGGCGAAAATCTGATGCAATCCGCCGAATTTCGCCATCAGATCCCGCGCCATCGGCTTTACATCGACGCGCGGAACGGCATAGGTCAATACCAATTCCAACGCCTCGTAATCGACCAATCGGGTTTCACGAAATTTTTGGCGCAGACGCGACCGATGGCCCGCGGTGTACGAAAGATTTTTTTCTTTTAACATATATTCTCTCTACAAGACTACCCCGGAATTTCTAAACTCGCTTTGCTCGTTAAGAAATTCCGACCCTTCTGGGAAGGGTAACTTGCTCTCTGGAATAATTCCAGAATATAAATTGCCCTTCCTAGAAGGGCCGGAAACCTTCGCAACTTGTTGCGTTAGGTTTCCGGGGTAGTCAATCCGCAAAATTTTGCCGTTCGGTGAATATGACCACGCCGTCTTCGGTGATGCCGATGGTTTGTTCCCATTGCGCCGACAGGCCGCCGTCGACCGTCCGCGCGGTCCATCCGTCCGCGTCGATTTTGCATCGCGCCGAACCGACATTGATCATCGGTTCGATCGTGATCACCAGACCGGGGACCATTTTGATCTTGTCCTGACTTTTATCATAAAAATGATAAACCTGGGGGTCGTCGTGCATGACTTTGCCGATGCCGTGACCGACGAAATCGCGCGAAATCGAAAAGCCATGCGGACCCACGACCGATTCAATCGTGCGGCCGATTTCGGATAACGGCACGCCCGGCGCACAGATCGCGATCGCCGCATTCATCGCATCGCGCGCGGTACCCACCAATTCGCGCGCTTTGTCAGACACTTTGCCGATCATGAACATGCGCGACGCGTCGCCATGGAATCCCTTGTATTCTGCGGTTAAATCGACGTTTACGATATCGCCCTCTTTCAAAATTTCATGATCGTTCGGAATGCCATGAACGATGACGTCGTTGATCGAGGTGCAGCAATGTTTCGGAAATCCCTGATACCCCAGACTGGACGATTTCGCGTCGTTCGCCTTTAAAAATTCCGCACACAACCGGTCGATGTCGCCCGTCGAAATGCCGGCGGTCACATGTGGTGCGATGAATTCAAAGCACCGCGCGACGACGTCGCCCGCCGCGCGCAGGCGTTTGAAATCTTTCGGGGCATAGACGGACGGCAGCATATTATTTCCTTTTCGCCTTTACGGCCATTTTCGCGGCGCGCGCGGATAGCTTTAACGCGAAATCACGGATCAGCAATTCGGACATATTGGTCAGTCCGGACGATTTTGTTTGCGTTTCCAATTCGTTCAGCCGGGTCAGTACGCCCGTGATTTCCGATTCCGGCCAGATGCGCGTCGCGATCGCGAATTTGTCCGCGACCTTCCAAAACAATTTCGGCATGATGCCGCCGGATACGGCCGACAGCAATTTTTTGAAATGCGTGTCCAGCATGCGCACCAGCATGATCGGTTCGTTATTATCGTAAAACACCCGGTCCAGCGCGGACATCGTCGCCGCCACGTGGCCGGCGGTCAGCGAGTACAAAAAATCGTCGATCGACACCGCGCCCGCATCGGGCAGACATTTTTCCACATCAATCA
>JGI20166J26741_11594585_pt1 | contig 11734 bp, 8 predicted proteins | sample TergutCu122P5_FD_26741 | JGI IMG/M metagenome (IMG submission 26741) | reverse complement strand
GTGCGGCCATCAAAATAAACTAAACCATGTATCGTATATTCAGGAGTGACTTATAAATAAATCTGGATAATATCATCCCGACCGTGTCAAGTATAACTCATTTCATAATTATTAAATATAGATCCACTAAAGTTCCCCACGGTATCCCTGAGAAAAAGTAGAGTTTGTGACTACCGATTGAGTAAATCAAGTGAGCCGGAAGTTAGAAACGGTTATACTCTCTCTTCGGAGATAGTAAATAACGCTAATCTCTAACAGTCTGTACGTAGGAACTTTAAAGAAGAGAGGGCTGGAAGATCGTCTTTCACTATGTTGTTACCCGCTGTATGGCATCATTAACGTTGTAATGAGCCCTGCATTTGTTGTGTTATGTAGCGCTTCTGTTGTAGGCCTATACATATAAACAGCCTCTGGGTGATATCTGACAATGTGAAGGATCGTTACGGTACTTAAACTTCTTACGCCTAAAGTGTGGTTTAAATCCTGTTGGCCGAATTTTATGCCTCTTTAATCAATTTTAGGTTTACGACCTTTGTGTAGAAAAATAGAACGTATTGATGGCTGTGTTGATGGAGTTGTAAGGCCTGCTGCTGTGGCGTGTCGTACAGTAATGTCATAACAACAAAATCTTGACTTAATATTTATGCCTTTTTATTTTGGCGAATCTTTTTTTTTTTACTATTATCTGTAGAGCTTTTTGTTTAATTCACTTTTCCTGTGCAAGCATTTGTCCAGTTTATTGTGTTTGAACTTAACAGTGACGTGGGAGATATCAATGCATGGTAAGAACGAGAACACGTTACATGCGGTGAACAAACACATGTTTACGGAGCAGGTAATTTATATTGACAAGCCACCCTTCACCAGCAGTGCAGGACCAGAGGCAGCTGGTTTTGGGTGGTATCAAGGTTTTATTATTCTTTATTTGTAGTTTTATGTCCTTTGCAATGTGATTTCCAGGATTACTCCCAGAACTTCTAAGTGCACTCTGTTTTATGTGGTTCCTTACCCACATTTCTGATGCCCTCGCAACTTGATACTAGACACATTGTTGTTGTTATTGTTCATTTTCAATAAATAAATTTTTATAACAACTTTCCATCCGTTTCAGAATCTGTTCTGTTTATTTTACGACGCTGTGAGTGTCATAGACTGTATAATGTCGACGGTAGGTTGGTCGGTGAAGCACGATTTTAGCGTAATCCATATACTGCCACGGTATTTGCCTGGAGGGGCTGAGGTTTACCACTTAAGCTTTAGTCTGAATACTCTATCCCGATTGATACAGGAACAGAACCGAGAATCTCTCGAGTACAATTATAGAGCTCTACCACTTTTCCATGATCGGTGTTCACATTGGAACTGTTTATTACGAGTAACCTAAGTTAAATAATACATTTATGTTGCCTGTGTGTACATATGCTACGCTATCTGTAGAACCTTCTGAAGCTATATTGCACATTAGTTAGACCTAAGTTAGAATATGCTTCTGTTGCTTGGAATTCCGTTACTGCTAATGATGCAGGTAAGCTTGAGCGCATCCAGTGTTTTTCGTCGTCTTTTCTGTAGCCACTTACAGTACAACTACGTCTGTGCCCGAAGTCACCCGAAATTTTATACCTAAGTGTTCGGAATCGTCACCTGGACACTCTTTTTTTCTTTATGTCTACATTGGTTCAAAATGCCTCCCTCTCCGTGTGGAAACCGTCGACCTTCGTGTGCCCATTCGAAATTTCATAGTTTTTACTTTGTTTGATGTTGGCCTTGAACGTCTCAACTGTCCTTCCGCTAGATGCAATTCTACTTACACGTTTCAAACCAATGCCAGTTTTTACGGTGAGGAGTTGTTAGCACGTCGACCAACCACCTAGCTGGAGGACCACCCCTTATCGGCAGTCCGCGACGGCGTATTCAATATATTCGCAACTACCGTCCGTATTGGAGGCCGCTCCTCGATCCGCAGCCTGAGGACGCGCCATGCCGTGGTGGCAGGGAAGCACCGATCATGAAATTATGCTACTTATAGGTTCTAAGATTTGTTGTGCTTGTATTGTTATTTTTCATTTTGCTACGTTATTTTCGTGTGTTGTGTGTTTGTGGTTAGACGTGTCATGTGTTGTCTCACGTTCCTGTGCTGTATCTGTAATTGGCATTTTGTTTGTTGTGTCTACACTCTATTAATAGTAAATAATTTATTATTTGATATTTGGCTAACTTTTTTTTTATTTTAATGTGTTGCAGGATCTGTCCATGATAGAGGTGTTCGTCTCGTGAAATAGTCCGCTGTAGTTCGACCCTGATGTACGGATGAAGATTTGTGTCAGCGTTACAGCTGCCTGCTTTTGTATAATTCGACAGTGTGTTCTGCTCTGAAGTGGAATGCATCTCTCCACGTCTGAGATAATCCGATCCCGTGCTGCCCTTTTCGTTGACATACATGGAAGGACGCCGCTTCGGGTACTACCGAATTGTCACAAGCGGTTCCATATATGTTGAAATGCCCACCGTCTGTTGCAAGAAAACATTGTTTATCGTATAATGTCTGCGAAATCTCCTCCAGTAGGCTGCGGAACACCGACCGAAATCGTGCTCCGTGGTATTGCTGACCTGCGCGGACAGCAACACCCGACATCTGCGTCCGCTCAAGGTAAATTCAAGTTTTTCAAGTTTCTTATTTCCAGTTTTACCGCCGCAGCGTGGCGCTAACACGTGAGCTCTTGTATACTATGCATTTGCACCTCCTGAAGCCGAAACATGTTGCATTAACTTTCTATAATAATATAACATAAAACTTAGTTTTGATTGACACCGTTTACCCCTCTGCTTTGTGTATCTTTATCACAACTAGATGTGTCTCTGAAGATACCGTATGCGTCGGCAAGTTTTAGCGTCTGATAACAATGTGCTGAAATGTTTTACCCTGGAGATAGGAAGTCGGTAGACAGAACATAATTACCTAAAAGAAGATCGTTATTATTTATGCTGTTTGCCATGCATTAGAGATATTAGATCCAGAATGACATGTCCGGGACATGTAACATGCTTCAGACTTCGTATTTGCGCACAAAACTTCCGTAGAAAACCTGAAGAGAGGAAAACGTTTGGGAGAACTAGACGTAGACTGGAGGATAATATTGAAGACGATCTGAGATAAATGTGTATGGACTGGATTCAGCTGGGTCAGGGTCCAGTGCCGGCGTGTTGTGGACACAGTAATGAAGAAGTGGATCCCGTAGCAAACTGGGAATTCGGTGGTCGGCTGAAACATTTACCAGTTTATCAAGAATAATTCTGTTGTATGGAATACTGTTGTACTGATTCCTCACGGCCTGAAAAACATTGTGTTTTGTGTATCGATATATGCAGGATGAAAGGATATTCGGGCACATACTGTCCATAATGTGCTTTTTGTTCAAAAAGTAAGTCGAAAATATTATGCAGCGAGTATCCTGAGACGTTTTGTTTTCGAGATACACGTCGCCGTCGCATGAGGTAACACACTTCTTAGCACTGTTACTTGTCATGACGATAAAGCGCGTTGTTAGATTATACCACAACACGCGGTGTGCGGCTCAGTTATGATCGCAAGCTTACTTAATAAACACATCATGAATACTGCGACCTGCTGTTAATGCTCGATGCCTGCGATATTCGGCCTCATAGTGATGCACAGAAACGCGCGCTGCGTTGGCCTGGTCGGCATCATCCAGACGCAGTTTTCGACGATTTGAGCAGCGTCCACGTGGGTCAAGAAGTGTGACACTGAAAGTAAATGTGAATGGAGGTCGCACTCAGACCAGTTAAGATGCCATAATTGCAGCAGTGGAATGACAGCCATGAAGATTCTCACGAGAATTGAGCTTTCCCCAGTCGAGCGTCCTCATGGTATTTCTTGGCACCTAATTGGATCCATGCTGCTACTGGCGTAATGCACGTCTGTTACCAAACGATCGTCCTCTACAATTATTTTCCGTGTAACTACGATGTACCCATGTTTTGGTCGTTTTACACGTTATTTGATATTGATATTTTGATATTTATTTACTGCAATTGGGTTTCCCGGTAGACTTGTACAAAATAGGAAACAGACAGCACAAAGGGAGAAACAATACACAAAATAGAAAACAAAAAACAAACATACGTCATTTGACGGTGACGTGCGTCTCGAAACCTGAACGTCTCAGAATATGTGTTGCGTTATATCTTCGACTTACTTCGTAACATTGAATCACACTACGGACAGCTGTGCTCGATTTTTTTTTGTACACACACTCGTCGACTTAATCACTAGTTATGTTCCGGAAGCTCGGGCGCAAGTCGGAATTGAGCATACATATGGTCAAGCAAACATGCATATACAAAATATTCCAGCTGAAAAGCAAACTACACTACCCTGGAATCAGATCGTCTCCAGCACGACCGCCCCGTCTTTAATATTATCGCCCACTAGTAGTCTCGTGCGGCCTTCATGTCACCGCATTTCATTCTCGCAATAAATATTTCGGCGCTTGTTTAAAAATATATTTAATTTTTTTAACTTCCTTAAAACTGCGTCAGCGTGTAATTGCGTACGACGGAGGGTGTCTGTGTATATGTACATAAGGCATTATGTAAAAATTGTATGTACGTATGCTTGCGCGCGCGTTCGTGTGAGATCATACGAAATGTTTGGAAGGCTTGGTGGAATTTAAGTGTGCGCTCTGAACGGAAACGTTTTGAACGCTGCATCAGCCGAATTGCTTCCTTACGTAAAGTTTTCGCTCCTGTTTGAACTTGTATTCAGTAGTGCTCTGGTAAACTTAAAGAGGTCCCAGTGGCAGAGAACTTTATATGAAATACTGATTTTTCTGTCAAAAATTTATTGCCTTGTATTATACTCATAGAGAGCACAAGCGATATGTCTGAGAAGCGGGAGATAAACTGACCATTACAGCGTGTCTTTACGTCACGCATATTATCTTCAGCGGCACCGTTGTTCGTGTTCCTGAGAAAGAGAGAGAGATTTTGTGGTTTTGTGTGTGTGTGTGTGTGTGTGTGTGTGTTTGTCATGATGCATTGTAAGTTACTTGCGTTGCGCCATTAAAGCCTTCAGGACCAAATGGTCACAAAGAAATGGTTCGCAAATACGATCGTATTCCTGTTTCCTTGCACATTATTCCTGTATGACATAACCATAACCAGCTCGAATACTGCACAAATAATCGGTTATATCATTCAGGGTTCTCGAGAGTTACCGACGTGTTCTGCCTTTACCAGTCCTTGAGTTTTGAAGTCACTTCGCCACTTTGAGTTTGCGATGACTGTTTTGTGAGCTGTCTACTTCTCCGCTCCATTGGAGCGAATCCCGATCTCTGCAGTGTGATGTACAGATGTGGAGTGATAAAAAGTTCACAATCTGCCAACAAAAATTTTAACTTCATTTTAGAGATTATGTAGACAGAAACGACATAATCGTCTCCGTGCCGTGTACTGACACTTCGTGTCATGTTAATCGCTCGTGTGAAGTGAACGTCAAGTTTACTTACGTTCGTAAGCATGATGTCGATTATCCGATTGGCTTATACCCAAAGTTCTGAATCCATAGCTGTCCTGCGGCCTGCCATCTGTTTCATGCTGCTTGTCTTCATGTTCGTAATAGGCTTATTGTGTCTCCGTACCTCAATCAAAACGAAATGTCGGAATTACATAGTATGTCAGTCTTATACAGAGGATGGATATTACGAGTAACAGGCATTACGAAGTTTCCCTCAATCTCCGTGTTGCTGCGCGTCCTCCGATACCAGCCGGCATCACTGAAGACCGTTTATCCTTTCCACTTGGCATGCCTGTTTGCCTAGTGGCTGTTAAAATGACAGGTATTTCTGTCTTGTAGTGAATCCCGCCGAAACACAGACGACGTAAAACCGCGGGTCACTAATCGTATCTAGCCCTTCGAGCTCAATCGATTCTGACAGAAGCTGCGCGCCCAGAAATGGAATTAGACGTGAGAAGTTTTATTTTTCCTAATGCTTTGAGAGTCAGGAACCACCAGTAAGTTTGAATCTTCTTTAATCACACATAACGACCCATCTGTTACCGGAGGCAAAGAATTACCTGCAAGTTTTTTACCCCTTCAGGGCTTTGTTTATTAAGCACAGAAGCAGATGGTTTAATTGCATTCGTGCATCAGGTGCTCGTAAATCTGTTTTCCGTTCTAAGTTGTCCAAAATATATGACTGAGCAGGCGTGCTAGAAGCCATTGACTAGTGTATAGACAGTCCGGACACCAGGATGCCATTAGTCCGAGGAAGGTCTTGTGATGAATTAGGTCTATATTCCTAAGCGCAGGACAACGAAGATGTACGGGGCTTGTATTTTTACCTTCCGAGTATTCTGAATTGCGCCAATAAAATAATTGAAACAGGTAAACCTCACCTTAACGCTTTACTATTAAAATTATTTGCCAGCGCCCTCAACGGTAGCAAAAATTTTGTTCATATGTCTCTTTATTCGCTAATGTCAACAGTATGTTGAAATTTTTTTCAAAATCCTGTATAAGTACATTTCCCCGCAATCTGCTTGTAATGGGATAGGTTAAGTTACCCCTATGGACGCCGTGAAGGCATGCACGGGGAGTAGAGGTACGACGCCCCTAATTTGTAATCTTGGTACTAGATGGAGGTGTGTGTTCAGCTGTATGCCCCATCGATTTACCCTAAAAAAAAAACAAGACCATCCACATTGAATAACAGGCCGAGTGGGCTCCTGAGCCGATCTGGACGCAAACTCTTTTGAACAAATTTAAAATGTCACAATCTATTACGATACAGTCTGCCTCAGATAGCGATGCTTGCACACACACAACTGGTTCTCAAAACATGTGGCAGGGGCTGAACTCAGGTTCAGCCCCTGCCAGAAATAGAACCTCGCTTCTTCGGTCGTCTACCTCATAGCCTGAACACTTTACTGACTGTATTTTCTTATTGGTCACTGTACTGGGAGAACAGAAGACAGCGCCCGTTACTGAGGAAATAAGAAGTAGAGTGCATTTGAAATGTGATGGTACACGCGCAGAAACCAGATTTCGTCTCTCGGCGAAACGGGCGAGTCCATTTAAATTAGCGGAGCGTCCGTTCAGTCGAGTACTGGCAGCCGAATTGTGCGGATCAGCGGGCAGCGATTGTATTATTTGTAGAAAATACGTTGATCACAGCTTGAAAATGTCGCTTCAAGGTGGGAAGAAGCGGATAAAAAGGAGTTGTGAGCGTGAAATAGTTTATAATTTGTACAGATTCATGAAAAATGAATCTGAGGTGGGTATCACAATCCCTCTTTGAAAAATGTAGAAGAGAGTCGCTGAAGCAACACGTGTTAGCAGAAGATCTTTATGCAGAGTACTGGAAGAAGGTAAAAATGTGGGAACTGGTGTCGCAATGGCATTTTCGACTCCGCGCAAACTCGTACCAAAAGTTTGTATTAAAGTATCTTAGATAATTTCGATGAGGCTGTTTTGAGAACAATAGTCTATAATCTTTACCTCACTGAGAAACAGCGTCCAACTCTGAAGGCAATCCACAGCAAAATGTGCGAAACCACTGGTTATGGAGGAGGTGTATCCTCACTGAGATTGGTGCTGAGAAAAATTGGATTTAGGTAAGTTTGATTCTCAGAATAGGTGTGCATTGTGAATCTTGGCATTCTGCCAAGATTCGCTGTGTATTCTCAACTCTTAATTACGTATTGTCTCTAAATATTTATGCCTCACTTTTGGAACATTTTATATTGCAGGTGGAAGAAGACTTCTGATAACCGAAAGTTTATCGTGGAAAGACACGATATCCGGTCGCTCAGAGTCAAGTACCTGCGTGCTATCAAAGCATGTAGGGAAGAAGGAAGACCAGTTGTTTGCGTAGATGAAACTTATATACGAAGGAGTGCTGATAAGTCCTTAGCCCGATATACTTGCCGATGTCGTAGGAGGGAATCGATAGTGTCGTTGGAAAGAGTGGTCTGTCCATGTGCCGACTTGCAAGTCTTTTCTTGTTACAGGGGCTGAAAGGAAGCATGTCAGGCGACGCGCGCGATTTCAACAACATCGAGACGCGAGCTATCAAGTTTTTTTTTCTGCAAGGCAAGGCGCCGAAGGAAATTCACGCCATTCTGACAGAAACATTACGGGAACATGCACCATCATATGCCACCGTCAAAAACTGGGTGGCCCAGTTTAAACTTGGTGATTTTTCCACTTATGTTTCGCCTCGTCCTGGACGACCCAAAACAGTGACCACCCTGGAGATTATTGATCAAATTCACGAGACCGCTGGATTTCGGCTAAATCAATAGCTGTGCAACTGGGCATTTTACGTAAGCGGGTTGGGTCCATCATTCATGAAGATTTGGACATGCGGAAGCTCTCCGCCAAGTGGGTCCCGAAATGCCTGAACTCGTATAAAAACATCAACTGTGCCAGTCGTCTGAGCAACTTTTGGGATTTTATCGGCGCGATCCAAATGATTTCCTGTCGGACGCGATTGGTGACCATGGACGAAACCTGGTTATATCACTATGACCCGGAGACAAAGCAACAATGAATGGAGTGGCGGCATAGAGGCTCACCCTGCCCCAGAAAATTCCAAGTGCAAAAATCCGCTGGAAAAGTTATCGCCTCGATTTTTTGGGATCAAGACGGCATCCTCCTCATAGATTATCTTCCAAAGGGCCAGACTATCAGCGCGGAGTATTACTCATGTCTGCTGGTGCAATTGAAGGACATTTTGAAAGAAAAACGCCGCGGGGCGGGAAGGTTACCAAGGGGGTCTTGTTCTTGCACGACGATGCCCCGGCTCACCGGTCACTTGCAACCCGGAAGAAACTGGCCTACCCGAGCTTCCAGTGTCTTGATCACCCACCCTGTTCTCCGGATCTGGCCCCGTCGGACTACCACCTGTTCCATGGACTGAAAAAAGAATTGAAAGTTCGCCATTTTTCGTCCGACGCGGAGGTCATTGTTGCCGCGGAGACCTGGTTGGACAGACAACGTTCTGAATTTTTTTTTTAGTGGCGTGCAAAAGTTGGAGCAACGAGCTAAGAAGTGTATTGAGCTTCTTGGGGAGTATGTTGAATAAATTCCGAGTTTGGTCGCTTTAGCTTGTTTCCTTCCTGGTCGGACTAAGAACTTATCAGCACCCGCTGGTACACAGCTCACATTCAACATCCTATGCGTGTGATGACGTGTCGGGAGCAGAATTGAAGGCTCCTATTTCTAAAGTACGACGTCTCATTATCGTCCTTGCTGGTAATAGAACATTAAATTCGTTGTACTAAACACACACATCTCACAGTTCAAATAAGCGTTTCTTGATTTTAAATAAATCCGTTCTTTTTTTAGGTTGAGAGCGAGTTTTCATACCCAATGCTCTTTTAATATGCCCATCTGGTTCAAAAAGTGGAGGTTACCACGACGACATGAACCACGCGAATTATAAGAAATAGTTGCAGGAGAAGCTCATTCCAAATTTGGAGTCCAAATCAGTTATTGTGGCCGAAAGTGCATCTTACCACAATGTACCGATCAACCGGCACCCAACCAGCAGTGCCAGAAAAGGTGAAATGCTGTTCTGGTTGGATAAGCATGGTATACGGTACAGCTCCGACATGACAAAAACAGGGCTGTACGATCTCATAAAAATGCATAAACCGCAATATAAGACTTTTGCAATTGATTGTTTGCTCGCCGAACATGGACACACAGTGATCAGACTACACCCCTGCCATCCTGATTAAAACCCCATAGAAAAAATTTGCGATATCATGACGACCAGAATAGCTGCAAAAAAAATGTTACTTTTAAGCTGCGAGATGTTCAGCAACTGGCAGAGCAGAAGTTTGCCACTGTGACAATGGAATAGTTGGCTGCTGTCTGCAGACATGTTAAAGCTGTGGAAGAAGAGTACATGAGTAGAGAGCGCGAGATGGACAGCGTCATGGAGAGGATCATAATCAACGCCGATGATGATGATGATGATGATGATAATTATAATGATGACACGTGAGCATCTTCAGGTAATTGCGACGATAATGATGGTATACAAGGAGTGGGTCCAATCTTCAGTGACGGCGAGTAATACTGGAAATATCTGCACTCACTGTGTCAACAGGCCATTCTGCTTAATCATTGTAAGGAAAATGTTATATGGAAACAGTGATGTTGAAACTAACTGTCTAATTTTACTGTTTAATTCACGACTTACCATGCTGCTAGGCAGCTTGTTATATGTTTTTATTGTTGGTAGGAAAGCTGGATAGTCTATGTTCCACGGTAGTGTGAAGAGTACTGGCTACCCACTACATTCGCCAGTTTCCCCTTCACTTCCCCTCCCGTGCGTCGCCGTGTGCCATCACATTTCAACTGGGCTCTACCATTAGTTATTGTTTGGAAAAAAGAGAGCTATAGAAGGCCGCATAAAAAAGATGAATCGATTTGCGACTTTCTATTGACGAGTGCTGTAGTCTTTAGGAGTGGGTGCAGAGTGGCTGCAGATTCACTGTTTCGGAGTTTTTCCCGCCAAGATTATTCGGTTCAGTACGGTCGTTGTATAGCAGTCACTGAGCATGGCCATTTCTTGTCGACTTTCTTTCTTTTCTTACTACGTGTTTAGCGAGATACATTTCATTTCTCGACAAAGCAGAATTTTGTCTCGGAGAAATTTTTACTGGGTGTTTCACAAAGTTAAAGCTGCGTTTTGGTGTAATAATCAACAGACGCATTGAAAGATTTATTGTGGGGCACACAGCAGTCAGCTCCCCGGCTTATATTCATATTGCTGCGTGCTCTGTTCGATTTTAAACAAAACTGTATGCCATTCTGTCTCATATCACCGTTGTGCGGTCAGTTACATATTTTGCACATTATGAAGGGCTTACTCCCATTCTTTATTTTGATTCAAATTTTGTCATCACAATAAAGTGTTAATTATCCAACCAAACACAACGCCTTATTGAGAAGTACATAACGGGACGATGTCACCCAAATTTGTGCATCACGGCCTAAGGTGGGCCTTAAATCAACGAGGTAGAACTGCAGCCAATCATAACCTCGAAACTAGATGGAGGAGAATGGTTAGTATAGCGGATCGCCCGTTTTAACCCATTGTACTTGTGTTATACCATCACTTCTCTTAGTTAGTGGACGGATCTTCACCTCCTTTTCGGTGTCTTGTTGTGCTGTAGAACCTCAGCCCTGCTAAACTTCTTTAGAATAATATTCGTACGTAAATAGAATTCTTTGTTATTGCCAATGAAACAAATAGCCTTGAACCTTTCGCAAGGTCGTAGAATTACGAAAATCTTATAGGCCTATGAAATGTTACAGACCTATGAAATGTTATAGGGCTATGAAGTATTATACACCTATGAAATGTTACAGACCTGTGAAATGTTACAGACCTATGAAATGTTATAGACCTATGAAGTATTATAGACATATGATACGTTACAGACCTATGAAATATTACAGACCTACGAAATGTTATAGACCTATGAAATGTTACAGACCTGTGAAATGTTATAGACCTATGAAGTATTATAGACCTATGAAGTATTATAGACCTATGAAGTACGAGTATTATAGACCTATGAAATGTTACAGACCTATGAAATGTTATAGACCTATGAAGTATTATAGACCTATGAAGTATTATAGACCTATGAAGTACGAGTATTATAGACCTATGAAATATTACAGACCTATGAAATG
>JGI20166J26741_11594474_pt1 | contig 11735 bp, 6 predicted proteins | sample TergutCu122P5_FD_26741 | JGI IMG/M metagenome (IMG submission 26741) | reverse complement strand
ATCCATTCAGTCAACCATAAAGTAATTCACAAAGTGCATATTGTGGTTTTTGAAAGTGAAGATGCATTAAACAAAAAATATTTAATTAAGTCCTTCATATTGTCTGAAAAAGTGATGTGAGACTTGTAAAGCATTAAACCATGCATGAGAGCATGTCTAGGTTTTAAAGAGGTGTAAAAATCCAAAATTATCAAACCCAAATGCAGCTTGTGCCTTCCCAATCTAAACATAATCTCCATAAATTTGAAACAGAAACTGAAAAAGACTTTCCTACCTGATCATTCCAAGTTTCCATTGGTAGTCCATCACGGAGAACTTCAGGATCTGGGCTTTCCGTGCCAGATCGCATGTAGTAGATTAAAGCATCAAATACATATGCAATGTGTTTCAGTGCTGATACATCCAGTATCGGTAAGCTGTCAAGATGTTCAGCATTATGTGCCCGCATCAGAGAGAGACAATATGACAGGAAATCCCTTCGTGCAGAATGTGGATCTGCAGCTGTACAAGAATAACAACAATAAAGATGCATTCAGGACTTAAAAAAAAACCTATTCAGTGAGAGAAAATCAGTAGCACCACACTCAGAATCAAATGGCCATGAATGACTTCCCTGACCCAGTCAAACTGCACATAAAACAGAAAAAGTATCAGCAATACTGGACAAAATAAATAGTGGCTATGAAGTCTAAATTGTCCCCTGAAATATTATCATACAGATTTTATAAACCTTTAAAAAAATTTCTAATAGTGAAGTAGCCTAACAAGCAGTGACTGGACTTTATCCATCACCTCATCATAATACAATATCCTAAAAAACACTATGTTTCACAGACTGGATACAGATCTACCCCAATCCTCAATTAAAATAAAAGGGGGAATGTTAGCTTTATCTAATGGGTCCAACAGAGTATGTTTTTCTGTGGTTGTTTTACTATAGATGGGAGAGTCAGCCTTCAAAAAAAAGAGTTACTTTAACGTAGCACTGAAATGTGGCTACATTACCAACCAGTCAGACACAGCAGGCAAATCAAAATTTCTTCCACCATGACTATAAAGGCAGCACACTTCTCAAAATCAAGCATGCAACACAACACAATGTCACAACCAAGAATACAATCATAATCGGTCACGTATTTCAGTTGCAAGGAACTGGAGGACTATAGGCTTGAGCCGCATCTGAACCTACATCTACCTGCTCAGAAGCTCAGTACGGTAACTGATCAGCTAAACTGAATTTTGCTCAATATAAACAGAACTTCATATGGCAAATTCTGCCTTAAAGTTCTCATTATTAATCTACCACAAAAACAAGTGAATTAAGAATATGATTATTACTTAGTCTCACCTTCTCTCTCCCGAGCAGTCCTTGGTGCATCCACACCTCCAGTTGCAAACCCAACAATTCTTGTACTAGTTGTTGTGGCAGAAGAATTTGATGACACAGCTCTATGCCCAGAACTCCGGGTACCTCCAGTTGCTGCTGTGGTTCCAGATGTGCCTGACCCTCCTCCTAACACGGACAGTGACAAGGCAGCAGAACCTAGAAGTCCTCCAAGTCCTCCAGCAACACCTAGTCCAAGGCCTGCTGTCTGATGAAGTGGGTGTCCTGGATGCGTTGGATCAGATGAATGCGTCAGAGAAGCACCAAACCGAAGCTGAGCTTCTGTTGAATCCATCACAGTTAGTAGCCAATCCCATGTGGGTTTGAGATGATACTCGAGGTATAACTGTGACAATGTACATCAAAGTAAAGTTCAAAGGACTGCTGAATTACAAACAGTAGTAAGGTGAAAATTTCAAAATGAACAAAATCTGTAGTGTAAGAGATTCCCATAAATACCATCTGAAGGTGAACAAGTCTCCTACAAGCTTCCAATATAAGGGAAACGTTCCATAAATAAAGCTCAGTAGGTCCTTACTTCATGTAAATAAAATGGACTGAATAGCAGTACATGGACTGAAAGTTGGTTAAATCTACAGTGCCACTTGCCACTCAATATAAACAATAAAGCCATTAAAAAATCAACATTAAAAATAACTGGTACAAACAGAGATTATTTCATGTTAGGTCATACCATACTGTCAACTCAGAGAAAGTTTTTGGACTGGAAATGGAAATGGTTTCATGAAAATTTATTGTTCAATTTTGTTTTCTACATGAAACTGAAAATAGAAGAAGAAGAAAAAGAAGAAGAAGAAGAAGAAGAAGAAGAAGAAGGGGGGAAAAGAGAGGAAAAGAAAGAAAGAAAGAGAAAAAAAAAGGGCTGAAAGTGGTGCTCTGTGCTGTGCTTAGAAGGGCCAACACACCAGGAGGGTCCTTCAGGTTCAGTTGGTTGAACAAGTAACCATGAAAATAAGTCCAAGTTTTTCAAAAACAAAAATTTCAGACAATACTGAACATGACACCACTTGCCAGAGTCAAATCCTAACACATCCTGATTTTGAAAGAAATGCAAATGATGAAGCAGATTGTATTCTGCTTCATCCAAGGATCTGTTCCAGGCAGAAGACCAAAAACTTGATCTCCAATGGCACCCACCTTGAACAACCGTATTTACTACATGACACAACAGTATCAAAATGTATGAACTCAGGAAGGTTCTGCTGGAAGCAACACTTGTTGAGATTAAGGCTGATCTGATCAACTGGCAGTGACAATTCACTTTCCTAGGAAAATGACATTTTTCTTAAGTTCTCCATTTGTCAAGATGCTAAAATTCAGAGATAGTTGTAGAAGTGAGTTTCAGTTTCTGAACAAAGCAACAAGTGACAAGTCATTACTTTGTATCATATTCCAAGTCAAATTTGGCTCCATTACAGCACAGTGCTCAAGATACTGCACCAAATCATAACCCAGTCATTAAGGGGACTAAGTTAATTAACTAAAATTAGTCAGCAGCACAGTTTGTTACAACAGAAGGGCAAAAGAGCCTGCAAGTCTGTCGAAGTTTTAAATGAGCACAATTATACTTAATGTGCATCCTTCAGATAGGCATTTTTCTTGCATGTAAGATTTGAGATTATCACAGCGGTGACTACAAAGACTGTCGTCTTCTAGCACCTGGCATCATGCACTCTGGTCAAAATGCTTCAGGATAAGATGCTTCCATTTCGAGGGTACAAAAACACTGGTATGTTTCCACCAGACATGACATGACATCACAAATGAAAGGAATCTTAATTTTCTTGGTGGTGTGTTCTTCTTGGCAACAACCTTGTATAAGATTTTGGATAGTTAAGGTATCAGACATTCCTTGCCTGATAATCAAGGTTAACTCCATATGTAGATGAAATTTATGGAGATCAGTGAGGATTACAAGCAAACAAATAAATAAATAAAAATCAACCACTAGCCAGATATTCTGCATTTGTAAGATACTTCAGAGGCAATGAAAACCTATGATTCAGTTAGGAGGGATATACTGTGTAACAACCCAATTCAATTTGGCATACCCAGGAAACTACTCAGGTTACAAGTACAATTAGGTTAACGTTTGTGTGAAACATTTCCTATTCAGCAATATCTGAAATAACGAGATGTTGTATTGGACAGTTTCTTCCTTTGCCTATTTGGGGATGGACATAGTACAGAAATAATTAAACTGAAACACATATCAGTCACATTTTTTACATCTTACATATATTTTCACTGTTTAGTGCTTCTCATGGAGTAATGTTGCTATCCCCTCAGGACAGTTGCTAACAAGATCCACAAAAGTCTCTCTTCTAGAGATCAGGAAGACAGAATAAAATCAGGAAAAAAGGGGTGGGGGGAAGGAATTAGACTGGAAGTCTTATTTTGGAGACTTTCCCCCAAAATCCAGGAAGAATGGTCACTTTATACCATATTATCATTTATCAAATGCTTTGGAATATTACATCAGGAAGGCCCGAAAGGTCCACGGGGGACTGCAACTGAATTGGACACAATGGTTTCTGGGCTACACTGATGATATTAATTAGCACACTAAATGCAGGGAATGCTTGCTACCTTTCAGTCTGGTATCATTTGTCTTAATGTCTGCTACCTAAATTCATATGGATTAAACTATACAGAACTACAATTCTGCCCACAGTTGTATACAGGTATAGAACTTGGTCTCTTCTGTGAAGAGAGGTATGAGGTTCAAATCTAAGTACAAAGAGGTGTTATCCTGACAGGTTTTTTGTGGTTTCTGTCATTTTATCCATGCAAATGCAACGACAGTACCACAAATTAGACAACACCCCCTTCCTATTACATCACTGCATTTCACTATTCAATACCAGGATTAAACACAATATGCTACTGAGAGTGTAACAACTATAAATATGTAAATAAATAAATACAATAACTGGTAACTCCATTGAGTTTTAAGAGAAATTACTTCCAACATAAAACACAAGCAACACAGCTCATCTCCAGTACATCCTGTGAGAAGCCACGTCTTTTTGGACCAATAAAATCATGTTTCTCCATCTAAAAACTGTGATCCACTTGAAATTTCTACCTTCATCCACTAACTAGCATCAGTAAGTTTTATTTGATTAACCTTTAGGAGACTGATTTAAATGCCAATTGTACTTCTTGATGGCCTGAGTTTTTCTTGCTTATCATGGACATATAAATTGCCACCAAGCAAACACACAGACAGGCCATTTGCCAGTATATTTTAGACACCAGCATATGGTCTGTTTGGAGGACAAAGGTTAATGTTTCTCAATAACTGAAATTCATACATTTCCTTCAGAACCTTTCTTTATGTTTTGTGAAGCAAAAAAGCATTAACCAAACATGTCTGGAAGATGATTCAATACTTTAACAAGCAAAACTTCTACCAGAAGACAGACAGCAGTCGCAGCTGTGATAACCACAAATCTTATAAACTTATACAAACCTGCAAGTTGATTGATTCTTGATATGATATATCAAGTGTTCTTGGCAGGGCAGGTGCCAGTGCATGGTAGTCCTGAAGCATGGTAAGAAGATCTGCTATTTGACGCACAACAATTCCAAATGCTCTTGCCAAGCAACTTGCTGTTGTTGCCATAGTGATTGGTTCCTGACTGGCTGCAGCAGCAGCAACAGCAGCTGTTGCAGTAGTTGACCGTCGCAGGGATGAAGGATCAATAAACACCAAACTGCTTCCACCTGCAACACGCACACCTGCCGCACTCTTGGCAGTCATCAGGCTGAATACAAAAGTGCTCTTGCTACCACCATGTTGAGGTCTTTGCTCTTCTGGTATGTGATGCTGTGACACTGGGTAATTGGTGCCTGATGTTTCGAGAGGGAGTGGTGGTCTCAAAACATCCAGCACAAACCACCCAGTGACACGGCACCACATTAAAAAAAATAATAAAAAATAAAAATAAAAAAGACCACAACTGCACTGCCATGAAAGCCTAGAAACTCACATACCATCAAGTTCTTTTAAATTATGGTTGGAATTACTTGCCCATGGAAACAGATGGAGCAAAAGTTGATAATGTACTGTCCTACAAAGTTATGGCAGTATATAATGAATGAGATGTGTAGTTATGAATGGATAAATAACACTGTGAAATACGACTTAACGAAAGCCAACTGAAATGTCATCAAAATTATTACTACACATCTAAATTTGAGAAATACACTTGTTGCATGATTAGTACAAACAAGAAAGACTGATGTTACCAAAAGTATGAAACGGTCGGAATTGAGTTCATCTGCCCATAAACAGGAACAAGTGGCATGTTATTGGGAACAGCAATGAAACCTGTGGGTTCCATAAAAGGTGAAGAATGTGACAAGTTGATCAATTATTAGGTACTGCTCAATGACTTGGCTCCATGGAATTTTTTGGTGTAAGAACATCCATGCCAGGCATATTTTATAGCAATGGCTATTGTTTTGAAAATACCGTCATACTTTTTTTTTTTGGTAACCGAGTCCATATTGTTAATAAAGGTAAGTTCACCATAGAACAGACCACAAAGGTCCAGAGGGGGAGTAAAGGTATGGCTTTCCTCTTTCTTTAACTTCAGCACTAGATGGGGATGGGTGGTCAGTGCCATGCCCTGGCCACTTTACCCCTGGGAATGCCCTGGTACCCACTGTATGGGAGGCTCGGTGGGCCCCAGGGATGGTCTGGACAGGTGTGGAAAATCTCACCCTCACCACGATTTGATCCCTGGACTGTCCAGTCCATAGCAAGCCACTATACTGACTATGCTATCCCAGCCCACACGTTGTATACAAAATCCAAATGAACGGAAAAGACAACTTCTGATGTGTGCCCCTCCCTCTCTCATTTTTGTCTTAGTTACACAGTGATCCCTTTTCTACTAAGAGTGAGGCTTTTCAATTATAAAACAGGTGACTTCCACTCAGTGTTAAAATGTTATGATAACAGAAACCATGAAAGTAAATTATCAAGATTAGATTCCAAAACAAAATGATTCAAATTCTCCACTTGAGCCTCATTACAATGCACAATCAGATGTAATCCTATTATTTCATTTCTGTGTTTCTAGTGTTATCTCCTATTAACGTTTGCAGGTCATAACTCCTGTTGGCAATACACTTCTTCCTCTTAACATTCATTGATATGTCTGTACCCTATCAAGTTCATGTAATTTGATAAAATAGCGATTTTCACATTACATACGACATAAAAAAAACTTCTCTCAAAATCTGAACAAGCAATTTTCAACTACCAGAATAAGACAAATATTACAGAAATGCACAAGATGCCTCCGTACCTCCTGCTCGTGCTCCTGTTTCATGGTTGCGTATCGCCCATTGCATTGTCTGTGGTGCCAAGTTATTACGATGACCATGTCCAGTACTTGAACTGTGAACATTAAACAAAAATATCAAACACTACTGATCAGTATAAGAAGTCCCAAGTGCAGACATAGAAGGAAAAAAGTACTGTGTATGTAATAAAAAGGTAAATAGCCAGCCTCATGTCCTGGCTGATTTACCACCAGGGAAGAAGTTCCCAATACTAATAACCAGAAGGCTCAGTGGCCCCCAAAGCCAGTCTGGATGTTTTCGTGAAGAGAAAAATCTCTTGCCCCCGGCCAGAAATTGACCCCTGGATCATCCAAGCTATAGGATGGTCCCTGTACTGACTACACTACCCTAGCTCCCTCATTTATGTACTTTAGATAAAGAAATCAACTTCTGCAGCATACATAATAAAGCTTTGGAGAAAGAAAATATTCTCACAAGTAATTTCTTGCCACAGAGGACTGTGTAGATTAAACTAACAATACTGAATGACAGAAAATAAATATAGCATAAACTGCATTTATGTGAACGTAGGAACACGAGTATATATACAGGGGTGCTGATAAGTCCTTAGCCCGACCTACTTCCCGATGTATTTTGTTTGATCGTGAGAATATTTCGTGTGATGCTAGTTTTGTTATATATATAAATAGTACTAATATTCCTTCAATTATGATTATAAATACGATATATGGAAACCAAAATCTTCTGTCGCTGTAGCTTGTTTCCCTCCTGGTCGGGCTAAGGACTTATCAGCACCCTTGTACATATTACACATGTGCATACACACACAGAATGACCAAAAATTCCCTATGAAGTACTTAACACTGATAAGTTTCACCTGTATTCAGGTTTTTGTTGGCAAGAGTTGACAAAACAGTATTGCTACTGTCAACTGCCACCATCAAATCTCTGCTGATGGTTGGTTATAAATAAAGCAATTAGTAGGGTTTCCCTGCAACACTGAATATTAATCTTCATAAAGTGACTTTCAGAACACCTGTATGTATGTATGTAAACAGACAACAGATGGATGAATGGATAGATAGGTAGGTAGGTAGACAGACAGATAAAGATTGGCCAGTAGACAGACAGACATATGTAATTTGGGGGGGGGGAAATTAAAATGACTTAAATTTATACCCGCAATATAAAACATCAATTTTATACACAGACAAGGCATTCTAACTTACACGCGTGTCAAAACAAAATGTAAACAAGAGTGTGTTTCCTGTTCTACTTTATGCCAAAAGGTAAAAAGGGGAGCGCATGCATGCGAGCTCTCTCTCTCTCTCTGAGAGAATGTCCCATATGTTAAATTACAATGATATAATAAAAAATACCTAGACTGAAAGTTGAACAGTTATGGAGATAATGGCAAGTTTTCCTGGATGAGAGATGTCATAAATTTATTGATTACCAAATACATATTAAAATCTCTAGTTCCCATAATGTTAAAACCTGTACTTAACATCTAATTAACATCTGCATGATATAAAGACATTAAGCAAGAAAAACTTGTGCTAGTGTCATGAAAAAACATAATTAGGCTTTCAAGTAATTTATACAGTGCACTGACCTCCAAATGCCTTGGCTTGAACATCAGCTCAAGGATGGACCTGTGCAGTGAATGAATAACACAACATTTTCAACAAGTACGGCCGCAAGAAAACAACACTTTTTTCACACCATTATCTCATAACTATTGAACTCTGGATATAGCTACAAATGGTTATATCAATGTAAATTAACCTAAGGCTTGTTCTCTTGAAGTATGACACTGTATATAAAACATGTTGATTCATATAAGATGATACAGATTACCGATGTTACAGTTTCATGAATGACTCTGAAATGATACATGGAGTAAATGCTTACTGTAGTTTCACTTTACTTTCACATTCAGTATACCATAAATATGCTAGGGCAAATTATTGTATCCTACTGACAAACTACAATATCTAATTGAAGAGAACCTGAAGAAATATAAGAACAGTCCTATAAAACAGATATATAAGGCAAAAATGTGTTGTATGTGTACTACAAACAAGAGGAACAATGACATAAGGACTTGGACTTGTTCCTACAAATTGGATGATACATATGAAAGACATAAATTGCAAAAGAAAATGCAAATGCACAAACATTACTTCCCAGAATATATATATATATATATACACACACACACACACACACACACACACACACACTAATGCATCAGTCAAAAGAAATTCAAGCTATGCTTCCACATACTAGTATGGACAAGTGAAAATTCATCCTGCTTTTCTAGACAGACAGCTTTGTGTGTGTGTCCTTATAAGTCACTTGACATGGATCTGTATCTTACATCTTTATATGCTATATTTATGAAGATCATTATGAAAAATTACTCAACTTCTGTCATTCAGAAACCTTAAAAAGTAGCATAATGCAACATACCTTCCTGACAACTTCAAACATACAATACAGAATTTTCTAAATTTTCTTCTCCTTAAGGCTGCCTAGTTCTACTAGTACTTAAATTGTTAAAATGCATATTAAATAATATGAGAACTTATAAGAAATTTATACAGGTAGCTGGATGAGAAAGTGAAAACTGTTTTAAAAATCTGAATGTTTGAATAAATGTGACTTTTCTCAGTATTCCTTACCTGTACTTTTGTTAAGAAAGACAAAATTAATGAAGAACTACACCACAGAAGAAATTCAAAATGCCATGAGGAATATAACAGTCAATGATATTGAACCTGTTCTGGTCTTAATAATTACAGGTCAAAGTTACTACCTTCTACGTTCCAGCTGTTCATCTGCAAGCGCAAACTCTTCTGGATCCTGCTCGTCAGTCTCTGCCTCGGACTCGTCATCTTCCTGCTGGCTTGACTCTGCCGAATCATCCTCTGGGAACAGCAGCAGTGAGGCAATGCCTACACCGCACACATAACAGAGTATTCACAGCCAACAGGCTTAGGGCACACTGAATCCAGGATATGTCAATACTCTATTCTTTCGAACTCTATTTAAAAGTGTCTAGCTTAACTAAACCTCTCTTGACAACAATGTTAACCAAGTTTGTAATCTGTGTTGTGACCAAAATTAAAAACAAGCTGCAGATGAAAGACCAGAAATATACGTATATCAGAAACGTCACATATGCAGGTATAAACAAACATTTCCTTTCGTGATAATATGAAATTGAAATTCACTTTGTTTTATTCAGCTCAGAGGTCTAAAATTTCATTTATAAACAAACAAAACAATACATGGTATCTAGAAGACTTTAATACCAATAACACCACATTATAAGCATATGATGTTTTCAACCATCACATTATAACACAAAACTTGAACCTTCATTGCCACTAATTAAATCACAGAACCTGAAAAACCAAGTGCACTCTTTTAATATTTTATAAATTTAACTTCAAACTGACATACATTAAATCTGTGTTTATCATATATATTACCATCCACCTTCTTCTAATATTAATTTAATTTTTAATTTTCTGAAGCCTGGATTCAATGCGCACTCAACCAGTGCGTGAAGTAGCCCGTAATGCATTATACACATAACACAATTCTGACTACTACTGTTCATAGAAATAAAAGATGAGTATGTCCATAGAACCTGACACCATAAATTTTCATTCAACACATGGGCAGTGTCTCTTATTCTTACCTTTAATGAACTGCTGTAACTAATTTTCTGAATGCTCATGAGTTTATCCAACACCCCATTATGAAAACTATTTCATACAAAAGTAGCTTCACTTTCAGTACTGTTACTTTGAACATAAGAAGCAATTACAAAGTTTTATGTCATACACTGCTGTGTAGGACATAACAGGACCTTTAACTATTGAGATTACTAAGTTGTCACATCTAAACCCTCATTTCAATCACAAACACACATAATAAATTACACAAAAGTCACCTAAAACCAGAGTCAAAATTTCTATTTTCTCTCTTCACAACAAAAACAGACACACCAAAAGCAATTCCTTTGTATATACAATATTTGTAATTTGCCACACTACCATGCATTCCTTGTATTAAGTGTTAGCTTTTCACCCCCTCATTAACCCCTAATGATTAAAACGGAGAAAAAGAGTACACAAGCCTTGACAGTGAGGGTCAGTTGAGTTCTTTAAGACACTGGTAAACAAACCAACAACAGCATGGTGTCACCATTCAAGAATGGAAACAAGATAAATGAAGTAGTTCAGTATTAGCCCATATACGTGGCCTGACAATAAAGTTCACGAACTCATTGTGGTAGAAGTGCTACATACCTCATTGCTGAATACCACTGTGGTTGCCTTCAAGGTACTCCCCTTGGGAAACTGTTCACCGATGCCACTGCCTAGTCCACCCTTCAAAACAATTTTGGAACTGGTTTTGTGGAATGGCCTTCAAAGCTGCCGTTGTATTACTCCTGATGTCATCAAAATGCCTTCCTTTCAATATTTTCATTATTTCCCATTGGGGCTGTCTTTGCACACACCTTCCTCATGTCAAGATCTTCAGTTAAGATTTTCCTAAATGTTTCTCTGTCGATGTTCACTTGCTCTGCTATGCTCCTGACAGATGATTTTCACGCACAATTTGACAAACTTTTGCAATGTTTTCTTCAGTTCTGCTTGTTGCTGGCCGTCCTGATCTGTCTTCGTCAGTGACACTTTCTCTTCCCTCAGAAAAATGTATCACCCACCTGTAAACTGCTGTTTTCTTCATAGCATTATCTGCGTAAACTTGCACTAACATCAACATCAACTAACAACAAGAAATTTAATGTTTGTTCGTTGCTCTAATTCAAGCTCTGACATTCTCGCAGTGGCCCACCAAAATACACGCAGACAGTAATAGATGCCACTCAAAAAGAGACTGCCATAGATCAACAACAACACAGCTGTGAAATGCTGATATGTCGTCATCAAACCATACTAAGGCTTTTGTCCAGTGCTGCCATGGCAAGCAC